>Ga0181520_10002193_pt1 | contig 37060 bp, 42 predicted proteins | sample PEATcosm2014_Bin_29_FD_132451 | JGI IMG/M metagenome (GOLD analysis project Ga0181520, IMG submission 132451) | Peatland microbial communities from MTU Mesocosm Facility, Houghton, MI, USA - PEATcosm2014_Bin02_30_metaG | ecosystem: Environmental > Terrestrial > Soil > Wetlands > Peat | place... | reverse complement strand
TAGGGTGGGGTGTTGACATTGGGGTTGCCGCCGCAGGTCGGACAGGGCTTCACACCCTTGGGCTTGAAACTGTAGGGGCACTTGGCGTAACAGTTCTCGCCGACCTCACACAACCTGAGAGTGGGATGAATCATCACACGTTCATAGCCATGCTTGGTGCGATTGGAGTAGTTGCATGTGTGGGTGACCGAGGCGAAGACAGGCAGACCGGGGCCGGTGCTCATGCTCCCCCCTTTTTCGTGTTGCGAGTTTTGGCTGTGGAACACAAATACCATTTGTCAAAAAAGGTTCTCTGGAGAAAGTTGTCAGCGTCGTACAGCCCAAAATGAACCGCAAATTGGCGAAGTTCAACCATCTGCTCCTGAAGAGAGCCCTGATGTTGGGCTGGCTTAGGAAGGCGACTGAGGGTCAGTTTGAGGTCAAACTTCTCACGGCTAGGCATTGGATGCCTCCGCTGCTTTGACAGCACGATAAGCTTTCCGGGCGGCTTTGAGAAGGTCAGGGTACCGTACCAATGACAGGAACATTCGTTCTGGTACGCCGTCGTCTACGGCGGTGACGGCAAGGGGCTTGTGATAAGCCACCGGGTGAAGTACCATCTCCCCGGCTTGGTTCTCAGCCTGTTCCTTAGAAACCCCGAGGTCAACCAAATCCCTCACAATCTGAGCGTAGAGAGCCAGATTACGACGGACTCGGCGGTCGTTGGTCTTATAGTCGCGATTCGTTCCGAGTGCCATAATGCCCTTAGTATACTGGAGTGAGGACAATTTTGGCTAGTTTTTTAGAAAATTAATTTTTGTTGTCGAGTGAAGAGATAGATAAGCGACGTTGACGCTTCTTAAGACTTCTTTAATTCTGCCAGACGCTTTCTGAGTTCGAGTATAAGCTGTGCATCCTTCGCCTGTACCCAAGAGGGTGCCTTGGCGGCGTAGCCGGGGTGCTTTCTTACAGCCTCAAGATGCTCCAACGATTGTTGTAACTTGAAGTAGTCCTTGTGGCCTTTGCCACTAGTCACGTGGAGCCCATCGCAAAACCCACACTCGTAAATCTGACCAGTCGCCAACGGTCTCCCTTGCATCATCGACCTGATGTGGAGTATGGCAGAAAGGTAATCGGTGTGCCTCAACTTGATGGCGCACCGATAGAATTCCTTCTCGTCATAGAAGCGGTCTTCAAGATTTCGATTGGGGCTGCGTCTACTCAAAATCTTCCTCGAAAACGGGACCGCCGTTCAGAGTGATGCCGGGTATCTGGCGGGGAATGTCGATGTCCATGCGGTCGTCGTCCAAGAGGTCAAATGCAATAGCTTCTTCGCGTTCAACCTCCAAACGTTCAGCCTCACGACGCTCCTCGGCGAGTTCGAATTGTTCATCTTCCTGAGTGAAGTCTTCCATCGGTTCAGGTTCAGGCCAATAGTCGCCATCTGCGTCCTCCTCAGGCCAAAAGGAAGAGGTCTCCGGGCTCAAAGCATCGGAACTCATTTCATCCCTCCACAGGAGTGGTGCTGGCGGCGAAGCGCCGGTACCAGAAGTTGAAAGCCTCTGTCTCAGACATAATACCGTCCATCGTGAACTTTTCCAAGTCTGTGTCCTTGAGACTGTTGACCATGGCAATGATGGCAGGGTCGTCCTGATAAGAGTGGGGAACCTCTTCTTCGCCACCACAGTCTTGTTCATCCTCCGGGTCGGTCTTGATGGCAGTAGAAGACGCAACGGCTGCGACCGGCTCCGTAGTGTTCAACGTAGTGTTCAAAACCGCAGCCTCAGCTTTGGAAGTCGTTGGCTTGATGTCGAGACTGATGATACGACGGCGACTGAGGGCGTCCACGGCGTCGTCAATCGTCCAATTGTTCTGCGACCGGGCAAGAGCCTCAGCGACCTTCCGGTCAACCGGCAGCGGTTCTGCCTTGGGCTCCAGCTTCTGGTTCGCCGGGTTGGCAGGATTCGTTGCCCACATTTCAGCAGCCAGACGGGCAATCTCGGGGTCTTCGTTGACAGCGGCGACGATAGCCTTCGGCGTGTTCGGAACCGACTTGGTAACCTTCACAGCAGAAGCCTGTGGGTCACGAGGCACATGCTGCCACGATGTAACGCTGTGCTCCGGGGCAGGAACTGCGAAAGTCATGAGAGTGGCAAGACCACCCATCAACTGAATGCAGTCCGGTCCAAAGCCACGCTCGACGGACTCAGGAGTCGTCAGCTTGCGTCCGCAGCGACCACAGCGTCCCTCGTGCCAGACTTCGAGACCGAAGGGCATCTTACCACTCACGAAGAACTCAAACGCCCGTGCCAGCACCATGCAGGGCTTGCTGTCCATGGTCAGCTTGGACTTGCCGGTAGTGCGAAACGCGAGGGCGTTGTTCTTGTAGCGGTCGGGGGCGATGATGCCAATGTAAGTGTAGTCGTTCTCATTGTCGGAGCCGGTGAGCAGCTTGACGAAGTAGATGGGCTTTTTGCCCTGAGCGATTTCCGCCTCGGTCAGTTCAGACCGCTGGAGCCGATAGGTCAGATGAGTGCCTGACTTGGCGTTTTTGAAGGTAATGGTGGCGTCACCGGCCAGCATGAAGGCCAGAATCAGGTTGGGGTTGGTCATAAGCTTGGGCTCGAAGCCCTCTGCATTCGCCGCTTCCAGTGCCATCACTTCCTGTTCGCTATTCATGGGTGGTTTCTCTCCACTCATAGTATACCGGGAGAGCCCCGGTTTTGGCTAGTTTTTAGGGAAATTTTTTACTTCGTCCGGGCCGTGGCGACGTGCTTTGCCCTTGCCCTAGCGTAGGCGGCTTGAGAGACCTCATTCCACACCCCAAAATACCAGACAAAGAACCGAAATTTAGTCGTCATGTGCAGCTTTTTGTAGTGATTCAGGGCGTGCATCGGGTGCCGGAGCGGATAGCGACAGTTGATACAGGAGTGGTTAGCCAGATAGTAGTCAAAATAGGCGTCCGGGAGCCGAACGTCGTCCCAAACCGACCGCTCATTCCACAAGGTGAGTTGTTCTGGTTTCCTCCGGTTTTTCATGGTTTCCTCCGGTTTTTCTGGCTTTCATGGGGAGTATACCGCAGATTACTTGTTTTTGGCTAGTTTTTTAGGAAAATTTTTCTTCTACCGAACCCAGTATTAGAGGTAAAATAGAGCTAAGGGGGTCAGCCTTTGTACAAGCTGGAGATTGGCAAGCTGAAATACAAATACCTTGCGAGTCCACATGTTATTGCGATCATTACACCCAATCGCAAGATTCGTATCTACCCGCTAGAGAAGGTGCAATCCAACCCAAAATTTCGTGTTCAAAATGGCACGGTGATGGTAGAATTGCACCTGAAGAAGTGGCGGCTTTCATCCTCCGACACCGATTGAAGTAAGCGTTGGGCGATGAATGGGAAGTGAGTAACCGGGAGAAATCCCGGTTATTTGTTTCCACACTCAAACTGGAGGAACATGAAAACTATCACAACAGCACTTCTGATTCTTGGTCTCTCCGGCCCCGCCTCGGCCTCAGTGAGGCATCACCACCACATTCACCCCACCATCGCTCATCTGAGCGTGTCAGGGCACACCCACACCCACCCAAGCTGGTGGACGCCTATGTTCCCGCCTACGCACGAATCCTTGCTGGCTCAGAACGCCGAGATTGACCGGCTGGGGCTCCCTCGTATCAAGAACGACCGGGAGTTGAAAGAGTTGGTCGAGGATGGCGAACTAGTGCCATTGCCGGTCGGGGAGCACCTGATAGTGGACAGACATCTTCCAGAATTTCGCCGGTACTGCCGTTCATGGACGGCTCAGTTTCTAACGGACCTGAGTGACGCCTTCTATGCGAAATTTCACGAGCCCATCATGGTGGACTCCGCCGTCCGCACAGTGGAGATTCAAAACAAGCTTCGCCGCTGGAATGGTAACGCTGCTCCATCCGAAGGCGAGACAGCTTCTTCGCACTTAGCCGGTCTAACAGTTGACCTCGCTCGTCGTCGTATGACAACAGAACAAGCCCGGTGGGTCGAACAATATCTTTTGCCTCTTCACTTCCAAGGTTTGGTTGAAGTCGAAGAAGAGTATCGCCAGTTCTGTTTTCACATCATGGTTTCTGGAAACTATGGTAAGCCCCTTGACACCATCCCGTTGGAGCCGGTGGATGCTGTAGGACTTTTGTCATTGAAAAACTGAACTACCCATCTCCTCTGTAGTAGGTGAAACACATTCTAGTACACTGGAGATTCCATGGCTCTTCGTGTGGTTCACATAATAAACGGTGAGTGCGATATTTTTCTTCACAAAAATCGCGACACAATAAAGATTCACGTCAGTGAAAACTCCAACTCCTGTTCCCCCGACCCCACAGACTTTGAACTTGAGGGTAGCATACCCGCGTTGCGAGAACTCATCTCGACGCTGCACTCTGTCATGTCTCACGCTGATGCAATTAGCGAGGAGATAAACTAGCGGATGGTTCATATCCGTCATTGTTTCTATTGTGGTGGGGCTCTTAGTCGTCGTCGGGCTACCAAAGACCATGTTATTCCTCGGTCGAAGGGTGGCAGCAATGCACAAAAAAATATCGTTGACGCTTGCAGAAAATGCAACTCGGAGAAGGGCTGTCTCACCATCGAAGAATTTCGTGTGGTGATGGCATTTCGAAAAGGTCACTTGAAGACTCCTAAGAATTTCAAATTTCCCGGAGAATTCGAGGATAATACCATCCCCTAACTCAAGAAAAATGATTGTCAAACCCTCTTATTAGGGGAGGGGTGGCGTGGCGCTTCAAAGTAGAAACCAGCTTTATCGAGGATTACTAAAAAACCTTCCCAACGCCACTGTAAGTGGGGTAGGAGAGGTTGCATGGACAACTGATAGCCACGGATTGTACGTTTCCGATGGTGTTTCTTATGTTCGTATAGCCCCCGATAATCAGGTATGGTCAGTTACCGATGCGGCCTCTTTAAGAACCCTCGTACAAGCGGCGGGTGGTCAAGCCTTGGTTGGTGACTTTGCACTTGACACAAGTGAGAACGCCTATCTTTTAATTGCATTTGCAAATACAACATGGCAACCCTCTCATGCGTTTGACCTTGGGGATACCCTCATTGATTCCCACGGGAACCTTCAAACTGTTACTGCTGTCACTGGGAGTTCTGGAGGGTCGGAGCCTGTATGGGCAACAACAGGAAATACTGCTGATAGTGGAGTTACATGGATAAAAGGTTCGGGGTGGGTACAAATTGCCTCTGCCGGGGGTGGTGGTTCTTCCACGCTAGATTTTTCACAGATATTCATGCTGATGGGTGGGTAAATGGCAACGATTAGAGTGTTAGGACAATCAGCGCCGAGTGCTTCAATTGAAACGGTTCTTTACACATGTGGTGCGACCTCAACTGTTGTTTCTTCCCTTTTTATTTGCAATACAAGCCCCTCGGCCATGGATTCTTTTTCTGTACGGGTTTGTATCAACGGCGCAGGGGATGCAGTCGCTCAAATTCTATTTGCACAAGCAGCGATTCCCCCCACAACTACAGCGGCGATAGTGGCTGGACTCACGCTAGCTACTGGAGATGTTTTGAAGGTTACTTCAACAAATGGAACTACCTCGTTCAGCTTATTTGGACAAGAGAATGCTTAAGAACGAACAGGAAAACTACTAAATGGGTATAGAAGTCTATCCTCCGATTAACGCAGTGACGGCAGGTAACGTCATTCAGGGGAGTAGCTTTGCCAGTTCTACAGGTACGGTTGTCCTTTCTGCTGGAAATAACATCACAATATCGACGGGAGCGGGGAGCATTCAGATTAACGCAGCCGCTGGTGGTGAGTTTGCTCTAAATGGCTCAACGTCCAGTGTGAGTCTGTCGGCTGGTAATAACATCACCCTCAGCGCAAATGCCAGCACTATCACAATCATTGGTCCGATAATTCCCGCCGCAACCAACTTCTCTCTTAACGGGAGTTCAAATAGCGTATCACTCGTAGCTGGTGCAAACATCAGCCTCAGCACGAGCGCCAGTACGATTACGATTTCAGCATTGAATCAAACAAGCTCCTTGAACTACGTTAAATCTTTAAACGGCTCTTCAGGAATTCTATCACTATCTGCTGGAGCCAATATTGGTATCGGTGCGGCAGGAAATACAATCACCATCTCTGCTTCCAGCTATTCGACGCTGCTTTCGATTACAACTGTTGCGGGGGGTGTAAGTAGTGGCGTAGCTAACACGGCGATGTCATCAGCGTTCGCCTTGGTCGCTGGATCAAACATTACACTCAGTCAAGATTCAACCAACCCGGCAGTGACAATCATTGGTCCAAATTTTGCGGAAACCAATTTTTCTCTGAATGGTACTTCGAGTAGCGTGTCTTTAGTGGCTGGGGCAAACGTAGGTTTCAACTCAAACCTAAGTACAATTTCTATTTCTGCATCAAATCAAACAAGTTCTCTAAGCTATGTTCAATCTCTAAATGGCTCATCTGGCACCATGTCTATTTCCGCAGGAGCCAACATAGGCATAGGAAATGCTGGGAGTACAATCACCATTTCTGCCAGCAAACAATCGGCTCTTGTATCTATTGACTCTCTTACAGCAGGGGGGGCAACCTCAGGAACTGCTAACACAGTCTCATCCTCTGCTTTTGTGTTTGCAGCAGGTTCTAACATCACGCTTTCTCAACTATCTACAAGTCCAGAAATTACCATTATCGGCCCCAATTTTGCGGAGACTAACTTCTCTTTAAATGGTTCGTCATCGAGTGTGTCTTTAATTGCAGGAGCAAACATTGGTTTTAACTCCAACCTCAGTACAATCTCCATTTCGGCCAGCAACCAAACATCAAGCCTCAGCTACGTTCAATCTTTAAATGGTTCATCCGGTGCTCTGTCTATTTCCGCTGGTGCAAATATTGGAATAGGGAATGCGGCGGGTACGGTCACCGTTTCGGCCAGCAACCAATCAGCCCTCGTATTCATTACAACTACTGCGGGGGGTGTCACTGAAGGCACAGCCAACACCGCTTCTTCCACAGCATTTGCTTTTGTTGCTGGTGGCAACATTACTCTTTCCCAACTCTCTACCAACCCTGCAATTACAGTCATCGGTCCAACAGTTCCGGCTGCGACTAACTTTTCATTGAATGGAAGTTCAAGCAGTGTTTCCTTAGTTACAGGAGCAGGTATCTCGTTTTTGAGCAACGCTTCTACCATCACCATTGAAGCAACCAACAACTCAACTGTATTGAGTTCGCTACAAATTTCAAGTGGTAACACAGCAGGGGTGACTACGAATATCACTTCTGGTGGCATTACACTCGTCGGTGGCAACAATATCACGCTGAGTCAAAGCAACCAAATCGTTACCGTTGTAGGACCCAACGTACCATCCGCCACTAATTTTAGTCTAAATGGTTCTTCCAGCAGCATCTCTCTAGTGGCTGGCGCTGGGATTAGTTTCGTTTCAAACGCATCTACAATTACAATTTCCGCATTGAATCAGACAAGTAGCTTGAGTTATGTTCAATCGTTAAATGGTTCTTCTGGCACCATGTCTATCTCAGCCGGAGCTAATATAGGCATAGGAAACGCGGGGAATACCATCACTGTCTCCGCCTCTAGCTATTCAACCCTCGTTTCTATTGATTCTCTTACAGCAGGGGGAGTGACTTCTGGTACAGCCAACACTGTTTCCTCTTCGGCCTTTGTATTCGCGGCGGGTTCTAACATCACGCTTTCTCAACACTCCACCAGCCCCGAAATCACCATCATCGGTGTTGCGGCGACAAATTTCAGTCTCAATGGAACCTCTAGTAGCGTGTCGATTTCCGCAGGGGCGGGAATTGGAGTCGGGCAAGCCGCGAACACAATCACCCTTTCGGCTTCCGTGCAAACATCTTCTGTTTCTCTGACAGCACTTGGTAATACGGTTATCAGTGCGTCAGGAACGTTCTCCAATTTATTCAACCTGTCGGGTGCTGGCATTGTAAGTATAGGTGCTGGAGCGCAAAGCATCACCATTTCCGCCACTACTCCATCTGTTGTTTCCTACGCATCAATCACGACCGCAGTAAACGGAGCTACAACTGGAACAACTGCCAGCATCGTTGGCCCATTAGTTTTTGTTGCAGGAAACCAAATTACTCTTTCTCAAAACACAGGAACAGGAACAAACAGTACACTTTCTAGTGGGAGCAATGCTTTAGTTATTTCAGGACCTTCATTTAGTGCAGGAGCGGCCTTAGCAGTTACGACCGGCTCAGTCATCTCCTATGCTGTTACAAACTTTGTGTCATCTCTAAACGGTTCTTCGGGTGCATTGTCTGTATCTGCTGGTGCAAATATTGGAATAGGGAACGGTGGAAATACCATCACCATTTCAGCCTCGAATCAGACCAGTAGTCTTAGTTACGTGGCGTATGCTTCTATAACCACAGCGGCTGGCGGGTCAACAACAGGAACCATAGCCAACATTACTGGACCGTTAGTTCTTGTGGCTGGGAATCAAATTACGTTATCACAAAACACCGGCACCGGAACCAATAGCACCCTTTCTAGTGGAAGCAATGCTCTAATCATTTCCGGGCCTTCCTTTAGTGCTGCTGGTGGACTTGCTGTTACGACAGGTTCGGTGGTTTCCTACTCGATAACTAACCATGTCTCTTCAGTTAATGGTTCTTCTGGAACTCTGTCCATCTCAGCAGGTGCAAACATCGGAATAGGGAATGCAGGGAATACCATCACAATTTCCGCTTCCAGTTATTCAACCCTCGTATCTATTACTTCCGCTGCTGGGGGTGCCACATCAGGGACGGCTAACACCGCCTCATCAAGTGCTTTCGCACTTGTAGCTGGGTCGAATATTACACTATCCCAGCTATCTACTAGTCCCGCTATCACAATTTCAGCGGCTAACCAGACGAGCACTCTGAGTTATGTTCAATCGTTAAATGGCTCATCTGGCACCATGTCCGTGTCTGCCGGGGCAAATATTGGAATAGGTAATGCCGGTAATACTATTACCATTTCTGCGTCTAGTTACTCCACTCTTCTTTCAATTACCACAGCCGCCGGGGGCGTCAGCAGCGGCACTGCAAACACGGCTTCTTCATCTGCATTTGCTCTAGTCGCCGGTTCAAACATCACCCTAAGCCAGAATTCCACGAGCCCTGCGGTAACAATCATAGGACCCGCTGGACCCGCTGGGGCGTTTTCTCTTAATGGCTCATCAAACAGTGCGTCCCTCGTAGCCGGGGCAAATATTGGATTCAACAGCAATGCAAGTACAATTACAATTTCCGCATCAAGTTATTCGACTCTTCTGTCCATCACATCTGCCGCTGGTGGCGCAACATCTGGCACAGCCAATACAGCTTCTTCATCTGCATTTGCTCTAGTCGCCGGTTCAAACATCACGCTAAGTCAACTTTCAACCAGCCCTAACATTACAGTTTCAGCAGTCAACCAAACTAGCTCTCTCAGTTATGTTCAGTCGCTCAACGGTTCTTCTGGAACCATGTCAGTCTCTGCTGGAGCAAACATAGGCATCGGTAACGCTGGAAACACTATCACCATATCCGCGTCAAACCAGACGAGCAGCTTGAGCTATCTTGCTTATGCATCTATTACAACGGCGGTTGGGGGCTCTACTACAGGAACAACTTCTAGCATAACCGGACCATTCGTCCTTGTTGCTGGAAATCAAATCACCTTGTCACAGAACACGGGTACTGGAACAAATAGCACCCTATCCAGTGGTAGCAATGCTTTGATCATCTCTGGGCCTTCATTCAGTGCTGCTGGCGGCTTAGCTGTAACCACTGGATCAATAGTCTCTTATTCTATAACCAATCACATCTCTTCACTGAACGGCTCTTCTGGAACCTTATCCATTTCGGCTGGTGCAAATATCGGAATCGGTAATGCTGGAAACACAATTACCATTTCAGCAAGTAACCAATCAATACTGCAAACAATCACGTCAGCGGCGGGTGGAGCCACAAGTGGTACCGCAAATACTGCCTCATCAACAGCCTTTGCACTTGTAGCTGGGGCTAACATCACATTGTCCCAACTTTCAACAAGCCCCAACATCACCATCTCTGGACCGACTGTACCTGTGGCGACAAACTTCTCCTTGAACGGAACATCCAGCAGTGTTTCCATATCTGCGGGTGCCGGTGTTGGAATTGGACAAGCGGGGAACACTATTACAATCTCCGCTTCCGTTCAGACCTCATCCATATCTCTCACGGCTCTTGGAAATACCGTCAGTAGCTCAACTGGCACATTTTCCAACCTACTCCAATTTTCTGGTGCTGGAATAGCTTCTGTAGGTGTGGGGGCCGGTTCGGTGACAATCTCGGTTCCAACTCCCGCCAATCAAACTAGCTCTCTCAGTTATGTTCAATCGCTTAATGGATCGTCAGGAACCATGTCAGTCTCTGCTGGGGCTAATATAGGCATAGGAAACGCTGGAAACACTATCACTATCTCAGCGTCCAATCAATCAGTACTAAGCACAATCACCACCGCAGCCGGTGGGGCTTCGAGTGGTACGGTCAATACGGTGTCATCCACCGCATTTGCATTGGTGGCTGGTTCAAATATTACGCTAAGTCAACTTTCAACCAGCCCAAATATCACCATTTCTGCCGCAAATCAAACGAGCAGCTTAAGCTATGTTCAATCGTTAAATGGTTCCTCTGGAACTATGTCAGTGTCTGCCGGAGCTAACATCGGGATCGGTAATGCCGGTAATACCATTACCATATCCGCCAGCAATCAAACGAGCAGCCTGAGCTACCTTGCCTATGCATCAATCACAACAGCAGCAGGGGGATCAACAACAGGAACCACAGCAAGTATCACAGGACCTTTTGTTCTTGTGGCTGGGAATCAAATTACATTGTCACAAAATACAGGCACTGGGACTAACAGCACACTTTCCAGTGGAAGCAATGCTCTAATCATTTCCGGTCCATCATTCAGTGCAGGGGCTGGTCTGGCTGTTACCACAGGTTCAGTTGTATCTTACGCCGCCACAAACTTTGTGTCCTCTTTAAATGGCTCTTCCGGGGCTGTATCAGTTTCCGCAGGTGCAAACATCGGCATCGGCAACGCAGCTAACACAATTACTGTATCTGCTAGTAACCAAACTTCAAGTTTGAGTTATGTTCAATCCCTTAATGGCTCTTCTGGTACTATGTCTATTTCAGCCGGAGCCAACATCGGGATCGGTAATGCTGGAAACACCATAACCATCTCTGCTTCAAATCAGTCAGCACTAGTCTCTATCGGTACAACGGCTGGAGGAGCATCCTCAGGCACAGCGAATACCGCTTCTTCGAGCGCGTTCCAATTTGTTGCCGGTTCGAACATCACGCTAAGTCAACTTTCAACGAACCCATCCATTACCATCATTGGTCCTTCTCCAACTGGAGGGGGTGGGTTTACATTGAATGGCACTTCAAGCAGTGTGTCCATCTCCGCTGGAGCTAATATCAACATTGGTAACGGCGGTAATACCATCACAATCTCGGCTAGTAATCAGTCGGTTCTATTTTTTATGGATACGCTTGCTGCGGCTGGCGGCAGTTACCTTGGGACAGAGAATACTGCCTCTTCTACGGCTGTTGGTTTTGCTGCGGGTTCTAATATAACCCTGTCACAACTGAGTACTGACCCACAAATTACTATCATTGGTCCCGTATGCTTACCCAAGGTTAGTCTCCTTCAGAATTACCCTCTGGCACAAGCCGGTGGGCTAGTAGTATCCGCCTCTGGTACAGTGAATGGTTCTTCTGGACTAGGAAGTTCCCTGCTTTTGCAAAGAGTGCTCGTCCCGGCTGTTATGAACTTGACTGAAGTTGACCTTGCATTAGGTATCACTTTCCCAGCAACTAACCAAGGTGCAGGAACTCTAAGTCAGTATTTTGTGGTCTATTCGATTGAGGGTTCCACTGGGTTTACATCTGTTATGAGTGCCTCTGGAACCTCCTCATGGAATACAGGAGTTTCTACAGTGGGGGCTTCCGCTTCTCTGACTCAATTCCAAGGCGGCTGGTCAGTTGCACAGATTCACCCAATGACTTTTGCATCCACTTCTTTAACACCGGGCGAATATGTGGTAGGCCACCTTCTTAACTTTAGTCAGGCGTCAAGCACGTGGACAGTTGGTCTTTACGGGGCTGTGGAATCTTTAGCTCAGTCCACTTCCATTACCGCTTTCACAGCTTCACCAACAGCAGCAAGTGTACTTTCATCTAATGGGTTGACCGCAGTATCAGCGTTCACAGGTACAACTAACATCACAGTTGATTCACTAGCATTGTCAGCGGCTTCGGCTTTAACTGGAACCACTAATATCACCTTGAGTTCAATGGCTATCCACTCCGCTTCGGGAATCACAGGTGCGCTTGGAGTCAACTCTTACAATTCTTCTTTCATCGCTCCCCAGATGTTGGGAGGATCAAGCTGGACAGGCGTGACCATTAGCGGTCCTGCCTCAGCGGCGGCTAGCACAATTTCCGGCGCTCTAAGCGTTTCCGTGTCGAATACACAAGCGGCTAAAGCTGCTTTCAGTTTGCAGTTTAACAGCAGTAACTCCAACATCGTCTCTGGTGTCACTCTTGGTGTATCTGCTGGTTCTATTATCACGGGTACGACCGCCGCGACGGCTCTTAGTGCGTCGGGCTATTTGGCTGGTTCACTCATTACTGGAAGTACTGCTGCAACGGCTCTTAGTGCGTCGGGCTATCAGGCTGGTTCAATTCTCAGCGCCTCAACTGCTGCTGGAGTTATCAGCAATGCTGGAACTGCACAAATTAACCCTCTATACCCAACAATTCCGGGGTTTGTTTACATTGGAACTGGATCATCCACAGGCACAAACGCGGCCCTTCAGAACTACTTCCTTGGCGGTATTATGAGCACAGGAGCAATACCAGCCTCCATTGCCTTGTCTACTACAGCGTTAACCTACACCGGGACTGCCGTGAACGTACAACCTTGGATGGCAGTTGTGGGGACATAATATGCCAATTTACATGATAGCAACAGTGACTTCAAGCGGACCAATTACACTCTTCACTGACAACTTTACAGGCACTGCTGGCACAGCATTAAACACATATAACGCTGATTACACAAACTGGTACGACGCTGACTGCGAAATATCAACGCCAAACGGGGGTATATGTGCTGCGGTATCTCCGGCAGCGGATTACATCACTGGGCCTGTGTGGACGGGTTCGCAGTTTATTCAAATGACGCTGGCAAAAGTGCCCACGGCACTCTTTGCCCTAGCAGTAAACGCCACCGCCCCGTACACATCGCTTGGTAATGGCTATTTCGCTGGCGGTGGCCCAAACATAAATGCCAACGACTACTTCATCTTCAAGAATGGTATTGACGGCGCACATATACTTACCTCCGTAGCCCAGACCCCACAAGCCGGGGACGTTATCAACTTTGCAAATACCGGAGCCGCAAGTAATAACCTCGTTCTGACCGTCAATGGCACGGTCATTCTTACGGCCACCGACAGCACATACACCGCTGGTAATCCCGGCTTTATGATTCAGGATAGTGGCGGTACAAACCGTATTCTGAGTACATTGAGCGCGGGTGTACAATGAAAAATTTTATCAAAAACTCGTTTGGACTCATTTGGTTTGAGAGTATTAGGATATAGGAACTGAAACTCTTGATGAGAAAAAAATTCGTTAAAACTAAAACGACGTTAGACGAATCTGTCGGCTGGCACAACCAAAACCTAGATAAATCTATCCAACGCTTACACCGAGGACAGACTTATAAGAACCTGTCTACAATATGGGTCACCGTCACACGCGGGTCACTTAAGTGTAAGGTGGTTTCTTCGTGGATGTCTACCATTAAACCCATGAATCAGCCCTTTTTTGGTCCTTTATTTATCGAGAATGAAGAAGTCGGAACTGGGTATCAAAAAGCATTTGAGATGATTCTCGATCACTCCGAACTTAGCAAATGGCAGTACATTTTGACGGTGGAAGAGGATAACCTGCCGCCCCAAGATGGCATTATAAAACTCTATGATTCAATCAAAGACTACGATTGTGTCGGAGGGCTTTACTGGACAAAAGGCGAGGGGGGTCAGCCGATGATTTATGGTGACCCAGCGGTGATGCCTAAAAACTTCGTACCACAGGTTCCAAGACCGGACACGATTCAACACTGTAATGGGCTAGGAATGGGTTTCAATCTTTGGAAAATTGACAGTTTCAAAACTAAACTCAAAGACATGCCGAGACCGTGGTTCAAAACCGTACAGGAGATTGGTAGGGGATTCACTCAAGACCTATATTTCTTCAATGAAGCAGCGAAGTACGGGTTTAAAGTAGCGTGTGATACCCGAGTCAAGGTTGGTCATCTGGCCGATGATGGGATGGTGTGGTAATGTCTACCTATTTTGACTATTGTGAAGAAAGCAAGTGGCGTACACCAGAGCCTTGGATGAAGAATTGGAACTTTGTCCCAGATTGCAATCTTGTGTATCCTACGGACCAGACCTCGCGACGTTTATTGGTTCATACGAAAAAATTCAAGATTCTTTGCGAAAACTGAAGTGGTGAAAAAAAAGGAAAATATGAAAAAGAAGCAACAGCAGCCAAAGCAGAAATTGCCTGAAAAAAAGCAACTAGACCTCCTCGATTTATCAAAAGAGAGTTTCGACCTAGCTCATCACTGGCCGTATGAAAACAGTTCAGTGAAAGAAATCAACTGCTTTCATAAACTGGAATATATTCCCGGCAGGGATCGTGTCGCTGTCATCGAAGAGGCGTGGCGCGTGCTTGAAGTGGGGGGGAAGCTTAACATCATCGTTTGCTACTGGACTTCTCCAAGGTCGATCCAAGACCCGACCATGGAGTGGCCTCCGCTTTGTGAACAGTCTTTCCTCTATTTCAATAAGGGGTGGAGAGAAGCAAATCAACAACCCCCAATCAAGGCGGATTTTGATTTCACTTATGGCTATCAGGTTGACCCGGAAATCGCGGGGAAGGCAACAGAAGCGCAGACCTACTGCATCAAACACTACGTAAATAGTGTATTAGACTTGCAATTAGCCCTGATAAAAAAGCCAGCTACTAGCTAACAGGCCCTATCATTCTTCGAAGAGTCCTGCTTCCCTTTCATCCAGAACATCGAGAAGTTCTGCAATGTGAGGGGTCGCATTCTCATCTTCGGCGACTTCATCCACTTGCATGTCCACAGCACCCCCGCCAGCGTGTCTAGGGGCTGCTCCTGCCTTTGCAAGCTGTTCCGGGCTCCGCTGTATTGTTTTGACTCCGGGGGGCTTCTCAGGGCGTTGGCGTTGTACGGCGGCTGGGCGATTGACCCGAGCTACGGTTTGCACGCTCTCGCCGGTTGCGACTAAGCCCCCTGTGTCTCCCTCTTCAATTGGGGTTCCGTCATCTTCAAACCCACCGCCGCGAAAACCGGGGAGGGGGTGAATGTGGACAGGGGTTTTCTGAGCCTCGGCGATTGCTTCATCAAGGCGTTCGCCAATAATGAAACTGAGCATAGACAATCCCGCATCTCCCTTGTGTGTATCACACGGTGTAAAGACGCTTTCATAGGGGTGTTCTTCGTGAGACTGCTGATTGATACTCACCCAACGACCGGGTGATAGGGGTTCCTTACATTGAGCGTCTTTGAACTCAGCATACACCCCGCACCCACAAGACATATCTACGCCAATACGGTGAATGGTGAGTTTGTTAACCTTCATTGCCATCAGATTTCCTCGTCGTAGTCCCGCAAAATATTTTCCTCGGGAATCACGACCATCATTGAATTGATGAGTCGAACATTTGCCGCGTGCAACTCAGGACTCATGGGTGGGTCGGGCGGTCCGATGTCATCTTCATCAAATCTTGCTTTCTCCATCGCTTTCAGTAATTCCCTAGCTAACTCAATGCGACCCTGTTCAACCCCCGCATCAAACGTGTCCTGATAGTCACATGGAAAAACTTCTTCGCCGCGTTCATCGAACGTAGGTTGCTTGGCGAGTTTTTCCAGAAACTCACGCATTTGTTTCTTCAACAGGAGTCGTGGGCTCTTCAACCGGCATGGGAGGCGGAGTCACAAGAATGACCGGGTATTTCACGAGTGGGCGAACGAGGTCTTCGCCATTCTCATTCTTTCCAGCAGGAAGAACGATAGCTGCGATACCGGGCTCGATTTGCCGAAGTTGAAGTTCCTCGGGGGAGGAAACAAGGTAAGTCTGGTCATCAAGTAGAAAAACTATTTTCATGGTTCTTTCCTTTTTAAGAGATTCCGAGCAGTCCCTTGACCCCGTTTTCAATCATGGCCACGGAGACGTAGAACGGTTTTGACAACACGGTAAATGTGACAACAAGCCCATCGACCACATAAGAGAGGGACACGCCGTGTGTCGTCGGCAAGGTCCCAGTTGTAATGCTCAGGCCGTCCGCCGTTAGTTTGGCAGCGGCCTGAGTATATTCATCCTGCGTTAGTGCGAGTTGGAAAGTCTGACTCATGCGAACTTTACAATCCCGCGCTTGGTCAATTCATTGATGATCTGTTCTGGGGTGGTCTCGCTCGTCAAAAGATTCTGACCCTTAGCTTCATTCATAGCCTGAGTCACGACTCCCTTGTTAAGTACGAAGCCCTTGGGCAGAGTAATCGTCGCTGGTTGACCCGTCGCGGCGAGGTAGGTGGTTAAGACCACAAGGGCAGTTGCAATCCCGGCCAACGCCGCCTTGGCAATGGCAAGCGAGTTTGCATTCTTGATGCCCAAAGCTGCAAGCAACGCTGAAGAGACACTTGTATTCGCAGCGTTGATAGCGGCAGTGATTTGAGCCAGTACGCCAGCCGAGGGATTGGCTAGATAGGCCGCACACAACGCCTGTAGCGGAGCAACGTCATTTTGAATCTGCGTCACAATAGGCTGAAGCACAGCAGCGTCAGCAGGATTGAACTGAGCAATAGCAGTCAACAGACTTGCAGCGTCGGAGGATACAACTGGTGCCCAGTTTTCAATATCCTGCACAGCAGTGGTTACTTGGGCTTGAGTATTGCTACTGCAACCCGTAGTAGCGACACTGGTGACAGTCGCCACTGGAATGAGAATGAGCAGGTACATCAGGGGGATGGTGAGAAGCTTGTTAAACAGGTTCATGGGGCTCCCTTGCTGGTTTGACCAGACAGGTTATTGTTGAGGTTTCGAAAGAGTGGACACTGTGCCATGCACGCCAGCCGCAGCCAGAACAGCCGTCAAAAGAGCGACAGCGGTGCTCATGGTGTAAAGCTGATTTGCAGGAATAGTAATGAGCAAACCCAAAGCTGAAAGTACAACGTTCAAAGCGACAGCCCACCATCCTTTGATATACGGCGTGAGGGCCTTAATCTTTTTGAGCCCTTGGATGAGGGGGTAAACAACGGCCACAATCGCCAACACCTTTGCAGCAGGGGGAACAGTGATGGTGAGCGTCGTGAGTAAGAGAAATGCCAAAAGCAAATGCATCATGAACTCCTATTTGTGCTTCTCTTTACGGCGAGAGGCGTGCCACTTCTTCAAACCTGCAATCATCTTCTCCTTATTTTGTTCGGAGAGAACTCTTTTCTTTTTGACCTTAGCCTTGGGCTCCGGGTGGTTCTTATTCTTCCGGGGGCGACCACGGCGTTTCGGAGATACCTGCCCCTTCTTGGGCTCAGGTATCTCTTCCTCACTACTTAATACCGGAATTTTCAGACTTGAGTCGATTTCCGATATTTGTTGAGCAGAGAATTTGTAAGCCTTCCCGTACTTATTGATGACCTCCCGATAGTTCGAGATGCCGGGGTCTATCTTACGAAAGTAGTCCCGCATCAAATGATCCTTGACAATACAGTAGATAATGAAGCAATTCTTCGGAACCTTGATGTCTCCTGTCTTGAGAACTTCAACCACCTTCTTGCAAATCGCCATAGGCTCGTGCTGGTTCTCAATTAGAATGAGACGTTTGACCAAAGCAGTGACCGTCTTTTGCCGGGAGTGGCGCTTGGGCTCATGTGCCTGTTCTTCTTGAATATGAGGGGCGGGGGCTTCCTCCAACTTCAAGTCCTCCTCAATCAGCTTCAGCCCAGCCTCACCCTGTTCCTTCACTAACTCGTCCACCAACGGGCAGAAGTAATAGACTCGCTCATTCGCGGGTACATCAGAAATGTTGAGGAGATTACGAAGAGGGGTTTCTAGGAGGATGCTTTTTGTCTTGAGGTTGATACGAACGATAGCCTTCCCGTCGCCGATAGCTTCCACCACGCCGCAATAGTCACGGGTGTCACCGTTCAAAACACGCACGAATGATTCCACTTCAATGCCAACACCACGATTGCGGAACTCCTCTTCAGCATCAGCAATGATAGTCTGAACGTAACTGTCATCTACCTTGATGGCCTTGGAGGGACGATTTGAATCGCCCTCCGTGACAAGAGATACAACCCCTGTAATCGTCTTCAGACGAAGGAGGCTGGAAAAACTGGAACTGCGGACGAAGACGTAGCAGCCGGTTTTCATCTCGAAAACGTCTAAGTCTCGTTTGAACACTGGAATGAAAATCTCAATGGGCTCACCACGGAAGATATTGGGAATGGCTTTTCCAACCCTACGCATTGTGGATTCTATGGTTTTCTCACTCCTGAGTTCTACGAGATACCAACTGGCACCCTTTAAGAGAGACACGTCACCATACTCTAAAATCATAACTGCACCACCCCCTCTAATTTGCGGGTTTTCCAATGTTGAGTTATAGTCTCACTTATTTTTCTACGATGTTCTTCAGAACTTTTTAGACCAGTCCTCCCTCGGTTTCTTTGCCTATACCCTGAGTCAGTCCACAGGGCCTTCTGAGTCTTTCTTTGTTTCTCTAACTCGGCGGGAGTGCGCTTTTTACCGATGTGAGACTTACTCATTCTTTCTCTGGTGCGTTGGGTGTGTCTCCCGTTAAACCCCTTGCCACCCTCAGTTCGATTGTACCCATAAGGAACCATGGAATTATACTTGGAGATGAAGTATGCTTCCATGCTATCCATCTCTTCAAGAGATGTAGCATCAGACACCTTTACTACAAAGAAATTGTGCTCACCATACTTACGTATTGCACAGTGGATAGGAAGGCGACTTGCCCCCTTTGCTGCTTTACAGTGAAGATACCACCGTTCCTCTACAGAACGCACAGTCTGCCCAATGTACACTTTCCCGTTTACCCTATTTGTAACTATGTAGATGAGCATTCACACGAGTCCATCAGGTTAATACTGCATTTTTCTCAGCCGTTAAGGAATTTTTCGATGTCACTAGCGGGGATGAGCCCCGTCGCCGGAGCGTCTGCACTCTTCTTCGGACGGGAAGAACTGCTGACCGAGGATTCAAATGAGTTGAGAATCTCATAAACAACCAACGGCAGTGCATCGGCGGGAAGGTTGGTGTTCGAAAGCCACTTTATGAAAACGGCGTCCACCGCTGCAACATTGGGAAGGCGCGTAGCAATTTGGAAGTAGATGGTTCCCGGTTCTGCCCATGGGGTACGAGCGTAGATGGAGAATAGTACCTCGATTACTTTACTTGTACTATAGTTTCGACCAGCCTCATCCACGAATTTAACAGCGTCCACTTGATTGTTAGCGATGATAGACTCGTAACACTTGAGGCACAGGTCTTCGAGTGTGTCGTGTAGAGCGTCCTTGACTATGCTCACAGTGATAGTTCCCATGGAAGCCACCATGCCCAGCCACTTCACTGCGTCTCTCACGATACCTTTAGACTTCACGGCGATATGCCGGAGGGCCTCGTGCTCATACTGAAGGTTGTTCTGGTTTGCCAGATTGACCAGCAGCCCGAATATCAGGTCGGTGTGAACCCGTTCAAAATAGAGTGGGGTGAGACGACTGACAATCGACGTAGGAATACTCTCAACTTGATTGGAGACGAAAATGAAGATGCTGCTGGTATCCTTGGCTTCAGTCGGCTTCAGGTATACATCCCACGCTTCTTTGGTAAGCTGGTGAGCCTCGTCTATGATAATGACTCTCCGCTTCGACATAGCAGACGGTGGAGAGTTCATGACATCCATCAGGTTTCGAGCGTTCTCAACCCCGGAGTTGGACGCAGCGTCAACTTCCATGAAGTCGGCGGAGAGGTTCAACCCGCGTTCGATGTCCTTAGCGTTGTCGATAAATGTGCAGGAAGGACACTTTCCACAACCGAGAGGATCGGTGCCAGTACACATTAAAGCCCTTGCGAGGATGTAAGCGGTTGTAGTTTTTCCCACACCTACAGGGCCTTGAAACAGGTAGCCGCGAGGCATGAACCGTTCAGTCTTGAGAATGCAACTGAGGAGTCGTACCGCACGTTCCTGACCAACCACGCTGTTCCAATACTCGGGTCGCTGTGCGATAAAGTTCATGTCACCTGATTCTCTTCATTGTAATACCGCGACCGCGACTAAAACTACCAGCGAGTCCCATGTGAAGTACATGAGGCGCAAGAAATCCGAGTGGGATGCCGGAGCGCAACACCAACCACATGCAAAATTTGCTCCAAAGTTTGAACATTAGATGTTCAACACTCGACCGATGAGGGTGGCAGCGAAAAATATGCTAATGATACCGAAGACAATCGCAGCGATTCCCAAAGTGTAGAAGTGGATGAACTGGAAACACACATCTGCGAGAATAGCGAAGAAAAATACAGCAAGAGTCCACAGTGTTGCAATGGACACCAGATTATTGTCTGTTGATTGACGCACAAAGGGCATCGTTCTCTCCTTTCACTTTAGTATAGAACGGGCACCACGGTTCGTGGTCACGATAGGACCCGCATTCAGGACAGGGGGTGGTATTTTCCTTTTCATTGACCTTCTTAGTCTTCATGCTTGAGCCCCCGAGCCAGCCGCAGCCTTCCGAAGAATCCTGCTGAACTTGTAGAAGGCATCGACAGTTTGACTGTCCATCTGGTCTTGCAAATCGCCGAGTTGGCGCACATCATGCCACTCAGCCTCTTCCCAATCAACATCGGGCTTCAAAATGCCCTCGACGTACATCGAATAGATGTAGATGATAACGCGATGCTGATTCAGCTTTTCATTCAAAACCTCTGACACGAAGAGAACATTCTTCGGGTCTGAGGATATGCCGGAAAGCGAATACACGGTGCGGATGGCGGCTGTCTTCATTTCCTCGAAAGGCTGAATAACCCCTCCCGGAATCTCCCACTGCCCACTCTTTGGGCGACCGATGAGAATTTTCCCCTCATTCATAATGAGGGATGCAACTTCAATCACTGGGTAGCTCATACTTAATCCTTTGTGGCTCTTTCAACATGTCTTCGAGACTTTGTAAGGCATGAGGGCCGGTGAACTCTGCTAGAGTCAAGTCTTCACGGACGAGCCCATGACATTGAGCGAGTTTGAGAATGCCCTCAAGCAACGCGCAGATGTTCCCATTTCTAACGTGGCATCCCTCACATTCAATCTCTGCGTTGTAATCTGAGGGCATCGGAGCCTCAGGGTCATACCGCTGATTAAGACCGCACGTCTGGCATCTCATGGCTTCCTCAAAAACGTCAGCCTCATGCCTCGACCTCTTCTTCATCTACCTCGACCTCTTCCTTGCTGGTATATTCAGGGACAATGAGACCATACTTCTTTTCGATTTCCAACGTACTGGTCACATTGTCGATAAATTCCAGAACAGCGGTGTTAAGACCGTCCAGCCACATGTACCAGAAATCACGAATTGTGATACGGCCCTTGGCTTTAATCGTGGTCTTGACTTCCCGCTTGAACTGCGGCAGATCAAAGCCGCGAAGCATAGCTGCCCCGGCTTCCTCAAGATTCACATTGTCATTGATGTCGATGGTGAAAACATCCTTGCGAATCGTCTTCTCACCATCCTTGGTGTTCTTGATAACGAGTTCCTGAAACACCACGGAGGCAGCGGCAACCTCTGCATCATTCGACATATTGAGCAGGGAGAATGCCACAGAAGGAGCCGCAACACCTACCGGGTCAATAGGCTTGTGAATGCGAACACGGGCCGGGGTGGTGAGTCCCGCCCACAGTTCTGTTTCCAATGGAGCGAGAGCGAAAAACGTGGAGACAATCTTTTCCATCTGCTTGTCATCCAACTTCTCGATTTCATCCGGGCGGAAACGGGCGAGTTCATCAGCACGCTTCGTCATATCGGAAACGTAGTGCGTGTCCTTGACGACACGATTAAGAAACTCACTCGGCCACGTCGGGTACTTGAAATCCCACACCAATGGGAACGTCTTGGCTCCAAGCTTCAACAGCAATTCGCCAACCGCGATGACTTCATCCTTGTTTGAAGACAGAGCATAGACCCGCTCATTTTGGAAGTCAACAAGCACTGGGAACTGGCTGCGGTTGAGTATGCCCTGAGCCGTCACTTGGTCCTCAATCGACTTCTTCTCTTCCTTGACGAGGAACTTGAAGGGGCGCTCCATCTGCTCATAAGCCACTTGCTCACGCTTAGAGTTAGGGTCTGTGGGGTCTTCCGGGTAGTTGGAAACTAGCCAAAAACCATACTTATTATTCCCCAAAGACAGGGCGTCTTCGGCAACTAAAAACTCAAGGCTGTCCTCGATAGGAGACAAATCAACCTCGTCTCCCCCATCCAACTTCGACAGGACTGCCCCTAATTCAGTGAGCATCACAGCATCAGTAAGCTTTTCGTCCAACCGAGGAGAGCCATAGGGGTTGATTCCAATTGTTTTCTCATTCTGAAATTTGGAAGCAATCGAAGCTGCCAGTTGTGAAACCTTGAACGCCGTAAGAGGGTTCGCTAATGCCTTCTGGAACCCTCCAATACTTCCCGCCTCTATTCCAAAGACGGCCCAATTTCCTCTTCCGAACATGTGTTCTCCTTATACTTCCTCAAATACTCAATTAAAGCGAAGATGCGATTCTCATCTTCCTTCAACATGCCAATGGCAACGTTACAACCGTTGCACAGCAACCCACGAACCTGATTAGTGAGATGGTTGTGGTCAACAATCCACACATTGTGCCGACCGCCAGGTGATGTGGAACTACAGGCAGCGCACTTCCCCTTTTGTTCTGCAAGCATCTCTTGCACCCTTTCAGGTGTAAGCCCATACTTCATTTTCAACTTCCGCTTTTTAGCTGATGCCTTAACTTGCGTTGGGTTAGCTGCACACCACGCTTTCAGCCTTTGCTTGTTTTCTTTCCAATGCTTTTGAGCATACTTTCTCGCTCTTTCGTTCTTGCATTGTCTACAACAAACCCATTTCCCTTCTCTGCCGTTTGGTAGAGTATTCTCAGGTGTCAAGGGGTGCCCATTCTTGCAAGTATCCATATACTGCCTCCATATAAGAAGGCAATAGTTGAATCATTGAGGAACAAATTGATTACCTCTTTTCCTTGTCTGCTTGCATTCCGCCGCGTTGGGCTTCAATCCACTCCGGGTCAATGCTCCAAATCACATAAGGCTTGTGACCGTGTGCATCTTTACCGTTCGCAGAATTGAAGTCATAGTAGATTTCATACCTACGCCACCACCATGGAGCATCGGCGTCAATGCCCATACGGTATTTGTTCTGGTCATCGCGGACTGCGATACCGGGGTTAGGTAGGTTGCCTGTCCGATGGTCGAGAATCTCTCGAAGCCCATCCTCCAGATACACGTTGAATCCGAAGTCAGAGCAGTGGTAGCAATGAAAGTGAGTCTCTCCCATCTTGCCACAGTTGTGACAAGGTTTATCTTCTGGCAGGAGGTAGACTGTTACCGATTGAGTCTGGTGACACACAGGGCACTCAATGAGGTACATATCCCCATCACGGTCAACCGCGTAGGAGCGATGGGCATAGCTGCACTTTTCGCGGCGGTCAATCAGTCGATACTCTTTGATGCGGTCGCGAATGAGTCCCGGCCAACGCATCGGGCTGGCTTCGTACTTCCACCAGCGGCATACACCGTCTGCGAAGCCAAATCGTTTCACAGCATAGCCGAGGTAGTTGAATCCCCCTAGTGGGTTTTTCTTACGCATGTTCTGCCTCAATCGTGTACTCGCACTCGCCGGGACCACAATGCTCAGCGTCTGTAGTTGCAACGTACACCTTTGTGTAGCTGCCATTCACAAACCTGAACACATCCCCCTTGCGGAGAAGGTCAAACGTAACCGTCTCCCAAATCCCTTCCCCCACTTTACGACTAACCAAAGTGGGCAGAACAACATCAACAGGTTCTGTCATCAAAACTCAACCTCAAATTCTTCGTCATCATCCCACAGGGACTCATTATCCTCTTCAGGGTCTGCCAACGATTCGTAATCTTCACCATCATCCATGCTGACGGCGCTCATTAAACCCTCCGCCACATCCGGGTCAGCCATATTCACAGCGTCTATGGGATGAATGCGGTCAGAGCGCACCGTCTCACTAACAGTATAGAGTCGCTCTGCCAACCCATGCAAATACTTGGAAAGTTCTACACCCCGTCGCCACTCTGGATGGATTTGTTCCTGACCCAATCGAGCACCAGCTATAGTACCGGAAATGGCGGCGATGGTGTCTGAGTCGTCAGCGAAGTTTGCCGCGTTAAGCACGATGTCCTCGAAGGATTCAAACCTGTGGTTGAAGAATATCGCCTCGGCAACAGCCGGTACGGCGGCACCATCATTCACCACAATCACATCTCCCTGAAGATTCTGAAGAACCGGCAGAATTGGAAGGCTTCGTACTTCTCCAAAAGCGAATGCCGCACCGAAAAGTCCAGCCAGCTTCCATGGATTCTGGTCTTCATACTTGAATCCCAACTCTACATCTGTGGGATAGGAGGGCACGAGGTAGGGACTGTTGAACTTGGAACAGAGCACCAAAGTCTCGGCCACTGCTTGACTAAACGAGCGACCTGCGATTTGTGCTGCAACAAGAAAGGCTACCGTACCTGCTGCGAGGATGGGCTCAAGATTATTGTGTGTGCAAACACTGGTGAGACACCCAATGCGGAAAGCATACTCTGGATTTTTCCAGTACATGCAGCCAACGACACCAGAGCGCATTGCCGTCCCATTGCCCTTAAAATCCTTGCCGCCAGCCTTGCGCCATGAAATACCCACGCCAAGTTTACGGACGGCTTCCATGCAATTACCACCCGGTGCCCGGTGGTTACCCCCAAGAGGTACCCTTCTCCACTCTTCGAATTTACGTCCGAGAGTTACCATAAAGGTCTCTTCGCCCAAATGGGGAGGAGATTCCAATAGAGCCTCACCAATAGCACAAAACATTTGCGTATCGTCGGTGAATTTGTTGTCCTTGAGAAGACCCTTTACTTCCTTGGCTGTGTCTCCCATCCATTTTTCTTCAATGGGATGACCAATAGCATCACCAATAGCTTCACCAAGGATGGCACCAAATACCCTGTCTTTCGTGGAAGCATACACAGAGGAGAGACCGCCGATAAGGTCGTTAGTACGGATGTTGTTATTCAAGACTTCTTCCTTTTCTTTGGAGGCTCGTAATCTTTCATCTCATCCAATTTGTCTTGATAGGGGTCGCCGTCACCATCAGAACACATGACGACCTTGTGGCAGCGCATCACATGATCGTTGATAAAGCTTTTCAAATCCTTCATGACCTTTCTGTCCCCGGTATAGATGTAGCTATCCCACCCCATCTTAAAGCGACTGGGAGACTCTACATCGCACGCACCCATACTACTCTGGCCTATTTGAAGCCTGACCTTGCACTTCAGACATGCGACTTCTACAGAAAGAGACATTAGGTTCCTGACACAGTTCTAATACTCGAATTCCATGGTAAGATTGAACTGTAATTCCCGAGCAAACTTGGGATTTTTGAGACACTCAGATGGATCAGACTGAGGGCACGTGAGTGCTTTGACGTTCATCGTCTTAATGTACGCCGCCTGTTGTTCAGCAGACATGTTCCCGGCTCCACCCTCTTTGCCTTCCTTGGCTACCTCATTGTCATACATCAAAAACAAATCAGTGACCCCGAGCATTCTGAGGTATGCTATGTGTTGTTTCCCAAGCATTTTAGTGAGTGGAGACAGGATGGGAAACTCCGGGCACATGAGTCTAGCTGCCAGCAGGTCAAACGGACCTTCTACAACAGCCACCTTACGGAGATTGATGATTTTCTTGAGAGTGGCATAATCATTCCCGAGCCACCGTGGACCAATCGGCTTCTCTCCGATGTAACGATACTTCATGCCGGGGACGGCGAGTACACTACCTTCCAGAGGTTTAGTCTGAGCACAGGTAAACTTCCCGTCCACATCACGAATCGGGAAAACAAAAGCAGGACCGGGAATGACACGGTTGGGGGCGTAGAAGAATCCAAGCTGCCTTAGAGTTTCTTCGAAATGCTTATCGTACATTTTTAACGTTGGAGCCCACAGACGGGCTTCAATAATCTTCTTCTTGGTGAAGGGTATCTTGGCCTTGTCCGGGTAGAGTTCTGCAACGCGAGTGTAGAAGACATCGGTCTCCTCAATCACCTTGTTGACATCAGACTCCCACCATGGTTTTTCACTCTTCGTCATGCTTCTCTACCTGTTGAATGATGTGCTCCGAGATTACTTCATCCTCAGAATCGAACTGCCCGGTGACCCATAAGAATACCACCAAATCGCGATAGTCTCTCAGCAGAATCTTGGGGTCTCGAAGGGCGTGTTTGAATTGCTCAGAGAGTTCATCTTTGGAGTACAGCGGCACGAACTGCTCATGCCGCTTGCAAAACTCGGGGTTTCGAGAACCACAACGGTTGCAGCCAAGCACAGTTCGACCGGCGGCGAACTTACAGTTGTAGGGACAGGGGCGCAGGAATTTTTTCAGAAAGCGACGACGATGACGATGCACTAACTCTTTGAAACGAGCGAGTACCTCATCAAGAGATTTCAGCTTTATCGGTTTCATCGCTCTTCCCAACTCCCTCTAAGCTAATACTGTCCTGTTCACGTAGGGTTGGGGGTAGAGTTGGGACAACTTCATAAACATGACTGGCCGCTTCACTCAACTCGGCTACTTGGGTAACGGCGAGAATAGTGTAGCCATGATCTTCTGTCAGCGTCTTCAACATCGCTGAGACTTTGGAGAGATAGTTGATGTAGTCTACCGAGACACTGGCGAAAGTTTCATCAACAGCTAACAGCTTCGCCAACTTAAACCGCTTGATGAAAATGACACGAAGCAGGAAGGCTACGACGTTCTGCACCGCACCGCCAAATGAATCCATGACGTTGCCAACAGTGTCCCCATGTTTGATTAGAAGCCGATAGGAATAACCCCTTGCTGTCTCTTTCTTCTCCACGACCAAAGCAAGAGTCTTGTCATCAAAAACCCTGTGTAGCCCTGCGGACACGACAGACTCAATCTTACCAATACCGTTGGCGGAGACAATCTCGATGCATTTGTCAATAAGGGCGACCGCCTTAACAAGCTGGACCGACTCTTCTTTGAGCCGGTCGATTTTGCTTGTAAGACGAACGATAGTCATTCTCTCGTTCTCAAGCTGTTGCTCGATACGAGAGCGACCGTTGCGGAAAACCGCAATACGGCTGGAGAGAGTTTGTTCCATTACTCCTCGGGGATGGGAGCCTCGGCAACTTTATCAGTGTAGTAGATGATTTCATAAGAACCGCCCACGCTCATCGACTGGTTCACCGCGTAGATTTCAAACCCCTCGGCGGAAAGTTCGTTGAGTCGCTTAGCGACATTGCGGTTCTGCACATTCTCTTGTGACCAAAACCGAGTCTTGGATTTCTTTGTCGGTGCTGCCATGTTTTCCTCACACTAACCCGAAGTTAACTTCAAACGGGCCTCGTACAATGCGGTAGGTAGGATTCCGCAAGGGTACACTATACAATACGGCGTCTTCTTCCTGAGTTTGGCTCAAAGCATCAACAATAAACTTCGCTGTGCGACCAAAGATGACGCCACGGGGCCATGTAGTCGAAGTCGCTCCATGAGGGAAGATTTGAGCGTTACTGTACTTGTCTCGGCATACTATACCATCCTTAGGGTTGAACTCTACCCTGTCTGTGTCGCCGGTAAGGTAGGACACATTAGATAAAGAAGTAAGAAGCCGTGGTGCATGGAATCGAGTCAACTCTGTTCCAGCATAATCATAGACCTTGAGCATCTCGGTAGGTGTCTGGTGCGAGGTCATAGCACACACGAGCCCCTCTTTCTCTGCAATCCAGTAGCCTTGGTTGCTGACAAGAAGTTCAACCGTGCCGCCTCCCGCAATGAATCTCAAAAAGGACTCGCGAGGTTGAACGATTACTGGCACCGTCTTGAGGGGTTCCGATGTCCAGATAACCGCTCCATTGATTGTACTGATGAGGAGTCGGCCCTTTTCCAATAAGGGTGGGCTGGCTAGAGACTTGAACACACGAATATCAAAGCCATTGAACAAATCTCCAGCAAAGCGGAAGTTGCCGGGGTTGCCCAAGTAGTGCCCTTTGAAACCCGCAACCTCACTCCTGACAGTGTGTACCTGCAAGCGCACTGGGTACTCTTCATTAGACTCCAGACGCAGCTTACCCGCAGCATCCAAGGACATGTTCATTGTGTCTGCTGAGACGTTCAGCAAATCCTTGAGATTCCCCATTGAAGCAAAGATGTGAGGCTTGGTTAACTCGAATTGACTAGTTTGGATGAACCCGAACGTGCTCGACCGATGAAACTGTGGCGAAGCGTTCTCAGGGAGTTGAACCCCGAGAAACGCGCAAGCTTGAGTATCGAATCCAGAAACCACTCGGAGTACCTTAAGCAGGTCTCCCTTATCAATCTGCATCTCTTTAAATACTACATATTCAGTCGTTCATCTACTCCCACGTGTACTGAATTGTTGAACATCTCAATTGCTCACGACGGGCGTTTTTACATCACTGCGCTGCTACAACGGTGTAATGAATGGTTACCTGCACCGAGCCATTTCCATGCGTGACCGCCGTGATGTTAATAGATGCCCCTGTCCCACTCCCACTAGTTGCTGTAAGCGTATCGCCCGTTGCAACAGTGCAGTTTACACCGGGAGTATCCAGAACATAGGCGCTAATTGGACCTGTTCCAACTCCTGTAATCGCGGTGACGTGGCCTGTGGCGGGAGTAGAGCAATTCGACTCGGTGAACGTGTTGCTAACCGCCCAAAGAGTCCCACCAGCGTCAAGTGTCGAAGATACGATAGAGCCGCCATTAAGCGTTCCGCCGTCGTTGTAAATCTTAAGAGGCTGGTTGACGGCCTGTGCGGAAGGACCAACAAAGCCGGTATATGCTAAAACGCCGGTTCCCACTTGATTTGTCGTTTGTGACAAGTCCACGTTAGATACTGGAAAGAAGAGGTCGGCACTGTTGCCACCCCAAGAAACAGCAAAGGCCGAAGCAACTCCGAAGGGCGTAGAACCAGCGATATAATTAACAGTTCCAAGATCAAGATGATCGAGAACGATCATTCTTCCCGGTCCCGGCGCTGCAATCTCCGAAATGGCCGTGGCTGGAGTTCCATCGTACTGTAGTAACTGAGCGCTGGTCAGAGTGAATGTACATATAGCCGAAGAACCTACTGGCACGAAAACCGCATTGCAAGTGAAAAGCGGAGTTGGTGGCGTATACACAACACCGTTGAAATAGGAGTTTCCAAAGTGGCTATCTGCTACGGTGCCAGCGGGATTTTCAATGGTATCGCACCCCGTAGCTGGTTCACTATCAGTGTAGGCCACGACTACATTACTCGAATCAGTACGTGACCGCGAAAAAGATAAACATGAAATGGTTACTATGGGCTGACGATTGTCAATTTCAACGTTAATGTTGTTGGTCTTATGCCAACTCATATCCGAGAAACTCGGCAACCCAAAACCTCCGTCAACGAACCCGCCGCCCACATTTCCCATCTTTATCATTCCGCCAAAAACGCCGCCGCCGGTGATGGAAAGTCCAGCACAACCCGTATTACTATTTCCTCCGATGTTGTCACACTTCAACGCTGGGGGATAGGGCAGCGGCCAACATCCCCCCGATGGACACGGATTGAATTGGGGGTTGAAGGAACCTTGAAGGTTTATATTCGCCCAATGCTGTACTTGACCGCCAGTGAGTTCAACACCGCCAGAAGTCATCAAGTTACCTTGATAGCCGCTAACAAAGTTGTTGACTGTCGCTTGTGGATTGCCTATAAGCCAGAGTTCCATTCCGGCTGAATCCTGTATTCCGACACCGTTTATGTTAATGGGTGCCCCTTGACCGCCATCCGTTACTCCCACAGTTCCCCAAACATCAGATGAACCATGTAAATACGAAGCCCAAACTGTAATTTGGCCGGTGCCGCAAGTGGCTGTGCCACCGCCTAACTCAACACCGTTAGAACAGGAGATGACCATACTTTCATAAGTGTCGTCATTGAATGCGGTCACGGTGTAGCCGGTTCCGGTGGTAGGCGTTACGTCAGTTTGAGGATAAGCTAGGGTTTGGCTAGGGTAATTCACCGCGTTAACTGTGCCACCATTTATACCGATGGTGGTATCGGTTCCCCCGGTCACGGTGATAGCCGAGCCAACATCGGTGCGAAATGGAGCCGCAAGGGTAAGAGTAGTTGTGCCCGCGTCATCTCTTGATGCCGTCGCTGTTGTGGTAAACGCTCCCGCTACCGTAATCGCAGAACCGGGGGGCAGATTGGCAATGCTGCATGGAGTGCCATCCGGTTCTGTACCAGTGAAAGTAGGGGTAACATTAACATTACTACCAATTGAACTAATAGCCGTTCCGATAGTTCCGTTGCAAGGTGCCCCGATGATGTTCCATAATCCCGGCGCACCACCTGCGAGATTCACGCCATCGGGGGCGAAGCCAGAGAGAGCGCCCACGCCCGGTATGAGCATCGTAGTACCTAACAGAAGAACACCTTGCCCTTTTAGAATCGTTCCATCAGGAATGTGTGCGGCTAAAGGATTCTTCCAGAAACAGCCTCCAACTTGAGAGGAAGATTGATTACCGGGGAAAAATATCTCTGCCGGACTGCCAGCGTGGGCACCGAGTGAACTAATGCACGCCGAGACTGCCGAGTCTACCGGAGTCACACCGTTACAATTTGCACCATAAGCACGTATATCGCACCACGGCGTTGCGCTTGAGATGGGGTCATTGGGCTGCTGTGATCCCAAAATAGCTGATGGAGCAGTGATCGGCACAACAGTAGAGCTACCGTTCGCAGTGACCGGGGTGCAGTTCTCTCCGCTACTATCGCACTGAATACTATAGGTTCCCGCAGAGGGCTTGCCGAGCAAATTCGACTGGGCTGCTGGGGCATTCTTTGCACACGTTCCACCACTCTGAATCGGCGTAGCACCGCTGGGACAGGATTGTGCGTAAACGCAATAGGCGGCAAACAGGAAAATCGTCAATGTAAGAATACGCTTCATAAATCTCCTATGAGTACATCATCGGGCCAATAGCATCGAGACTGCCATCCGTATCCACTGCGAAGGCTTGCATTGATCTTCCATTCGCATCAGAATTGATCGTTCCACCATTGCGAACATTGGACGGCCAAACAAATGTTCTCCCCCCAGCCCCATCTTGCACGATACGAAACACGATAATCGAAGGGCCAGCAGTTCCGTTGATGAACAGCGAACTTGTCACGTTCCCCGTTAATGTGATCTTGAATTCAAGCCCGAGTGATGCGTCAAAAGTTGGCGTTGAAGAATAGGTGACCAGCACAACGCCAATCGGGATAATGCTTGCACTAATTACTCCACTAGAGATAGTAATAGTCGTTCCATCAGGCTTTACACTCCCCGCCACAGTCTCAGTGGCTAAAGCTGATTTCCAATTTCCTGAGGAATCCACGTAGTAAAATAATTCATCCGCGATAGAATACACACCCCAGCCCGGATTAGGGGTGTAAAAGTCCCAGCCGGGAGTTAAATTGTTTGAGTCAAGGGCTGTAATTTGTGTGGAGTATACGGCAATATTGTTGGTATTTCCCGCCCATGCTCCTGTGGCACCAGTAAGAACAATATATGCATCGCCGTCGTTGGGCGATGTTGGTGGGGTGTTCTGTCTTCCAAGAACACTCGCCTGAACAAGAGCATCCATTCCGCGAAGAAAGGGGCGAAATTCGTCATAATAGACCTCTCCAATTCCCGCGTTATTGAGGAGCCCCAGTTTAGGGCCAAATGAAATTACCGCTAATGCCATGCTACTCCTTAAGTATTTCCAAATCCTTCGCCAAAATCTATTGCGAATCCCATAGGAGTGGGTGGCGTTGGTGCAGCCCCACCTGTACTAATGGTTTCAATATTTGAATATGGGGAGACACCATCGGCTGAAATCGCCCGAATTCTGAAATAGTAAAACTGCCCCGCCAGTTCAGGCGCACTTACTGACTCAATGTACCCACTATTTATGATGGTGGATGTCCAATTTATTTCATTGAGTGAGGCTTCCAAGTCATAGTAATCAACAAGGTCGGGGCGGTCGGATGCCCAGCTAAATGTAAGACTTACATACCCTGCTCCAAGAGGTCCATTGTTTACGATGGGGTTCAGCACAGGAGCGTTAGGAGCACCAGCGTATGTATCGTTGGCCTCAAAGAGAATTTCACCTGTTGTGACGTACTGGTTGCGAAGATTAGAAGTGTCAAAGGTTCCAATAATCTGACCGTGGGACAAGTCAATCAAAGTTTCATAGGTGGCCCCTCCCGTGACTGCGATTGCCCCTATGCCCTCTGGCGTGGAGGAATAGTTGCTGTGCTCATAGCTAACAACAAACTGAGTTGGAGTCGCTGACACAATCGGAGCCTCAACTCCGCTTAAAAATGTAGCGTAAGTCATATTTTGGAACGTGATTACCTGTCCTGCGGCGAAGGTGTTTTCCGCCTCTACTGTCACTGTATTGTCATCGACACTGGTGCTTTGGATGTTGGCGGTGATGAGAGCGATAGTGCCAAGAAGAATCTTGCCTGTGTTCAAATATTCTACATTGGAAGTACGAACAAATTGAACATTGTCGATTCCATACAACTCCCCTGATTGCACCGTGAGTTCAAGTGACCCTTCAACTGCCAACGTGGTGTTATTGACTTGAAGAAGCAAGCACCCATCCGGTCCGGTCAGAATGAGGATACGAGCATTGTTAAAACTGTAAGTGCAGAACAATTTGTTGAAGGACATGCTGGCTACTGTGCTCAACACAATAACGGTGTCCGGGTTATCTGTGCTGATAAACGGGGCGGTAGAATACCGATAGAGGTTTCCCACACTGTCTAACACCAGTGTTACGTCGTCTTCAGTGTGTACGGCGTCCACGATTGGGTTTTGAACCCCACCGACCAGCGGTACAAATAATCTCCGCAGTAAGGCCATACTGGGATTGACACCACCGTACACGCACACCGAAGCAGAGGAAATCAAAATGTATCTATCCTCGCCGCCAAGTATTGAAGTACGTTTGATGTTTTGAAAGTTCGTGTAGATGATAGAAACATCCAGAGGAGTCCAAGGCTGCACTGTGTTCCGCTGAGATATAGTAGCGCCCGGTCCCCAAAGAGAACGGGAGAGTTGCAAAGTATCCTGAATTTGGAATGAAAACGCAGCCACATTCACTGTGACTGTCGAAGTAATTGGAGGGTTAACCCCATCGTTGACTGTGAGGCTCCAAACCAAAGTATCCCCCGAAATGAGCACACCATTCGTGTTAAACTTCAGAGTCGGAGAAGTCGTTCCCCCCAAAACAGTGACGGCTGTGCCTGAGGTTTGTGTCCACGTATACGTGGTCGCATCGTCAGGATCATTCACCCCGGTATATGTTGGCACAATTGTGACAACTGAATTTCTGCCAGCCGCAATCGGGTTTTGTGCGAAGGTTATAGTCGGGGCGGCGTTGAATGGCACAAAGACATCGCAGTAATCAAATTGCGGACTAGCGATTGCATTTCCTGTGTCTGCGGTCGTGCTGTAATCCGCGTGTACAAAGTTCGCTGTGAAGTTGTTTCCGCTCGTCCCAGTGACGATGAACGCCAAATCATTGAGGAAGGTCGCCGTACCAATGTTGAAAAGGAATACATCCTCTGTAGCAGCGAGGCTAACCGGGGCGCTTGTGCCAACGGTGAGGACGTTGCCAGAGATGCCTATGCTTGTGACATCCATTGCTAGGTGACTGGCTGTGGTTGCAACAGCGCCGATGGTGAAACTTTGAGCGGCACCACCAATAGCACGGCTCACCAACAACTCGGCTTTCGCATTCGTAGGCGGAATTGGAGTCAGAGTAACAAAAGGACTTGCGGGGGCGAACGTCCAGATGAAAGTCAATGGATCGAGATTCGTATCATTCGTCTGACTAGCATCAAACAGATAAGAAGTACCTCGGAGGATAGTAGCCAATGGTGGACTAGTTGGGGGGTGGTAATCCGGCGATAGTACAACCGCAGGGGGCGAGTCAAAACCAGAAACGTATCTCGCTCCAAATACTGCATCACCGTCTCCTTGTCCAACGATTTGTTCCCCAACAACGCCCCACATAGTTTGGTCATCCAAAATGGTTTTTGCGCCACGCAGCCATGTAAAATTCAGACTGTTGTAGAATCCCGGCAGGTCTATTGTATTGAATGTGGATACATCCAGTGTAGATGTGTGCAATGGCCATGCAGTCGGGGCTTCCGTAAACCGTGAGTCCAAGTTCGGGGTTAACGTTGCGCTCCAATTTACAGTATCCAGATTTGGTGAGATGGTAGAGGGTGGGACGTTGACCTTGGCTGTGTAATAAGCGTAGCTCACAGGATACGTGGGCGCGGTGACTTGAACCACACTCCCCGCCGCATAGGCTATGTATTGAGCCCACGCACCAGCATAGGCGTAGGTGACTGTCTGATTGGCTACATAGTCAATCCCATCGTAGGCTGTCTTATCGTTGACATTGTAAGTTTTGACTTGAGGAGACCACATCCCGCGAATGTCATAAATAGGCTCCGCCAAATACGAAACGAATGCTTCTTGAGTTTCTGACACAGAGAGGGTGCCCTGAATATAGGAGGTTGTGGCTGTACCCGGTTGAATCAGGAAGTTCCATTCAGTCACACCGTCGTAATATCCAAAAAGAAAATTGCCCACCAAAGCATTTTGGTGAACCAACTGGTTGTAGAACTGCTGCAACAGAGTTCGAGTAGTCCCCTGTGCAACTACAGTGAGGCGGCTATCTGCGTACCTGCCACTAAATGTTTTCAACACGGTGGAGGGCAAATTCCACCCCGGTGGACTGGTGCCAAACGAGGCCAGATTCAAACTGAAAGTTTGATCTTTGAATGTGACCTGCTTCGGGTGACTCTCGTAATAGACTTCGATGTCAGACCCATTCGGTGAGTACGCCGATACAGCACCGAACGTATTGCCTGAACGAAAAGGTGAAGAGTCAAGAACGGTGATGCCCACTAATCCAAATATCAGGGGGCTGCTACTTAGACTCAACTCAATTCCAAGCAAAGTATGGCCAGAGAGCCATGAAGCAAAACCGCTTTCATACCCCACCTGAGTGTAATTCGAGTATGTGTAGTCAGCCGCGAAATACGTGTTGCCGTTACTATCCACTCCGACAGAAGTTATGACGATAGTCACACCGTTAAGGAATGTCGCATTCTGAAGACCAGAGAACGTTATGCTTTTTCCAATCCAACTCACTGGAAAATTCCCGTAAACAGTCAAAACATCAGCGTCAATAGTGATAGCTGAGTATGGAATTGTGGGAGGACTTCCAGCTAACGGGGTTGAAACTTCCGCCATCGCAGGGATGCCCCAAACCTGTACCGGATTGGTTATCGAAACAGCAATGAATGGATTGGCAAGTCCGGGAGGAGATAGGGGACTGTCCAGTGTACAAACATCGTAGGAATCGCGAACGTAAGAAGCCGTCACCAACGTGACCGGCGAACCCAGCGTATCATTTGCCACGTGATAAGGAAAAATGATAACGTCGTAATCTGTGCCATTGACGTTGGTTTGTGTACCAACGATGTAAAGTATTTCACCAACTGAATCGTAAGCGATTACTGGATCAAAAGAAGGGTTGGCTCTCGGGAAAGAGTATGTTGTAGTGGTAGCAAATACAGAACCCGGTCCCGGCTGCGGAGGAGATGGTTCGGACTTGAACACCGCAAAGGTATTGTCTGCCCGAACCTGAGAAACAACATAGATGGTCGAGCCCAGTTCAATGAATTGAGCATTGCCTGTGACGAGTTCGCTTGACCATGGTTGATTGTCTAATGGGGTAATCATAGCGTAGCTATTGCCCTCTTGAAGTCTTCAGCCAAATCTTCAGAACCGTAGTTTCTTAGAATTTTGGCATACCCATACTCACCAATCTGCTTTGCTTCAACGTCTGTCAACAACCGTGTCTTTGATTGAAATTTATGAATGGCTTCCACCGCTGCGAGAAACTCTTCACGGGATTTGTTTGACTTCAACTCATTGCAGGTTTTACAGCAAGGGACGACGTTACTCTCAACATACCCCTTTGTGCTATCAATGCGGTCGAGGCCGTTGTAGCGGAAGGTTTCATAGCTAGGGTGTCTCATTTGACTCGGAGACATAGCTTGAGAGGGTTCTCGACCACAATAATCACACCGCTGTGCTATCAGTTGTGCAAACCGCTCTAGTGTGAGGTCAAAAGAGAGGTTTCTACGCTTAGCAGAACCTTTGTAATTAAACCAAACGTACTTATAAGCCGGGACTCGTTTGCCCCTTCTAACTCCTTGGTCACAGCCGCAACTCTTGGTACGCCCTGTTGCTAAGTTTTCAGCCGATACAACACTTTGGTTACCACAATTGCATTCACACACCCACCGAATTCGACCACCTGCACTGTGGGGGGCTTGCTTCTGCACTACTAATCGACCAAACACCCTCCCAGTTAAATCAATAAATCCACCGAGGAGTACCCCTCTTTCTTTAGCGCGAAGCATACCCTCCTTGACCTTTAATGAGAACTCCTTGGACTTTTTGTAGTTCATTTACATACCTTCCCCGGACCCTTCAGTTCCCTCTTCAGCTT
>Ga0181520_10002191_pt1 | contig 37066 bp, 40 predicted proteins | sample PEATcosm2014_Bin_29_FD_132451 | JGI IMG/M metagenome (GOLD analysis project Ga0181520, IMG submission 132451) | Peatland microbial communities from MTU Mesocosm Facility, Houghton, MI, USA - PEATcosm2014_Bin02_30_metaG | ecosystem: Environmental > Terrestrial > Soil > Wetlands > Peat | place... | reverse complement strand
TTGGCTCCCCGGGCCGGATTCGAACCAGCGACCAACCGGTTAACAGCCGGTTGCTCTACCACTGAGCTACCGGGGAACAAGGCGGCGCTCGCGAATGCGCGTTGCGTATAACAAAGCCGCGCTGGCTTTGAAAGCGTGCCGATGCGCTTAAGATGTGAGTTTGGCTTGCCAGCCGTAGCTCGCGGCGGCAGACACGCCCGCCTTCGCTAAAAGCTTCGTTGGTCACCTTCACTCGCCGACGCGAGCGAAGGTTGGAGGCCACGCCCGGAATTGAACCGGGGTACACGGTTTTGCAGACCGTTGCGTAACCACTCCGCCACGTGGCCGTGCGGCAATCGCCGGGTGCCCCGTCCGCCGATGCCTGGAGAGGGTCTATATCGGAAGCCTCCCGTCCCCACAACGGTGCGGACGTCACGATCGCCGGATATGCTTTAGCGCGCTTCCGGTGCGCCCCGGCGGCTTGCGTTTTGGCCTACCGTACCTCACAAAGTCGTCGCCATAAGGACGCGCCAAAGTTGGGCGCGAGCTTCGGGAAGGATGACCATGTTCGACGCCGCCAATGCGCGCCGCATGATGGTGGACGGCCAAATCCGCACCGCCGATGTCACCGATCCGGCCCTGGTCGAGGCGATGTTAACTCTGCCGCGAGAGCGCTTCCTTCCGGCCGCGCAGGCGCCGCTCGCCTACCTTGATACCGACATTCCCATTGGCAAGGGCCGCGCGCTGCTTAAGCCCATGGTGCTTGCCAAGCTGATCCAGGGGGCACGCATCCTCCCGACCGACCGTGTGCTCGATGTCGGTTGCGCAACCGGATACTCGTCGGCTGTGCTGAGCAAGCTCGCCGGTTCGGTGATTGCGCTCGAAGAAGACGCGGACTTGGCGGGGGCTGCCAAAGAAGCGATCGCTGCGGTCGCCGTCAGCGCCGTCGAGGTCGTGATCGGACCGCTCGCGGCCGGCTGGTCTGCCGGCGCGCCCTATGACGTTATTCTCCTCGGCGGCATGACCGAAATCGTGCCCGAGGCGCTCGGCCGGCAGCTCAAGCCCGAGGGCCGGCTCCTGGCCGTCTATGGCCGCCCGCCGGCCTGCAGGGCGACCGCGTTTTATTTAAGCGAAGGCCACTTGATCGGCCGTCCGCTATTCGATGCTGCCGCGCGCGTGCTGCCCGGCTTCGTCGCTCCGCCAGCCTTTGTTTTTTGACTGATTTGCGACGGGAACCGAGTCCCGGCGGATCGGCCAAAGGCCGACCGCAGGCTGTGGCCTATATGTGCCAATACCCAGAATTCTTCGAATAAATTCAATCGCGGGGTTTCGCCGTATTGACGGGGCGCATAATGTTCCGAGTCGGGTGTGTTGGCCCTTTGGGCCGCGACATATTGGGTATTGTCCGGACGAGAATCCCGCCGGGGAAGCGGGGAGGGGCAGGGCAGCGTCGTCTATGGGTGGCAGAGAAGTGCGAGTGCTTCGCGTTGCTGTGGCAAGTTTGTGTTTAGCCCTCGCCGGCTTGGGCATGAACGCCGCCAAGGCAGTGGCCGATACGCTCGAGTGGGCCTTGGTGCAGGCCTACCAAAATAATCCGTCGCTGAACGCCCAACGCGCGTCGTTGCGGGCGATGGATGAGAATGTGCCTCAGGCCTTGTCCGGATACCGGCCGAGAATCAGCGCAACCACTGCCGCCGGCGCCAACTATAGCCAGGCAACGTCAGCGTTGCCGCTGAGCACGGGCGGGCCGCTCAACATCACGCGCTACAACTCGGATTATCCATCAGCCACGATCGGCGCCAACGGCAGCTACACGCTCTATAACGGTTTCCAGACTGCCAACCGCGTCCGCCAGGCTGAGAGCCAGGTCGAAGGCGCGCGCGAGACGTTGCGCGTCACCGAACAGCAGGTGCTGCTCGACGCCGCGACCTCTTACATGAATTTGCTGCGCGACTCCGCGATCCTGGACCTGAACCGCCGCAACGTCGAGGTCCTCACCGAGCAGCTCAAGCAAACCCGCGACCGCTTCAACGTCGGCGAAGTCACGCGGACCGACGTCGCGCAAGCGGAATCCCGGCTTGCTGCCGGCCGCTCCGCGCTCCTTGGTGCCCAGTCGAATTACGTCACCTCGCAAGCCAATTATCGCCGCGTGATCGGCGTTGATCCCGGTCATCTAGCGCCTGGCTCGCCGGTCGATCGGCTCTCGCCGAACGTGCTCGCCAAGGCGATCTCCACCGGTCAGGCGCAGAGCCCGTCCGTGCTTGCGGCGGCCTACGGCGTCGATGTCGCCCAGCTTGCGGTCAAAGTCAGCGAGGGCGCGCTTTATCCGAACGTTTCCATCAACGCGAGCGTGCTCTACGGCAGTAATCCGCAATTTGAAGTCGTCAAGTCGACGGCCGCCTCGGTTGTCGGTCAGCTAACCGTACCGCTCTACCAGGGCGGCGGCGAATATTCGGCCATCCGTCAAGCCAAGGAAACGCTCGGTCAGCAGCGGCTTAATCTCGACGTCAATCGCGACCAGGCGCGCGCCACGGTGGTGGCGAGCTGGGGCCAGCTCGATGCCGCCAAGGCGCAGATCGAATCGACCACCGCGCAAGTCAACGCCTCCGAGATCGCGCTCAACGGCGTCCGCGAGGAAGCGCGCGTCGGACAGCGCACCACGCTCGACGTGCTCAACGCGCAACAGGAACTCGTCAACGCCCGCACCGCGTTGGTCACGGCGCAACACGACCGCGTGGTTGCGTCCTATACGGTGCTGGCGGCGGTGGGCGGTCTGTCGATGCAGCATCTCGGTCTCAATGTGCTGATCTACGATCCGATGGTGCACTACCAGCAGATTCGCGACGCCTGGGTCGGCGTACGCACCCCCGACGGCCGCTAGGCCGAGCGGCCTTCGGCGCCGCTAACCATGCGGCCGGATAACGGGGGACAGTTTCCGTTGTGGGCGACTTTCGCGATGACAGATGACACACGTAATGGCGGCGTTGCATAGTTGAACGAATGATTCGGGTCGGGAAACCTGTCGGCGGTCGTCGGTTGCTTGCGCAGGGCCGGGGCGGGAAGCGTGCCCGGTTACGCCGAAGATAAAGCGGGGATGCGCGCATGACGCAGCCGGCCAAGTCGCAAGAACCGTCGATGGAGGAAATTCTCGCCTCCATCCGCCGGATCATCGCCGACGACGACGCCAGTAAGGGCACGCAGAGGGCCGCCGAGCCGCCGAAACCGGCGCCGCGTCCCGCGCCGCCGCCGCGATCCTTTGCGCCGTTGCCTATCGCCGAAATCAGCCCGCCCCCGCAGCCTGCGGAAGAGGGTCCGGCAGAGCCGGCGGAAGCGATGCAGGAGGAGGACGGCACCGCGGACATCCTCGACCTCACCGAGTCGATGACGGCGCCGTCATACAATGAGCCAGCCGCCGCCCCGGAGCCGGCGCCGCAATTCCGCAAGATTGAAGGCATCTCCGACGTCGGCTTCGACGATGTGGAGCAAAACCCGGCGCCGCAGCCGGCTATGGGTGCGCGCCTGGCGTCGCGCGGAATCGAACAAGCGCTGTTGTCGACTGCAACCAGCGCGGCGGTCGACTCCGCCTTCCACACGCTGGCGCAGACCGTGCTGGTGCAGAATGCCCGCACCCTCGAAGACCTGGTGCGCGAGATGCTGCGCCCGATGCTGAAATCCTGGCTCGACGACAATTTACCCGGCATGGTCGAGCGGTTAGTGCGCGCCGAGATCGAGCGCGTGGCGCGCGGGCGATGATGATAAGCGAATAGCAAGTGGCGAGTAGGGAAGTAGAAGATTCGCTATCTGCGGATTTCTATTCACTATTCACTATTCGCCCTCTTTGATCGCCACAGCGATCGTCTTCGCGTGCTCGGCTAGCGCCGCGGCTTCCTCTTTAAAGCTTGCCGGCGGCTTGAGCGACACGCCGATTTTGCGCGGAATGATGTGGATGTGCACGTGGAACACCACTTGGCCGCCAGCCGGTTCGTTGAATTGCTGAATGGTCAGTCCGTCGGCGGCAAACGCCTTCACCGCGGCGCGCGCAATCTTCTGCGTCGTCTTGATCAGGTGTGAAAGATCATCCGGCGCGATATCGAGAATGGTGCGCACCGGCGCTTTCGGAATCACCAGCGTGTGCCCCGGCGCGCGCGGCATGATGTCGAGAAAGGCAAACGCCTTGGCGTCTTCGTAGACCTTGTACGCTGGTAATTCACCGCGCAGGATTTTAGCGAAGACGTTGTTTGGATCGTAGGCGGTCATGGTCGCGGCGGATCATTCGGTTTCGGCGACGATATTGTGCCGGTACGGCCCGGTGGCGGCAAGCTCGTCGCCGACCGCGGCTACGTAAGCACGCTCGCGCTTGAGATAATCGCCAATGCCGCGCCGCAGCGCCGGGTCGGCGATGTAATGCGCCGAATAGGTGGTCGTCGGCATATAGCCGCGGGCGATTTTGTGGTCGCCCTGCGCACCGGCTTCGACGCGCGGCAGCTTGTGGGTGATCGCGTAGTCGATCGCCTGGTAGTAACAGACTTCAAAATGCAGGAACGGATGGTGCTCGATCGAGCCCCAATGGCGGCCGAACAAAGTGTGCGAGCCGATGAAGTTGATGGCGCCGGCGATGTAGCGTCCATTGCGCTTGGCCATGACCAGGAGAGTGCGGTCGGCCATGGTCTGGCCGACCAGCGAGAAGAACGGCCGCGTCAAATACGGCCGGCCCCATTTGCGCGAGCCGGTTTCCATGTAGAAGGCGAAGAATTGATCCCACACGTCCTCGGTAAGATCGCGCCCCGTGAGGCAATGCACGCTGATGCCGTTAGCCAGCGCTTCCTGCCGTTCGCGGCGGATGGTCTTGCGCTTGCGCGACGACAGCGCGGCGAGGAAATCGTCGAACGTGGCGTAGCCGGGATTTTCGAAATGGAATTGCTGGTCGGTGCGCTGCAGGAAACCGATTTCGCCGAGGTAGCGGTATTCGGCCTCGGTGGCGAAAGTGACATGCACGCCCGACGCGCCATCGATGCGGCAAAGTTCGACAAGGCCGCCGACCAGGGCGCTGCGCGCCTCCGCCGCATCCGCACCCGGTCGCACCAAAAGCCGGTTGCCGGTCGCCGGCGTAAACGGCACGGCGACCTGCAGTTTCGGATAATAGCTGCCGCCGGCCTGCGCATAGGCTTCGGCCCAGCCGTAATCGAAGACGTATTCGCCGCGGGAGTGGCTCTTGAGGTAGCAGGGCGCTGCGGCGACAAGCGTCCCCTCGGGCGACTGCACCAGCACGTGCTGGACCCGCCACCCGGAATGGCCGCCGACCGACTTCGAGGCTTCGAGCGCCGAAAGAAAATCGTAAGATAAGAAAGGGTTATACGGTCTTTCCGGATCTGTTTGTTGAGCCGCTTGCGGTGCTAGCTGACCGCCGTGATCGCACCTCTGCCGTGGGTTGGCGCAAGCGTCCCAAGCCGTCGCGCCGGCCTCGGCGATGGCGTTGACGGCGACGACGCGAAAGGGCCCCGCCGCGTGCGCGGCGCCATCGGTTGGGTTCTCGTTGCCAGCTCTGGTCATGGCCGAAAGCCTTCAAAGATGATCTGGTCGGCAAAGTGGCGAGCGCGCTCATGCTCGGCTTCGTCGCGGACCACCCACGTCAACAGCGGCAGGCACAAAACATGCCGGGCGAAAGCCGGCGCCGCTGCCGGCAGATTATCGAACGCATAAGCGACGAAATGCGGGCGCGCGGTCAAGGCGGGTAGAAGCGTGCCCATGCCGTGGCGCAACCACGACGGCATCTGATCCCAGTAGGGATGGGGGCGGTATTTAGCCGCGACAATGCCGCGCAGTAGCGACGGGGCCTTCCGCCGGAGAGCCGCAAGCTGAATCGGGTCGAACGACATCGGCGCCGCCGGGCCCCGGTACCCCGCGAGCACGCTGGCGACGCGCGCGGGAAGACGCTCGTCGCCGTCGAAACGGCTTTTGAGCTCGAGCAACAGTGTGGCGCGGCCGCCGACGAGGTCGCACAATTCGCCGAGCGTCAGCATCCGTTCGTCGCTGCCGCGAAAGTTTGCGCGCCTGAGCGCAACGGCGCTTAATTGGTCGAGGCGGCCTTCGCCCTCGGTCAAACGGCCGAGCGCATCATCGTGATGCACAAAAGCTTCGCCGTCGGCGCTGATTTGCAGATCGACCTCGATGCCGTAACCGCCGTCGATCGCGGCGCGCAGCGCGCCCGCGGTATTCTCGATGAGGCCACGCGTTGCGTCATGCAGCCCGCGATGGGCGATCGGCCGTGCGGTCAGCCAGTCGAGCGTAGACCTCACTGATCACGACACCTCAAAAAGCCCGTCGACTTCCATCGCCGCGTCCTGCGGCAACGCGGCAACGCCGATGGTCGAGCGCGAATGCCTGCCCTTGTCGCCGAAAACGGCGACCATCAAATCGGAAGCGCCATTCATCACCTTAGGGCCGTCGGTGAAGCCAGGCACGGAATTCACGAAGCCGGTGAGCTTCACCACCCGCACCACCTTGTCGAGATCGCCGAGCGCGACCTTGACCTGCGCCAAGATATTGACCGCGCAAGCGCGCGCCGCCTTTTGGCCGTCCTCAACCGAGACGCCGCCGCCGAGCTGGCCCTTGGCGACGAGTTTGCCGGCATCGAGGCAAATCTGGCCCGAAACACTCAAGAGATTACCCGTCCGCACAAACGGCACGTAATTGGCGACCGGCGCCGCCGGCTTCGTCAGCACAATGCCAAGTTCGCTCAATTTGTTCTCAACCGCGCTCGCCATATCGTCCTCCAAGCCGCTTTAAATACGCGTAGTTCTTGGCCGATCCAGGCTCATCCTGCAAGTGAAGCATTGCCGCGAGCCGCTGTTGCGGGGAGCGTCCCGGCCTCTTATCTTGACCGCCATCCGAACGACAAAGTGGGCTGTGATTTTTGCGCTGTAGCGACCGGGGGGCGGCCACATACTATAGGATAATGCAAGGAAGTTTCATGGCTGCCGCTTTCGCTTCTTTCTCGCGCAGCGCCGTGCTCGCCTGCACATTCATCTACACATTCATGGCGGTCGGATTCTCGACCGCCGCCGGAGCTGAAGACAAACCGATCGCATTGGTGCCGCACCGGGCTGTCTACGACCTAAGCCTCGGGCAGGCGCGCGAAAATGCACAAGTGGCAAGCGTGCGCGGCCGCATCCTCTACGATTTCGACGGCAATGCCTGCGAAGGCTATACGCTTAAATTCCGCCAGCTCTCCGAACTCGACACCGGCGAGGGCAAGGTCTCGACCAGCGACTTGCGCTCGACCACCTGGGAAGGCGGCGACGCCAAGCGGTTCAAATTCAGCTCGGAGAATTTTGTCGATCAAAATCTGGTCGATTCCGTCGACGGCAATGCCGAACACGGCTCAACGACGACCGCCGTCGATCTGGTCAAACCAAAGCACAGAGTGCTCGATATCGACGCCGCGGTGGTCTTTCCGACCCAGCACATGGTGCGGGCGATCGCAGCCGCCCGCGCCGGCAAGACCATTCTGGATTTTCCGGTCTACGACGGCTCCGACACCGGCGACAAGGTCTACGACACGCTCACGGTGATCGGCGGCAAACTGTCCTCCGATGACCGCAAACACGACGACGCCGCCGCCGGTGCCCCCAAGCTTGCCGGCGTGCCGCGCTGGCCGGTCACGATCAGCTATTTCGAAAAAGGCAAGGCACAGAAAAGCTCGGAGCAGACACCGGTTTATGCGATCGGCTTCGAGCTTTACGAGAACGGCATCTCGCGGGCTTTGTCTCTCGACTACAACGACTTCGTCGTTGCCGGCAAACTGACCTCGCTCGAAATCAAAGATCCCAAACCTTGTCCCTGAGGTAAAGAAGAAGGCGTCAGCGTGCCGCCGCCCTTGACAAATTTACACTGTAAATTTACGGTGTAAATGGTGGCACGTAATCTCTCCGACCGCGAGGTCAAAGCTTTCCGCGATCGCCTGTGCGTGGTCGCCGAAAGGCTGTTTGCCGAGCGCGGGGCGCACGCGGTTACCGTGCGCGAACTGGCGCGCGAACTCGGCGTCAGCGCCATGACCCCGTACCGGTATTTTGCCGACAAGGACGAAATGCTGGCGGCCGTCCGGGCGGCGGCTTTTGATCGGTTTGCCGGCGCGCTCGAGGGTGCCGCGACGACAGGCAGCGCGGTGACGCGCGCCGACGCGGTCGGCCGCGCCTACCTCGACTTCGCTTTCACCGAGCCCAATGCCTACAAACTGATGTTCGACATCAATCAGCCGGCGGCCGGCCGGTTTCCCGATCTCGATCGCGCCGGCCGCCGCGCGCGGCGGACGATGTCGGGTTACATGAAAGAGCTGGTCGCCGAGGGCTATCTCGCAGGCGACCCCGAAACGCTCGGCAAGATCTTTTGGGCCATGGTGCACGGTCTGGTGATGCTGCACCTGACCGGCCGGCTCGATCCGAAGCCCGATTTTTCAAGCCTTCACCGCACCGCCATGCGGCTTTTGCAGCGTGGCGCAGCCGCGGGTTCTCTGCCACAGGCCAAGAGGAGAGCGTCATGAGTGAGCCGTTTCCCGCAGCGCCGTTTTTCTCCGGAAATTTTGCCCCCGTTTCGTTCGAGGCCGACGCACCTGATTTGCCGGTACACGGTGAATTGCCGAAGGACCTCGCCGGCACGCTCTATCGCAACGGTCCCAATCCACAATTTGCGCCGCGCGATCAGAACCATCACTGGTTTATCGGCGACGGCATGATCCACGCCTTTCATGTCGAAGACGGCCGGGTGGCTTACCGCAATCGCTGGGTGCGCACACCAAAATGGGAGCTGGAATATGCAGCGCACAAGTCGCTGTTCGGCGCCTGGGGCAATCCCGCCACCACCGATCGCTCCGTCGTCGGCAAGGACAGCGGCGTCGCCAATACCAACATCGTTTGGCACGCCGGCAAATTGTTTGCCTTGGAGGAGGCGCATCGCCCATTTGCGCTCGACCCGCAAACGCTGGCGGCCAAGGGCTATTGCGATTTCGACGGCGCTCTCGCCGGCACGCGCTTCACCGCGCATCCGAAAATCGACCCTGAGACCGGCGAAATGGTGTTTTTCGCGTATTCCGCCTCAGGCCATTTCTCGACGACGCTCGCGTACGGCGTCATCGACAAGAGCGGCAGGCTAACCCGCTACGATGTGTTCGAGGCGCCGTATGCCAGCATGGTGCATGATTTCATGGTGACCCGGAACTACGTGCTGTTTCCGGTACTGCCGCTCACCGGAAGCATGCAGCGCGCCATGTCGGGCAAGCCGGCCTATGCGTGGGAAGCCGACAAACGCTCCTATGTCGGCGTCATGAAGCGCAACGCCGCCGTTTCGTCGGTGCGCTGGTTCGAATGCGACCCCTGCTACGTCTTTCATCCCATGAACGCCTACGAAGACGGCGACAAGATCGTCGGCGACGTGATGCAATACGACGCGGCGCCGTTATTCCCCGACCCGAATGGGCGGCCCGGTGATCCGGCCAAGGCGACAGCCAATCTCACGCGCTGGACGTTCGATCTTTCGGCCAATTCGAATGGCTTCAAGCGCGAAAGCATCGATGACCTCGCCGGCGAATTTCCCCGCTTCGACGAGCGTTTCTCGGGTCGCGATTATCGGTCGGGCTATTTTGCCGCCAGCAGCGATCGCAAGCTGTTCGATCACTTCGACACATTGGCGCATCTTGATCTGAAGACCAGCAAGCGCTCCTCGTATCAACTGCCGCACGGCGACGCTATTTCCGAACCGATCTTCGTTCCGCGCAACGGCGCCTCAGCCGAGGGCGACGGTTATCTGCTGGCTACGATCTTTCGCGGCGCCGAGAACCGCAGCGATCTCGCCGTGTTCGACGCGACGGCGCTTGATCGCGGTCCGATCGCACTTGCGGAACTCTCGCACCGCGTGCCGTTCGGCTTCCACGGCAACTGGCGGCCGGCGGCTTAGCGTTTTTCCGGCGGCTCGAAAGCCAGCCCGCGCACTACGGCGTCTTCGCCGAAACGGGCGCGCACGCGGTCGACCGCGTGTTCGGCTTCGGCGGCGCGGCTGTCGATAAAGTCGGCCGGATCGGCGCGGTCGGCTGACGCCAATGCACTGATGCCCACCCCGAGCAGGCGGTATTTCGTCCCGTCGGCTTCGCGCTGCAGGAGCGGGCGCGCGGCGGCAAAAATCTTGGCGGCTAGTTGCGTGGGCGCATCGAACGAATGGGCGCGGGTGCGGATCTTAAAGTCGGCGGTTTTCAGCTTCAGCGTCACGGTCGCGCCAGCGAGCGCCTTTTCCTTCAACCGCGTCGAGACCTCTTCGGTCTGCGCCCAGAGAATACGCTCGAGCGTCTTGAACGTGGAAATATCGCGCTCGAAGGTCGTTTCCGACGACACGCTCTTGGTCTCGCGGTCGGCCGAGACCTTGCGCTGGTCGATGCCGCGGGCGAGCCGGGCGAGGCGGCGTCCTTCTTCGCCGTAGCGGCGCATCATCTCGACTTCGCTGGTCCGCTGCAGGTCGGCGATCGTGGCGAAGCCGTCGCGCGTGAGCCTCGCTGCGCTGACCTTGCCGACACCGAAGATAAAGCTGACCGGCTTTTGCGCCAGAAACGCCGCCGCCTCGTTTTGCCCGAGTACCGCAAAGCCGCGCGGCTTATCGAGATCGGAAGCGATCTTGGCGAGGAACTTGTTGCCGGAGAGGCCGATCGAAACGGTGATCGAAAGCCTCTTCTCGACTTCGAGCGCAAACCGCGCCAGAGCTTTGGCCGGCGGCAGCCCATGCAGACGTTCGGTTCCGGAAAGGTCGAGAAACGCCTCATCGATGGACAGCGGCTCGACCAACGGCGTGAGCGCGAACATCATCTGGCGCACCTCGCGACCGACGCGCGCATATTTCGTCATGTTGGGCCGCACCACCCGCGCCTGCGGGCAAAGCCGAAGCGCCTCGAACATCGGCATCGCCGATCGCACGCCGTAGGTGCGCGCCACGTAACAGGCGGCGGCGACGACGCCGCGCTTGCCGCCGCCGACGATTACCGGCTCGGCGGCTAAAGTCGGATCGTCGCGCTTTTCGACGGTCGCGTAGAAGGCGTCGCAGTCGATATGCGCGACCGAGAGTTTATAAAGTTCGTCGTGACGGATGACGCGCGGCGAGCCGCAGTCACCGCACCGCGTCGAAAGCGCCAGCGCATCGGCAAGGCAATCGCGGCAGAATGCGCTCACGGCGCTCTATGCCTTCCTCTTCCACCAAGCGCCGCGCGGGCACGGGCGATCTCAGCCGGATTGATCCCGGCGCTGTCGGCAAACGCGATGAGGAGACTCTCGTCCGAAAGCATATGCTCGAGCACGCCGGCGAGGAAGCCGGGCTCGTGCGCGGCCGTGCGGATTCGCGCTGCGTCGATACCGCTAAGCTCAAGGAAGCGCGAAAGGTGCTCCGGTTGCTCAGCGATAAAGCTAAGCGCCTGAATGGAAAGCATTTCGGCAGCTTTCCGTGCCGCGGGCGAGGGCGCTTTCATGCGCGTTCATTTGCCTTTCCGTAATATATCGGCACTAGCTTGACTGCCGCTTCGGACGATTGTCGGCCCGGAGCCGCAATCGGGGGCTGTGGGGGTTGGGGATGGCCAAAACCGTCCTAATCGTGGAGGACAACGAGCTCAATATGAAGCTCTTCCACGACTTGTTGGAAGCCCATGGTTACAACACCGTGACGACCCGCAACGGCATCGAGGCGCTTGATCTGGCGCGCAAGCATCGTCCCGACCTGATCCTGATGGACATTCAGCTGCCCGAAGTCTCCGGCCTCGAAGTGACCAAATGGCTCAAGGACGATGAAGAGTTGCGCGCCATTCCGGTGGTCGCCGTGACCGCCTTCGCGATGAAAGGCGACGAGGAGCGCATCCGCGAAGGCGGCTGCGAAGCGTATCTGTCGAAACCGATTTCGGTCGGCAAATTCATCGAGACCATCCGCCACTTCTTGGGCAGCGCGTAGGGAAAAAGCGAATGACCGCCCGGGTCCTGGTCGTCGACGACGTCCCCGCCAACGTTAAGCTGCTGGAAGCGCGGCTTTCGGCGGAGTATTTCGACGTGATCACGGCGATGAGCGGCGCGGAGGCGCTTGTCATCTGCGAGCGCAACGAATGCGACCTGGTGCTGCTCGACGTCATGATGCCCGACATCGACGGGTTCGAAGTCTGCCGGCGGCTGAAGACCAACCCGCTCACGCATCACATTCCAGTGATCATCGTAACCGCCCTCGACCAGCAATCCGACAAGGTGCGCGGGCTCGAAGCCGGTGCCGACGACTTCCTGACCAAGCCGATCGCCGAACTGCCGCTGATCGCCCGGGTGCGCTCGCTGGCGCGGCTGAAAACGGTCACCGACGAACTGCGCATGCGAGCAGTGACGTCGCGCGACATCGGCATCGAATCGCCCGAGCTCGAAGCGGTGGCCGATAGCGGCCGTGGCGGCCGCCTGCTGATCGTCGACGACCGGCAAGCGTCCTATGAGCGCCTGGCGGCGGCGCTCGCCGCCGAGCACACCGTCGATGTCGAGCCCAATCCGGCGGAAGCGCTGTTTCGCGCCGCCGACGGCAATTACGATCTGATCATCGTGTCGCTCGGCCTCGAAAACTTCGACGCCTTGCGGCTCTGCAGTCAGATCCGCTCGCTCGACCGCACGCGCAACGTGCCGATCCTCGGCGTTACCGAACCGGACAACGACGCGCGCATGCTGCGCGGCCTGGAAATCGGCGTGAACGATTTCCTCCTGCGCCCGATCGACAAGCACGAGCTTCTGGCGCGCGCGCGCAGCCAGGTGCGCAAGCGCCGCTACAGCGAGCGCTTGCGCGACAACGTCCAGCTTTCGATCGAGATGGCGATCACCGACGCGCTCACCGGCCTGTTCAATCGCCGCTATATGGAAAACCATCTGGCGACTTTGGTCGAGCAGGCCAAAGCGCGCAGCAAGCCGCTCTCGGTATTGGTGCTCGATATCGATTACTTCAAGTCGATCAACGACACCCACGGCCATGATGCCGGCGATGAGGTCTTAAGGGAATTTGCGCTGCGGGTGAAACGCTCGATCCGCGGCATCGATCTCGCCTGTCGTGCCGGCGGCGAGGAGTTCGTGATCGTGATGCCGGAGACCGACATGGCTGTGGCCGCCATGGTGGCGGAGCGGCTGCGGCGCCGGATCGCGGCGGAGCCATTTATCATCGATCAGGGAGCCGGCAGTGTCCCCGTCACGCTATCGATCGGGATCGCGGCGTTGCGCGGCCGTGACGACACGGCGCCACAGCTGATCAAACGCGCCGACCGGGCGCTTTATCAGGCCAAAAGAGACGGCCGCAATCGCGTTGTCCCGGACGCGGCCTAAAGCGTCCAATCCCTTGTTGCTATCGGCATTTTCGCCGTTGATTTATCCGGCGGTTCCGTTAGCCTTTGGGTTGTAAATCTGAAATTGGTCGATGAACGCCTTCGTAAAGCGTGCCGGCAAGCGGCGCGGGAGGCGCGGTGCGTGAAAGCCTTCGAGTGGCCTTTTGGGCAATAGCCCTACGGAGTGCTCAGGTCCGCCGCATCTCCTGGGTCCGTGGGGTTCGGCCGGCACGGGGGCGGTGCGAGTGGCCTCCTCATGACGCCGCTCCCGGCCGGCCACCTTGTTTTGCGTGTCGAAAAGCAAATGCCCGGCGTAACGCCGGGCATGGCAGCGTGCGCAAATCTTAGTCTTACTTGATTTTTGATTCCCGGAATTCCACGTGCTTCTTGGCGACGGGGTCGTATTTCTTCTTCACCAGCTTGTCGGTCATGGTGCGCGAATTCTTGCGCGTGACGTAATAGAAGCCGGTATCGGCGCTAGAGACGAGCTTGATCTTGATATTGACGTTCTTGGCCATGGCCAAACCTCGAAATCGGTTCCGGAATTGAGCCGCAACCTAGTGCATGATCCGGAAAAGTGGAAGCGGTTTTCCGAAAAAGATCATGCGGCGCGAAGGAGTTCGCGAGGGCGCTAAAGTTAAGAAAATAGGGCGTTACGGGGTTAAGTTGCGGGGTTAAAGGAGCTCGCGGCGGAACTTCTTGTTGAGCATCCGGTATAGCGGCACCGGGTGGTCATGGCTCATGCCGGTGGCGGCGCGGTCCTGCAGCTCTTCCAGCACGATCGCGGTAACGCCTGGAATATCGAGCTGACGCGCCTCGTTGATCGGTATCCACACGACTTCGACCAATTCGGAATCGGCGCCAACAAAGCCGTCGTCCTGACACGCGAGTGCCGAATAATCGGCGGCGAAAAAGCGGCTGTCGAAACGGCGCGGGCGCCCCGGTGGCGTGATGGCGCGAGCGATGAAATGCAGCGCGCTTAAGTCGGGAAGGATGCCGGCCTTGGCAAATGCCGCCCATTCTTCCGGCGGATTGGGGATCGGCTTGTCCGACGGCACGCCGAGCATCAATCCGGTTTCTTCATAAGTTTCGCGGATGGCGGCGAGTGCATATGCCGCCGCCTTGCCGGCGCTCGGATGCCGGACGCGCTTCATCAGCCGCTCGGTATCGCGCGGATGCAACGGCGCGGCGGTCGGAATGACCTTGTCTTTGAGCTCGACCCGGCCGCCGGGAAAAACGAATTTGCCTGGCATGAATTTGTGGCGCTCATGCCGGCGGCCGAGCAACACCGTCGGCACCGCATGCGCGCGGTCCACCAGGATCAGCGTCGCGGAGTCGCGTGGGCGCAAGACCGGCGAGGACAGGTCGCGCACGGTATTGGTCAGCCGCTCGGCGCGGTCCTTCGCGTCACCGCGCCCGACCATCGGTTCGGGATCGTCTTTGGTCACTTCTTGCCTCGGCGGCTTCCGCGTTTGTGCTGCGGCGCGATTTTGCGCTGCCGCGGCGCAGGGTGTCTAGGCCGCTCGGTGCCCTGTGCGTGCGGGCTCGGTAACAGGCGAAAGCGCAACGCACCGGCGACCGGCGCTGTCTCCACAAGCTCGACCGTCACCGGGTCGCCGAGCCGATAGGTCGCCGCACGGCCTTCAAAACTTCGCCCCGCTTCGTTGAAGCGGAAATATTCGTCGCCGATGAACCGCGCCGGCACAAGACCGTCGGCGCCGGTCTCGTCGAGCTCGACAAACAAGCCGGCACGCGTGACGCCGGAAATATGTCCGTCGAAGGTGGCGCCGACGCGGTCGGCCAAAAAGTGCGCGATCAGCCGGTCGGCGGTCTCGCGCTCTGCCTTCATGGCGCGGCGCTCGGTTGCGGAAATGTTGGCGGCGATTTCCGACAGCGCGCGGGTGTCGGTAGCTTCCGCCAATCCATCGGCGCCCAGTTTTTGCGCGCGGATCAAAGAGCGATGCACGACGAGGTCGGCGTACCGGCGGATTGGCGAGGTGAAGTGGGCATAGCGGCGCAAATTGAGGCCGAAATGACCGTAATTCTCTGGCGAATATTCGGCCTGCGCCTGGCTCCGCAGCACGACTTCATTGACCAGGCGATCGATCTCGCGGCCCTTCACCCGCGAAAGGATGCGGTTGAACGCGTCCGGGCGGAGCGCGCCGGCTTTCGGCAGCGAAATGTCGAGGGTGGCCAGAAATTCGCGCAACGCATTGAGCTTTTCCGGTGTCGGCTCGTCATGCACGCGATAGATCAGCGGCACGCGCGCGCGCTCGCAGGTCTCCGCCGCTGCCACGTTCGCAAGGACCATGAATTCTTCGATCAGCCGGTGGGCCTCAAGCCGTTGCGGCATGATCACGCGATCGACGGTGCCGTCGGATTTGAGCACGATCTTGCGTTCGGGAAGTTCGAGATCGAGCGGCGCCCGCTCGTCGCGGGCGCGGCGCACCGCCCGGTAGGCGGCATAAAGCGGTCCGAGGATCTTCTCCACGATCGGTTCGGTGACCTCGTCGGTGCGGCCAGACACCGCAAGCTGCGCCTGCTCGTAATGGAGCCGTGCCGCCGAGCGGATCATCACGCGATGAAAAGTGTGCGAGCGCTTGCGGCCGTCGGCGCCGACCACCATACGCACCGCGAGCGCCGGCCGGTCTTCGTTCGGGCGCAGCGAGCACAGATCGTTGGAAATGCGTTCCGGCAGCATCGGCACGACGCGGTCGGGGAAATACACCGAATTGCCGCGCTTCTGCGCTTCGCCGTCGAGCACCGATCCCAGCCGCACGTAGTGGGCGACATCGGCAATCGCGACGAAGACAATATACCCACCGGCATTGTGCGGATCGGGATCGGCAATCGCGTGGACCGCGTCGTCATGGTCCTTCGCGTCGGGCGGATCGATGGTGACAAAAGGGGTAGTGCGCCAATCTTCGCGCCCCTCAAGCGTCGCCGGCCGCGCCGCCTGAGCTTCCGCAAGCTCAGCGCGGCCAAAAGTATGCGGAATACCGTGGGCATGAATGGCGATCAGGCTCACCGCCCGCTCGGATTTGAGCGAGCCGAGCCGCTCGACTACCGAACCTTGGGGCAGTCCGAGACGGCCGTGGCGCGCCACTTCCACCGCGACCAGGTCGCCGTCGACGGCGCCGTGCGTGTGCTCGCGCGGAATGGTCAATTCGCGGCCGAGCTGTTTCTTGTCGATCGGCACGAGACGGCCGCCGCCATTCGGCAGGCCGCGAAAAATGCCGAGGATGCGATGCTTGGCGCGGTCGATGAGCCTGATGACGCGCCCGTTGATCTCTTCGTCACTGCGCTCGATCCGCAACAGTGCGCGGTCGCCGACGCCGGCGACTTCACCGGGTTTGGCGCGGCGCAAGGCGGCGACGTGGATGACCGGCGGTGCGCCATGGGTCTCTTCGTCCCATTCCGTCGGCCGCGCCAGCAGCTCGCCGTCGCTATCGCGGCCGGTGATGTCGGCAAGCACGACCGGGGGCAAAGTGCCGGGGCGATGCAGCTTTTTGCGGCGCCGCTCGATATGGCCGCCTTCGGCGAGTTCGCGCAGCATGCGTTTGAGCGCGGCGCGATCGGCGTTCTTGGCGCCAAAGGCGCGGGCAATCTCGCGCGTGCCCACCTTGCCGGCGTGCTCGCGAATAAAGGCAAGCAGCTCCTCGCGCGAGGGGAGGGAGGTGCGGGTCATAGTCTTCTCATTGGCTATGTTCGGCAGCCAATGATGGCGGTCAAGGTCCGGAGGATCGGTTTATTCGGCGGCTTGAGTGGATTTGCGTTGCGGTTTGCCGGTAGTGGGCCGTTTGCCAGCGCGGGCCCCCGGCCGTTTCGATGAAGCTTTGATGTGCCGCGCGGTACCGGGCGAGGGACGCTTCGCTTTGCGCGGGCGGGCATGCGGGGCGGGGCCGCTCCTTTCGGCGCGGGCGTCGACGAGCGCTGCGGCTTCTTCGAGCGTAACGGTTTCCGGCGTCTTGTCTGAGGGCAGCGTGGCGTTGACGCCCTCGTGGCTGACATAAGGACCGTAGCGGCCATTCTTGGCTACGATCGGGCCGCCCTTGGTCGGATGCATGCCGAGCGCGCGACCCGGATCGGCGCCGAAGCGGCGGCGCGGTCCCTTGGCGAGCTTTTCGGCAATGAGCGTGACCGCCCGGTTCAGCCCGATGTGGAAAATGTCATCGCCAGGCTCGAGATTGGCGTAGGTCTTGCCGTGCTGGATATAAGGGCCGAAGCGGCCGATGCCGGCGCGGATCGGTTCGCCATCTTCCGGATGGCGGCCCACCTCCCGCGGCAAGGACAGGAGCGCAAGCGCGCGTTCGAGATCGACATCATCGGGCACAGTGCCTTTCGGCAGGCCGGCGCGCTTGGGCTTTTCTTTTTCGACCGCATCGCCGAGCTGCACATAGGGACCGAAGCGTCCCGAGCGCAAAGTCACTTCAAGTCCGCTCTTGGGATCGACGCCGAGATTCTTGGTGCCGAAATCCGAGCCGTCGGCCGACGCCGTGAGCGGCCGGGTGTAGCGGCATTCGGGATAATTCGCGCACCCGATAAAGGCACCGAATTTGGAGAGTTTGAGCGTCAGCCGGCCGCTGCTGCAGTTCGGACAAGCGCGCGGATCGCTGCCGTCGGCGCGCGGCGGAAACAGATGCGGCGCCAACAGCTCGTCGAGCGCGTCGATGACCTGCGAGATTTTCAGATCCTTGGTGTCGTCGATCGCGCCGATGAAATCGCGCCAGAAATCCCGCAGCACGGTGCGCCAGTCGATCTCGTGGTTGGAGATGAGATCGAGCTGCTCTTCGAGGCCGGCGGTGAAATCGTATTCGACGTATTTGGCAAAGAAGCTTTCGAGGAAAGCCACCACGATGCGGCCGCGGTCCTCCGGATAAAGCCGGCGCTTGTCGAGCCGCACATATTTGCGGTCCTTGAGCACCTGGAGGATCGACGCATAGGTCGACGGCCGGCCGATGCCGAGCTCTTCAAGGCGCTTGACCAGTGACGCTTCCGAATAACGCGGCGGCGGTTCGGTGAAATGCTGGTCGGCCGCGATCGCCCGCTTGGCCAGGTTTTCGCCGGCGCTCATCGGCGGCAGACGGCGGGATTCCTCGTCGACGGCGCCGTCGTCGCTGCTTTCCTGATAGAGCGTAAGGAAGCCGTCGAATTTCACCACTGTGCCGGTGGCCCGCAGTTCGAGAAGCCGGGCGGCGACCTTGGCGAGGATGTCGACGGTCGTGCGTTCGAGCTCGGCCGATTCCATCTGGCTCGCGACCGTGCGCAACCAGATCAGCTCATAGAGCTTGGCCTGATCGGCATCGAGGGAGCTCTTGATCTCGCTCGGCCGGCACGCGAGGTCGGTCGGGCGAATGGCCTCGTGCGCTTCCTGGGCGTTCTTGGCCTTGGTTTCGTAGCGGCGCGGCGCCGACGGGACATATTTGGCGCCGTAATCGGCTTCGATCACACGGCGAACGGCGGTGACCGCTTCGTCGGCAATCTGCACGCCGTCAGTACGCATATAAGTAATGAGACCGACGGTCTCGCCGCTGATGTCGATGCCTTCGTAGAGCCGCTGCGCCACCCGCATGGTGTGCGCCGGCGCAAAGCCGAGCTTGCGGCTTGCTTCCTGCTGCAGCGTCGAGGTGGTGAACGGCGGCTGCGGGTGCCGCTTGACCGGCTTCGCCTCGACCGTGGCAACGGTGAAGGTTGCCGTTTCAAGCGCTTGCTTGAAGGCTTCCGCCTCGGCGCCGGAACCGATGTCGAGCCGCTGTAGCTTCTTGCCGTCGGCGCCAACGAGCCGCGCCTCGAAGGTCTCGTTGCGCGGCGTCGCCAGTGTCGCGATCAGCGACCAATATTCCCGGCGGACGAATTTCTCGATTTCGCGTTCGCGGTCGCAGACGAGCCGCAACGCGACCGATTGCACCCGACCGGCTGAGCGCGCTCCGGGAAGCTTGCGCCAGAGCACCGGCGACAGCGTAAAGCCGACGAGATAATCGAGCGCCCGGCGCGCCAGGTAAGCATCGACCAAAGCCTGGTCGATGGTCCGCGGGTGCTTCATGGCCTCGGCGATCGACTGCTTGGTAATGGCGTTGAACACCACCCGTTCGATCGGCTGCCCGTTGAGCGCCTTCTTTTGCTTGAGCACTTCCAAGACGTGCCAGGAGATGGCTTCGCCCTCGCGGTCCGGGTCGGTCGCTAGAATGACTTTGTCGGCACCCTTGGCGGCTTCGGCGATATCGTTCAGCCGCTTCTGCGCCTTGGCATCCACTTCCCAGATCATGCGGAAATCGTGGTCGGGATCGACCGAGCCGTTCTTAGCCGGCAGGTCGCGCACGTGGCCATAAGAGGCCAATACCTCGTAGCCGCGTCCGAGGTACTTATTGATCGTTTTCGCCTTGGCAGGCGATTCCACTACCACAAGATTCATGATAACCCGTTGACTTATCGGCTTTTTAGGCTCCCCACGGGCAAAACCCTGGGGCGCAAGCCGCCGGGAACATGGGTAATGCAACCCTCCCTGTCAAATCGCTAACCCGCGCCGGAATAGCCTCCTTGGCCTTAAAACCGTGGCTACAAGGCGCAAATTCCGCCCGGAAAATTATTTGCTGACGCCTCAGTTTCACGCTTAATGGTTGCTACATTTAAAAACATGTATAAAAACGAGTGTGACTATCCTATCGGCCCGGCCATGAATTTACCGGCGGCGGAGGAAGCGGCCGTTGCAATGATGCCTGAGGAACCGGGCTTCTTGTCGGCGGAGCCCCACGATGTAGCCGCCTATATCGCCGCGATAACCGAGGAATTGACCATGCTTGCCGAGAGCCGTGGCTTTGACACGCTCGGATACATTCTCGACATGGCGCGGATGGAGGCGGATCAGATCGCCAAAGGTTTTGGCCAAGCCGACGACGAAGCCACTTAGGAGCAAGGTCGGGTCGCGCGGCTTAAAGCGGGCGTACGCCGACGCGATCGAGGAAGACCCGGCTCGGATAGCCGTCGGGGATCATGTCGAACTTGGCTTGCAGGTCTCGCACCGCGTCGCGCAGGTCGAAATCGAAGTGGCCGTCGAAATCCTGCACTTTATACCCAAGGGCGGCGAGCCGGCGCTGGAGCGCGATGCGCTGATCGCGCGAGGGCTGGAAATCGTCCACCGGCCAGACCGCGCGAAACGGCGGAAGACCATGCAGCTGATCCGCAAGCGCACCGACCGCAAGTGCGTACGCGTCCGAATTGTTGAATTTTTTGAGCACGACGAAATTTTCGGTGACCAGAAAGGCTGGTCCCGCTGCCCCGCTTGGGAAGAAAAGAATGGCGTCGCCGCTCGCCGGAAACGCCGCACCGTCGGCGCGCCGTAGGCCGCGTTGCGTCCATTCGGCGAAGGTGCCCCGGCTTAACCGATAGTCGAACGGGCGCGGCACGGTGACCTCAAAGCCCCAGGGCAAATTCGGTTGCCACCCGGTTTTCTGCAAATAATTGGCGATCGAGGCGAGTACGTCGGGCACGTCGTGCCAGATGTCGGCTTTGCCGTCGCCGTCGAAATCGACCGCGTATTTCAAATAGCTCGACGGCAGGAATTGGGTCTGGCCCATGGCGCCCGCCCACGAGCCGACGAATTCCCGGCGCGGGATGCGTCCGGCCTGAAGGATTTGCAGGGCGCTCAACAATTCGTCGTGGAACAGCGGGTGCTGAAAGCGCGCTAGCGCCAGCGTCGCAACCGACCGAAACACGTCCCAATGCGGTTCGCCTTCGCCGAAGGACGATTCGATCCCCCAGATGCTGACGACGATGCCGCGATCGACGCCGAATTGTTCTTCCACCGCATGCAAGGTCGGCGCCCATTGCGCCGATTTGCGCATGCCCGTTGCGATGCGCGACGGCGATGCGAGGCTCGCGACATAAGCGCCGAACGGCTTGCCGTATTCGGGCGCGTGCCGCGTGGCCGCGATCACGGCGGGGTCCGGCGAAAGACCGGCGAACGCAGCGTCGAAGGTGGCGCGCGAAATGCCTTGTCGCGCGGCTTCAGGCCACATTTGGTCGAGAAAGGCGGCAAAGGATTCGGTCTGTGCTTGCGCGGCCGCTGTCGCAAGCGACAGCGCGGCCAAAAGCACGGCTCGCCGCGCAATCATCTTCCGTCCCGGGGGCAGCGTGTACATTTAACTGTCGGAAATACCTTTAAGATGCAAACGGGCTGGGTCAATCCCGGCCCGGCCGGGGTTATTACAGGAGCCGTCAATGCGCAGCGTGGTGATTACCGGGACGTCGACGGGCATCGGTTGGGGCAGCACCAAAGTTCTCATCGAAAACGGCTTTCGCGTTTTCGGCAGCGTCCGCAAAACCACCGACGCCGAGCGTCTGATACTGGAGTTTGGCGATAATTTCGTGCCGCTCGTCTTCGACGTTACCGACGAGGCGTCGGTCAACGCGGCAGCGGATCAAGTGCGCGGTCAACTCGCCGGCGAGAAGCTCTTCGGTCTGGTCAACAATGCCGGCATCGCCGTTTTCGGTCCGCTGCTCGGGCTGCCGATTGCGGATTTCCGCCATCAGATCGAGGTCAATCTCGTCGGCATGGTGATCGCGACCCAAGCCTTTGCGCCGCTCCTTGGCACCGATCCGCGGCTTAAGGGTCCGCCCGGCCGCATCATCAACATCGGCTCGGTCGGCGGCCGTACCGCGCTGCCGTTCGGCGCGCCTTACAATTCGTCCAAATTCGCGGTCGAAGGTTTGTCGGAGAGTTTGCGGCGAGAGCTGTTGCCGTTCGGGATCGACGTCATCGTCATCGGGCCGGGCGCGGTCAAGACCGAGATCTGGGGGAAAGGTGAGCAGATCGACACCGCGCCGTATGCCAACACGCCGTATGCGGTGCCGCTCGAAAAACTGCGCGAACTGGCGCGCGGCGAGGCGAAAAAAGGCTTGCCGCCGGAGCGGATCGGCGAAGCGGTCTTTCACGCGCTCACCGCCGCAAAGCCGAAAGTGCGCTACGCGGTGTCGCCGCAGCCGGTGCTGGATTTCATGCTGCGCAATCTGCCCAAGCGCCTGGTCGACCGCGTGATGGCGAGCCAGCTGGGGCTAAGGCCTAAAAAAGCCGACTCCTAGATCAAAGAGACCAATCCGCCGCCGTGCCGCTCCAATCGGCCGGCGATTTCAAGTTCCAAAAGCACCATCCGCACCACCGCCGGCGAGCTTTGCGACAGCCGCACCAGATCGTCGACCTGCACGGGCGAGGGGCGAAGGAGCGAGACGATACGCGCCCCGTTGGTCGGGCGCGGGCTCGGCCTCTTCGATCGGCCGTTCTTCCGCCGGCTCGCGCGCCGGCAGCACTTTCTCGTCGAGGATCGGCCGCAGCACCGAAATGATGTCGGCGGTTTCGGTCACCGGCGTCGCGCCTTGTTTGATGAGCCCGTTGGTTCCTTCGGCGCGCGGGTCGAGCGGCGAACCGGGAACGGCAAAAACCTCGCGGCCCTGTTCGAGCGCGAAGCGCGCGGTGATGAGCGAGCCCGAGCGCTTGGCCGCTTCGACAATGACGACGCCGAGCGAGAGGCCGGAGATCAAACGGTTGCGGCGGGGAAAATCGCGCGCCCGCGGCTCCCAGCCGAGCGGCATTTCGGAGACCGCGGCGCCGGCGGCAAGCAGCGACTCCAAAAGCTCGACGTGCTCGGGTGGGTAAACGCGGTCTTGGCCGCCGGCCAGCACGGCGACCGTGCCGCTCTCGACGCTCGCGCCATGCGCCGCCGCATCGATGCCGCGCGCCAGGCCTGAGACGACGACAAAGCCGGCTTCGCCAAGTTCGCGCGCGATCATTTGCGTGAATTTCATACCGGCGCCCGAGGCATTACGCGACCCGACGATCGCGACCATGGGCCGCGACAACGTCGCGGCATTGCCGCGGACGGCGAGAAGCCGCGGCGCGTCGTCGATCATGGGCAGCCGGGGAGGGTAGGCCGCCTCGCCGAGCGCGACCAGCGCGACGCCGAGCTTTTGCGCGGCGGCAAGTTCGCGCTCGGCGTCCTCGCGAGAAAAAATCTCGACCGGCCCGGAAGCGCCGCCGCGCCGCGCCAGGGTCGGCAAGGCTTCGAGCGCAGCACGCGCTCCGCCGAAATGATTCAAGAGCGCGCGGAAGGTGCGCGGACCCGGTATTATGGCGCAAACGCCACAAGAAATGAATCCCTAGCGGCCCTACCTGTGCGGAAATTCAACCGCTTTCCCACAGTTTGCGCCATAATACCGCGCGGACCGATATTCGGGCTGCGGATGAGCCGCAGCCAGTGGATCCGCTGTTCGTGTGTCAGTTCGACGCCGTCGCCCCGCTCGCCCACGTCGCCCCCGCGTGCCTCGATCGTCAGCATACGACGAAACGGTCTGCGGGTAAAAAGCAGCCTCTAAACTTAAGGCAGTAGCGCGTTTAGCGGCCAGCGCGGGCTATGCTACAAAGCGACGCATCAACCACGAGGGCAACATGCGCATCGCCATTGTGATTCTACCTTTCCTGTTTGTGCCTTTGCTGGCACAGGACGCGTCCGCCGCCATGAAATACAAGCGCTATCCGCATTGTCCGGAAGGGCCGGTCACGATGGTGACCTGCGAGTGCCATATCGGCACGACCGGCCGTTTCCATTACTGCCATGCCGGCCACTTCTGCCACAGCCTGGACGGGTCGTGCCGGCCTTAGGGGCTTTAAGCTACATTGCGTCGGCGCCGATCGCCGCCAGCGCCGCCCTGGCGCATTCCATGTCCTGCGTGTAGTGGCCGCCGGAAAAGCGTCAATGTTCGCCCGACATCCTCGGGAACATTAATCCCCACCCTCAAATTCGGCTAAATCCAGTTGCTTTCTCAAAGCGGAGATCAGCTTATGATCGAGATCGGAAAAGCCAGCAGAGCCGCAGTTCTGGCGATGTGTGGCCTATTCTTCTGGGCGTGTAACCCCGCTGCAGCTGACGTTCGCATTGAAGGGCAGGTCCAAGCGGGTGGCGCTGCAAATTCCACCGTCACTCTGTGGGCTGCGAGCGCGGGCGAACCCAGGCAACTGGCTCAAGTGAAGTCCGGCAGCGACGGCCGCTTCCTGCTGCTCAGCCAAGAAACTCCTGGCACGGATGTCAGCTTGTATCTGGTCGCCAAGGGTGGGCAGGCGAAAAGTAACGGCGACAATTTGGCCATCGCTCTATTGACGGTACTGGGCAACACGCCGCCGGCCAAAGTTGTCATCAACGAGATGACCACCGTCGCTTCGGCGTGGACGAACGCTCAGTTTCTCGACGGCACCGCACTGAAGGGCTACGCGCTCGGCCTCCGCGTTGCGGCCGGCAACGTGCCGAACTTCGTCGATCTTGAAACCGGCGGCTACGGCGTCATGATCCAGGACGGCTTCAACAGCACCCAAACGCCGACGATGGCGAACTTCGCCACGCTGTCCAGCGTGCTCGCCGGCTGCACAACCCGCGTGAGGGCCGATGCTTGCGACAGCTTGTTCGCCGCCGCGACTGGGCGAGACGGCAACACGCCCACTGACACGCTGAAGGCGGCTCTTTCAATCGCACGCGATCCGGGAGGTTCAAGCCGGAGCGCGTCTTTGCGTTGCTGGACGCATTCTATCCAGTGCCCGAGGGCAAGCATCTGCGCGCAACGCCGTTCTTGCCTTATCTGAGCTTCGCGCCCGGTGCGTGGGTCCTGCCGCTCAAGTTCTCTGGTGGCGGTAACGCCGACGGCGCCAAAATAATGTTCGACAGCGAAGGCAATGCCTGGAGCGGCGACAACTTCCTCGTCGGGTGGCAAGGACACGACGATCTGTGGGACGGCAATTTGTCGAAGTTTGCTCCGAACGGCGGGCCACTCTCGCCGATGACCAGCGGGTTCACCGGCGGCGGCCTGCTTGGTCCAGGTTTCGGCACGGCAATCGATGCGAACGACCGCGTGTGGGCAACCAGCACCAGCGGCCAGACGATTTCGCTGTTCGACAAAACCGGCAAACCGCTTTCGCCGCCCGAGGGCTACAATTTCGGCGGCAAGATCAGCACAATGCAAGGCATCATCGTCACACCGAGTGGCGATGTCTGGGCGTTGGATTTCGGTGATGACAAGGTTGTCTACATGCCGAAGGGCGATCCGACCAAGGCGAAGTTCTATTGCCAGTCCACGGACGGCAAGCCGAATAAGGACAGCCCCTGTAAACTCAAAGGTCAATTCCACCTGGCAATCGACCAGCAGGATCGCATCTGGATCACCAACGCCCTCGGCGACACGGTCACGCGCTTTCCCGCGAGTGATCCGAGCAAGGTCGAGGTGTTTCCCACCGGCGGCCACAGCGGCAAGGGCATGGCGATCGACAGCAAGGGCAATGCCTGGATCACCAACACGGTGGGTTCGGGATTAACTCTGGAGACGAAGCTTCGTCTTCTCGCTCTCAAGCTAACCGAGAGACCGCTCACGGCGCTTGATCACGCTGCTCTTCAAGACTTGTTGAATCACCCGGGGTTGGGAAGCGTGTCGATGCTGCGTCCCGACGGCAGCCCCGCACCAGGATCACCGTTCAATCCCGGCAGCATCTGGGGTGCGTGGGCGGTCTCGATCGATGGCAACGACCATGCCTGGATTTCCAATTTCGCGCCCGGCGGCGGCTTGATGGAAGTTTGCGGCGCCCGCACTGAGACATGCCCGGCTGGGATGAAGACCGGCGATCCGATTTCGCATGGCTATGAGGGCGGCGGCATGCAGTTGCTGGTCGATGCCTCCATCGATCCCGCCGGGGACGTTTGGGTCTCCAACAACTGGCAAGACCCCGCCTCATGCTACGGCAAGCCCGATGAGGGCGTTTCGACCCGTTGCGGCGGCCAGGGCATCATCGTTTTCTACGGCCTGGCCAAGCCGGTGCGCTCGCCGCAGATTGGACCGGCCCAGCCGCAATGATTTCGTCGCGCCGGTTACACCACTTCGCGGACCAGCCATATCTCAATGAGAGGGAACGAAATGGGCAAGAAGAAAGCGGAAAAAAAGAAGCTGAAGAAGCTTAAAAAGGCGATGAAAAAAGCGGACAAGAAAGGCGCGAAAGTCGATAGATCGGATATTCCGCTCAACAGTCCGACCTCTACCTAGGCCGGGACGATGTCGCTGATGGCTACCGGACTTCGATCCTCTTGTGGCCGTTCGGAACCTTTCGCCGAAGCGGCGAGTTCCCTCATCGACAGGAGGATCAGCCATGGATGAGAATCGCATCGAAGGCACAATGAAAAACGCAAGCGGTAGAGTGGAGGAAGGCGTCAGCCGGCTTACGGGCGATGCATGGACCCGCACTGAGGGAATGGCCAAACAAGCGGTCGGCACGGCCCAAGACCTTTACGGCCAAACGGCAGACGCTGCGCGCGAAACCGCCACCACGTTCGACAAGTGGCTCCGAAACGCTATAGAGACACAGCCGTATACGAGTGCGGCTGTGGCCGTGGGCATTGGATGGCTACTCGGGCGGATGCATCGCCCGCTTTAGGTGGGCAAGCAGAGAAAGTGCGGCGCTGCGTGCTCAATCCTTGGTTTGACCTGACTCTGAAAACGGTTCAGCTCGGACTCGACGCTCAAAGCGTGATTGCGCTTCGTATGATCCGGCTTGCGTCTGGCGGCGCCAGAGCGAAAGCTGAAATGAGCCGGATGGTGATCGAGAAGCCGGCGACGGTCGCGGAGGCTCAAGTCGCTGCAGCGGTGGCGGTTGTTGGCGGACGTAACGATCACGCCGTCGTTGGCAAAGCGCTTAAAGTTTTCAGCAAGCGCGTCCGTGCCAATAAGCGGCGGCTTTCCCGTCGATAAAAGCGGCGTAATAGATCAGGCGCCAAGCCTGACTGACCGTCCGCTAAAACGACTTTTTGATAGGCGTATTGAGCATTTCTGTCGCTGCTTTGGTGTAAATTTCGCCGAGACTTTTAATTTGCTCGCTAAATAAACTCAATTGCGACTGAATGAACTCGGACTGAATCGGCACGACGTCCAGTACGTTATTTGCTTGGATCAGTTTGTACACGTAGTCACGAGCGATAGTTATGTTCTTTTCGGCAAAGTCCTTTGCCTTTCCACCCAACTCAGTGTCACCCAATGGAAAGGACGAAACAGTTTTTTGAAGAAGATCGAGGTTCTTATCGACCGCCTTGCGAATTTCCGCCCTGGTCACGTCCGTGACCTGATCGAGCGTGATATTCCAGTCTAACATGTTCTCATTAGCCATTGTGGGTCCTCGAAGGAAAGAGTTTGATAGAAGCTCGTCAAACTACCGCGCTAGGGGCGAAGATGCACGCCCTTCCGAGCGGTCCCCGCTTTGCGGAGATCGCCAATTAAGGAGGGCTACTTGACCTTAGTGTTGGCCTTAGTGGCTTTGGGGGCAGTCAGCGCAACCGATGCCTCGGTTGTCAGCAAGAGGAAGGTAAAGGTCTCCTCCAAATAAAGCCGGACGGTCTTATCATCATGGCTCAGGAAGCCGATCGACATATCCTCTCCGATATATAGGCCGAAATCGCCACCGCGGGTGGTGAGCACGAACGCGCCCGAAATCGCTGGAGCCCAGATGATTTGGCCGTCGACGAGGCGTTTGATGTGCTCCATGACCGGATAGCCGTGGTCGCTGGTTTCACTTAAGCCCGTGTAGGCGTCGGCACTGAGCAACACCGAATAAGGACCATTGACGCCGGCAAGCCGCAATTGACTGAGCGCTTGGGCAATGGCGTCCGGGTAGGCCCGTATCTCGGCCGGAAGCGGCATCACCGGATTGCTGGTGCCCTCGCGGATACCGCCGATGCCGGCGGCGGCATAGCCTTCGAAAATCGCGCGGTCTTCGGCAAACGCCAAAAGCCGCGCTGCGTCCTTGGCAGGCTGCCAATCCGAATCGTTGGCGCCGCGCTCCACGTCGTCGATCTGTTGGCGATCGAGTTCGAAGGGAACGCGAAGTTCGACGAGCGCTTTGACCTCGCGCTGTCGCGCCCGGATCCCGGATGCCGGCGCCGCGACATCGCGCAAATGGCCGGTGCCGATCGCGGGGGTCGCGACGCCGCTCGGACCCTGCACGTCGACGACGCGCCTGCCCGCGAGGTAGCGTTTGATGGTGCGCGACGCTTCCTCCTCGATCTGGGACCAGGCAGCGTCCGATATCGGGGCCAGCTCGCGGTGAAGGTTATTCATGTGCCGTGGTCTCCTTTAAGCGAACCGATGCCGAGCGAACCGTCGCGTTTCGAGACCGGCTGTGGCGGCGTCGGCGCGGGTGGGTCCGAAAGTCCTAGTCCAGCCGGCGGAGCGTCATCCCCGACGTTTTCCAAAAATGTCGCGGACGGCACGAAGAACAGATTGCCGGTCTTTGCGACGCTGAAATCGAGCAAACGATCGTAATTGCCCGGAGGAAGACCTACAAACATGTTCTGCAACATCTGCTCGGCCGTTCGCGGCGAACGCGCATAGCCGATGAAATAGGTACCGAACTCCTTTTCGGCGACGCGGCCGAATGGCATGTTGTCGCGGACGATTTTGATTTCTTTGCCATCCTCGGTGATGGTCGTCAGTGCGTTGTGGGCGGACGTCGGCTTCACCGCGTCGTCGAGTTCGATATCCGAAAGTTTGGCGCGCCCGATAATGCGCTCCTGCGCCTCGGTCGACAGCGCGTTCCAACCGGCCATATCGTGCAGATATTTTTGCACGATCACGTAGCTGCCGCCAGCGAAGAGCGCGTCTTCGGCGCCCACATAAGCGGCCTCGATCGCCGCTTGCGCCGTTGGATTCTCAGTGCCGTCGACAAAGCCCATGAGATCGCGGTCGTCGAAATAGCGGAAGCCATGCACTTCGTCGACCAGAGAGACGGCGTCTCCGAGCCGGGCCACGATCTGCGTCGCCAACTCGAAACAGAGGTCCATGCGCTTGGCGCGAATATGAAAGAGGAGATCGCCGGGCGTCGCGACGGCGTGGCGCGGACCCGCCTTGATTTCCCGAAAAGGGTGCAGCTCCGCAGGCCGTGGTTGACCAAAGAGCCCGTCCCACGCGTCGGATCCAATCCCCATCACGCAGGAGAGGTTTCCCTCAAGATCGCGGAAGCCGACTGCACGTAATAGCGCCGGAAGGTCGCCGCAAAACGACCGGACTGCCTCACGACTGGCGCCGCCAGAGTTGATTGTTGCGACGAGAAAGATCGCGGCACGGGTCAAAGGCTGAACCACCGCCTGCGGCTCGGGAGGCAAGCCAGGTTCTGAGCCGAGCGCGACCAATGCGTCTTACTCCGTCGATGACGCGCCCCGTAAACGAGGTACCGTCACTTGCTTAAACCATCTGCCTAACATTGCGGGATTGCGACGAAAAGAACAACTCAGCCTATAAGCCTTTGCTCACCGCGACGACCGGCGTTAACGCGGACACTAGTCCTGTTCACCGATAGTTTGGGCGTAGGTTTTGCCGTAGGGATAGAAGAGGTCCTTGCGGCCTTGCTGCCACGCCGCCTTGAGTTCGGGTGTTGTGATGTCCCAGTCCGGCCGGCATTTTTTGGTAACGGCACGCAAGTCCTGGCGGAGCTCTTCCAGAGTGGGCCGGCCGAAGAACCAGTAGCCATTGTAGATCTTATAGATGACGAGGCCGGGCTCGAGGACAATCACATGGGGGATCATGGGATTGTGGAGGGGATCCGTATATTCAGCAATGTCGAGATCTTTTTGGACGATACGTCTCGTGTCCGAGAGGAAGGGCCAGTGAGCGCCGACACCGCTACGATATTCGTTCGTCTCGGTGATGTTGTCGGTACTGATGGTGACAAGCCGGCAATAGCCAACCTCAATCTCGCGGTGGAGTTCGAGGAGCCTTTCAGCCTGTCTGCGGTCCTTAGGGCAGAAACCGCCGCGGCTGAGGACGAGGACCATGGGATGCTGGCCTTGCAGCTCGGAAAGCTTCTGGCGCTTCGCAGTGTGGTCGGAAAGTTCGTAGTCGGGAAAAATGGCTCCTGGAACAATATCGGATCGCATAAAATCTCCTCAGTTTGAGGCGTGGCGCATCAACCTTGCTCTCGTACGAAAGCCAGGTAAGCTTCCCGATCCATCAGCGTGTCGAGTTCGGAAGGCTTGGTGAGCTTGATCTTGTAGATCCAGCCGGCGCCCTCGGCGTCTTGATTGACAAGTTCGGGCTTGCCGGACAGTGCTTCGTTTACACTCAGAATTTCGCCGCTAACGGGAGAATAGAAGTCGCTTGCAGCCTTGACGGACTCGACAACGCCGACGGCGCCGCCTTTCTGCACCTGCGCGCCGACGTGCGGGAGTTCGACCGTGGTCACATCGTTGAGCTTTTCCTGAGCGTAGTTTGTTATTCCGACGGTTCCGACGCCGTCCTTGACGATGACGTATTGGTGATCCCGGCTGTATTTAATCTGCATGTGTCTCTCACAAGAGAACGCGGATATTCCTCCCCGCGATCTCGACGCAGCGGTCTTCTCAGCTCATCCGCTCGACCCATTGAGCGCGCGAGGGTCCCGGCTGGAAGGGATCGCCGAAGTACTGGGTCTCATGGGCAACCTTGCCGTCTGTGAACTCCATGATGCTCACCGTGTAAGATGGTGCGCTGTCGTAGGTAATGATGAGTTCGGTGACCCAAAGGCTGCCGGCACCGAGTATGCGCCGCACCGCAAAACGCTTCCTGTTCGGCTGCGCGGAACGAGCGGCTTGAATATTGCGCCGCCCGCGGATCCGTTCCCCGGATTGCGGGTAATCGAGCACTGCATCGTCGCGGTAAATCTCGTGCTCTGCCTCGAATTCATTCGCGTCCGAGGCTGCCCAGTGGCGATCCAAAGCCGCTCGAATGTCCTGGTCATCGTTCATTGTCGTCTCTCACAATCCGCGTTGTCGCAGAGCAAGAATCCCTGACGCCGCGATCCGACCGCGTGGCCTGCGGCCGCACCAAAGAGCCGCCCCTATTCGTGAAGCAACTTTTGCCAGTTTGACGGCACCGCTCCGGCCGGTCCCGGCACCGGCTGATCCACCGGATGCGAGTGAGGAGCGTGAAGGTTCGGGCCGTCGAAGAATTCCTGGGTACGATAGTCGTAGAACCAATGCTCGCCCGGCTCGAAGCTCGTGATGATCGGGTGACCCGCAGCGGCGTGTTTCGACGCATGCTGACTTGGTGAACTATCACAACAGCCGATGTGACCGCAGTCGGCGCATCTGCGAAGATGCAACCACCATCCGCCCGAAGCCAAGCATTCGACGCAACCTGTTCCACTTGGCTTAGCCGCCGGGTTGATGCCATCTTTCTCGGACTTCATGGGCTCCTCCGGGAGCTCACATCGCCGAAGCGTACGCGGTCACCACAGATGCTTTCACGCGCCGTGCCATTTAGCCGTAAGTGACGCCCGGATTGCTCTGCCCAACTTCTATAATGTAGCCATCTGGATCGCGAATGTAGCAGCGCGTCTCACCGTACTTGGGCTTGGGCTCCGTGAGGAACTCGGCTCCTCGACTTCGCCACAGTTCATAGCACGCGTGAATATCTGCAACGCGGATATTCATGAAGCTGCTGACTAGATCTGGATTGGCGGGGGCGCTAAGCGTTACCGTTGGTTTGTCAGGCGTCGGACCGCCCCCGGGGTTGACGATGAGCCACGTGTTGGCGATCTGGAGGTAGCCCGGCGCGCCTTTGCTGTCGCCTCTGCTCGCAATGCGACCTCCGAACACCTTTTCGTAAAATCGAAGCGATCGTTCGACGTCGGCAACGGTGAGAAAGTGTGCGACGGTAATGCCTTCCTTCGGCGGCATCTCATAGCTTTTGTGCTCGACTTCGACTTTGGTCATGGACGACTCCTTACATTTTGGACCCGGCAGTAAAAGTTCCGTGACATAGAGCAAAGAACGATGACAGCAGTTATGGCGCGGCGATGCTACACAAGACATCGATCGAATAGTTTCCCGCGCCGGTAATATACAACAACAAGAAGCCTCCCATAATGCTCAGATTTTTGTAAAAGCTGTCCATGCTGTCAACGTAATCCGCACCTGTTATTGTCCAGTAGCGATGCCCGATAAGCGCAGTTCCCAGCGTGTAGAAAAACATTAGCAAAGCGGAAGGACGCGTGAACGCGCCAACAGCAACCGCGAACGCAACCGGAAGCTCCATGAAGGTCGCTACGCCAGCGGCGAGTACCGGCACCGGAACGCCAAGCTGCGCCACCTGTTTGACCGTGCCCGAAAAGTCCCTCAGCTTCCTCCAGCCGAAAATCAGAAATAGCGTCGCGAGAAGAAGGCGCGCCGCGAGAATGAGCTCATTATTGATGCCGTTTGTCATATTCAGATCGATTATGCGAAATCTCGAGGAACAGAGCGATCCCAATCGCGGCTAAAAACTTCGTTTGCGCCCTCGAAGGCGCGCAAACTTCCCCGCAACAGGAACGCATCGGCCGTCGATGACAGCCGCAGCTGCGTCTCGACCCGGACTTGCCATGCGTCTCGCGACAGTGTCTGCGTGTGGCGCAGTTCGGCAACGGCGCTGAGCGGATCATTGTCCTCGACATGATACTGGGTCTTGTCCTGTGTGCCCGATTCCAGATCGATGCGGTCGATGCGTTCAATCCGCATGCCGTCGCGACGAGAAATAGTCGGCGTCTCGGGTGGCGCCGTCTCCGGCTCCGGAAACGGCGCGAGCCTGGCGTCCGCGGCGTTGGGCGGGCGTTGCGGCAGGTCGAGCGTGCCGGCAAAGATCGTCACGGTCGCCGCCTCCGGACTGGGCCATATCATCGGCCAGTAGGTTGTCGATATCGCCAGCCTTATCTTATGGCCGGCCGGAAATACCGAGCCCGCGTCATTGAGCTTTATGCGCACCCGGTAGCGTTCACCTGGCGCCAGCAGGTCGGGCTGCTCGTGGCTCTCACGATGCGTGAGGTTGAGCACGCCATAGCTGACGCGCAGCGATTCACCGGACGGGTGCACATCGCATAACCGGACGACCAGGTTCGCGATCGGCCGGTCGGACGCGACATCGAGCGTGACGATCGGAGCGCCAAGGATCTCGATTGGCTCATCGAGCGCCGTCGCCTCGAAAACCAGCGAGCGCGCGTCGTCTTCTTGCTGATCGCCGGCCTGATCATGCCCACGACCGAATGGCACCCAGTAGCCGCCACACTTACCAACCGTCTGCGGCGAGCACACGGCGCGAGCCGTCAAAGGGGCGCTTGCCTCTTGAAGTCCCGTGTCCGTCAAGAACAGCCGTCGCGGCGTTATTCCCGGCGATGGCGACGAAAGCTCGGCAATCCACCGGCCGGGCAGCGTCTCGTAGTGGGTCGCCGGTTTCACGCTTTCCGTCATCCACGCGCGCAGCATCGGTTCGTCCATCACGCCGGTATCGATGCCCTTGAGCCAATGATCCCACCAACGCAGCATTTCCTGGAGGAATCCAATCTGGGGGCCGGGAAAGGCAAAGTGCGGATAGGCGTGCGCCCATGGCCCGATCAGACCCTTGCGCGGGACCTTCAGTCCCTCAAGCAGCCGCGGGATTGCATTCTTATAGCCATCGGTCCATCCGCCGACGGCATAGACCGGGCATTGGATCGCCGCGTAGTCCTCGCATACCGATCCGTGCTTCCAATAGGCGTCGCGTCGTTGGTGCCGCAGCCAATTTTTCTGGAATAGCGGTATGTTCCGTAGGCGCTCCAACCACATCGCTCGCCAGCTATCGCCGACCAGCGCCGGATCAGGTGGAAGGCACATCAAGCTGAAAAAGAAAAAGGCCCACTCGAGGCCGGCGGTCGTGAGAAACGTGCCGCCCATGTAGTGCGCGTCGTCGGCGTATCGATCGTCGGTTGAACAGATCGTTACGATTGCTTTGAGCGCCGGGGGACGGCGCGCCGCAATCTGAAGTCCATTGAACCCTCCCCAAGAGATTCCCATCATTCCAACGGCGCCATTGCACCATGGTTGTGCTGCGAGCCACGCGATCAGCTCCACGCCATCGTCTTGTTCCTGCTTGGCGTATTCGTCGAACAGCAAACCCGTCGATTCACCGCTACCTCGAATGTCGACGCGGACGCCGGCGTAGCCGTGGCCTGCGAGATAGGGATGCGTCAGTGCGTCTCGTTCGTAAGTGCCGTCGCGTTTGCGATATGGGAGATACTCCAGGATTGCGGGAACCGGATTCTGCTCGGCATCCTCCGGCAGCCAGATGCGAGCCGCCAGCGTCGTCCCGTCTTTCAACGGTATTAAAGTATGCTCGATGACCCGCACAGCTCTAGGGAAGGTCGTGACAATCATGGCGGACCACTCATGATGACGGGGGTTTGTCAGCCTGCTGTGGCATAGGAAGAAGATAACCGGTGAGGACCGGCGTCACACGACGTGTTTATGCATCAGGCCCAAGATCAAAGCATCAATACTGTAGGGTCCGGCGCCCGCCGAGACGACCATGATCAGCATGAAGGCGTAAAGTGTCTCCGGTAGATACAGCCAATCGTCGATGCGATCCGCTTCATCGATTGGCTTGTAAAGTTTAATTCGCTGCCGCCCGGAGGTGACTATCGCGACGAGGATGACGACAAGGAGGCCAAGCGCGGCAAGTGGCGCCAAGAACCCGATAAGGACGCCGCCGCCGGCGGTGAACTCGACCGACGGCACCCACCATTGATTGAAGCCCAGTGCTGGAACGCCGAGCCCCTTGAGTTCATCGACGAACGAACGATGGCGTTCTGCGTTGAACAGCTTGTGAAATCCCGACAGCATAAAGAACGCCCCAACCGCGATGCGGTTGAGAGTGAGTGCGATGTCGGTCCATCCGACACCATTGAACAGTATGTCCATCATTGCTGCTGTTCTTTCCCGCCTCGCTATGTCGGCCCCGGGGCAGCGATCCGCGTTGGCAGCCGGGGACCAGTAGGACGAGTGTAGCCGTTTTTACTTGGCAAGACGAAGTCACGAGACCTTCGAAACTATCCCTGGGCCGGCGGCGGCGCCGCCTTGCGTCCGATTTTGCTTTCAGTGCCGCCAATGAGCCGTTCGATATTGGCGCGGTGCGTGAACCACAGCAGTGCCGATAACAGCGCGAACAGCGTGGCTTCGCGAGCGCTGCCACGCCAGCACAAGAAAAACGGCGTCACTGCGCTCGCGATAAGCGCGGCAAGCGAGGAGTAGCGGGTAACCGCCGCGGCCGCGAGCCAGATCGCACAGAACAGAAGAGCCGCGCGCCAATCGAGGCCAAGCAGCACGCCGATGTAGGTCGCTACCCCCTTGCCGCCGCGGAAGCTGAGCCAGACCGGAAACAGGTGGCCGAGAAAGGCGCCCACGCCTGTCACCATCGCTGCATCGCGACCGAGGACGTACTCGGCAATCAGCACCGCGGCGGTGCCCTTGAGCATGTCGCCGATGAGCGTTGCCGCGGCCAGGCTCTTGCGCCCGGTCCGCAGCACATTGGTGGCGCCGATATTGCCGGAGCCGATCGAGCGCAGGTCCGGCCCGCCAGCAAGCCGCGTCAGAACAATCCCGAACGGAATCGAGCCGCAGAGATAGCCGAAGATGAAAGCGGCGGCGTAGGACAGCGCGCTGGACATAAGGCAAGCCTACTGGTCCGCTCCGCGCGGCGGAAGGGGTACGTTCTCGGCGGTGCTACATCAATGAGGTAGGTTCTGGAGGTAGGCGCATAACATATCGGCGACGGCGTCTGAATAAGCCTCGATCTCGGCTGAGGTTCGATTCGCTTCCGAGATGTGCTTTCCAACTGCGCTCAGCGTCATCATGATCACATCGCCGACAAGCTTTCGCGTCGCCAGCGGCGCGTGCGGAAGCACATCCTCGACGAAGAGCTGCATGGTTCGCGTGCCTGAGGCCCTTGGCTCCTGCGCTTCGGGGGCATTGCGATAAAACGGCGCGGCGTCGCCGAGCGCGAGCCGCATCTCGGCCTCCTCGCATTCCGACCGGACGAATGCATGGACCGCGGCCCGAAGCCGGTCCAATGGCGGTTTGGTCCTTTCCTCCAGGATGCCGCGAAGCAGCGCGGTCGTGCTTCGCCACTCTTCGGTTTGCAGGCGGAAGAGGATCGACGCCTTGTTCGGGAAATACTGGTACAGCGAGCCCACACTCACCCCGGCCTTTTCGGCGACGCGGGCGGTCGTGAAGCGCTGCGCTCCCTCTTGCGCCAAAACCTGAGCCGCGGCCTCGAGAATGTCCGCCACAAGGCCGGCGGAGCGGGCCTGTTTGGGCTCTTTTCGTGTGGAAATTCTTAGGCTTGCGCGATCAGCCATGCGGTGGCTCGGCAATGCGACTACGAAAAGCGAATGATTAATCGTATTTTTCGGTCAACGCAACGACGCCCTAAATCGCTTTTGAGGAAACCACCATGACGACATTGACCAGCGTGCCGCTCGCGCCGCTACTTGATCGGCTGTTCGCGCAAGCCGACGAGACGTCGGCGACAAGCCGGGCAGCCGCCCTTAACATTTCGGCTCCGGAACTGGCGCGGCTTCGGGCCAGCAGGACCGAATACCTCGATTTTTACGGCCGCTTGAAGGACGTCCCGCTCCCGGTCTCTCGCGAAACCGGCACGCTGCTTTATATGCTCGCGCGGGCCGTGAACGCGCGCAACATTGTCGAGTTCGGGACCTCGTTCGGCATTTCGACGCTTCATCTCGCTGCGGCGCTGCGCGACAATGGCGGCGGCCGGCTCATCACCACGGAGTTCGAATCCTCGAAGATCGCACGCGCGCGCGCCAACCTGACGGCCGTCGGTGTTATCGACCTCGTCGAAATCCGGGAGGGCGACGCGTTACAGACCCTCAAGGCGGGTTTGCCC
>Ga0181520_10002190_pt1 | contig 37068 bp, 33 predicted proteins | sample PEATcosm2014_Bin_29_FD_132451 | JGI IMG/M metagenome (GOLD analysis project Ga0181520, IMG submission 132451) | Peatland microbial communities from MTU Mesocosm Facility, Houghton, MI, USA - PEATcosm2014_Bin02_30_metaG | ecosystem: Environmental > Terrestrial > Soil > Wetlands > Peat | place... | reverse complement strand
TGCGGAAGAAGCCCCACGGCTGACTACTTGGTGTCTGCCTCCGTGAACATCGACCAGAAGCCGATGCCCACAGAAGCAAACCACAAAATCACGCCCGGTTATCTCCGACAGACTCCTAGTGGGAAGCTCCTGGTTCGCATTCAACTATCATTGGGGATAACCATCGCGGATTTCGGAACGCTGCGCAATTGGCTGAGAGGGACGTCTCGAATGGATTTTATCGATTTGAAGTCGCAATACCGGCGCATCAAGCAAAATGTCGACGCAGGCATGCAGGCCGTGCTCGATCACGGGCAATACATCCTCGGTCCCGAGGTGGGGAAGCTTGAGGCGGCGCTGGCGGCGCGTACCGGCGCCAAGCATTGCATCGCGTGCTCCAGCGGCACCGATGCTTTGCTGATCGCCATGATGGCGTGCGGCATCGGTGCCGGCGACGAGGTGATTACCGCTCCCTTCACCTTCATTGCCACGGCTGAGATGATTGCGCTGATCGGCGCGATTCCGGTATTCGTGGATATCGATCCGGCCACTTACAATCTCGATGCGACCCTTCTGGAACAGGCCATCGGGCCGCGCACGCGGGCCATCATGCCGGTTTCGATGTTCGGCCAATGTGCGGATTTGGACGCCATCGACGCCATTGCTCTGCGCCACAGTCTGCCGGTAATCGAGGACGCGGCACAGAGCTTTGGAGCCACGTACAAGGGCAGGGAATCGGGCAATCTCAGCCTCATCGGCTGCACCAGCTTCTTCCCGTCAAAGCCGCTGGGCTGCTACGGGGACGGCGGAGCTTGTTTCACCAGCGACGACGCGCTGGCCACCGCCATGCGGGAGATTGCGGCTCACGGGCAAAGCGCCCGCTACCGGCATACCCGCATCGGCATCAACGGCCGGCTCGATACCCTGCAGGCGGCGGTCCTGCTGGCTAAGCTGGAGATCTTCAACGACGAACTCGAAGCCAGAACGCGCGTTGCGGCACGCTATGCCCTGAAGCTGAGCGGCGTGGTTCAAACTCCACAGGTGGCCCCCGAAAACACCAGCGTCTACGCGCAATATACCGTCCAGGTCGAGCATCGGGACCAGGTGCAGCAAGGACTGAAGGCCGCCGGGATTCCCACCGCCGTTCATTATCCCTGCCCCTTGCACTTGCAGCCGGCTTTTGCGCATCTCGGCAAAGGACCGGGCAGCTACCCGGCTTCGGAAACGGCATCGCGCCGCGTATTGAGCCTGCCCATGCACCCGTATTTGACCCATGCAGACCAGGACCGAATCTGTGCAGCTTTGGCGGCTGAAGTTGCTGCGGAAAGCACGATTTCGCGGTAACCGGTTAGATGATTTTCTGGAATTGGGTAGAGCGGAGTTTTTGCAGGTATCCCGCCCATTCCGCAAAAAAAACGCGGAATCGGTGGGGCACCGATTTCTACAGTAAATCCAAAGGCTCTAGCGGGTTGGCTTTCAAGCACTCCATCAATGCGCCGGCGTGCTGCGGTCGATGCGCAGCATGGGCGAGTGGCCTGCCGCTTGCGGCCCGCGAATCACGTGGGGCGTAATCACCAGCAACAGCGTCGCATAATTCTTCTGTGCGTCCTTGTCGGTCACATTATTCAGTCCCGGAACTTCGCTGATTCCGGGCGTTCCGCTCACGGCGCGGCTCTCCGATTTGTCCAATTCGCTCATCACGACAATCGCCTGGCCTTCTTTCACCGTCACCACTCCGGAATAGGAGCGGTTGTTGAGAATCGGGTTGCCGTTGATGGAGCTGCCGGCCAGGGCTGTGATCTTGAGGTCCAGGTTCAAGGCCACATTTCCATTGCGCATCACGCTGGGGGTGGCCTTCAGCGTCAGTCCAAGGTCCTGGTATTCCACCTGAGGCACATTCGGCACACTGCTGGCATACTGGGCCAGCAGCGATGAAAGTGCCCCCGAGGCGCCGGCTCCAGTCAGCCCGGGAATATTGGGCAGGCTGGCGGAAAGGCCCGAGAACGAGGAAGTCTGAATCGGATACCGGGTGCCCGTGCGCAACGTTGCTGCTTCGCCGTCGCCGAGCCTCAACTCCATCTGGTCCAACTCGCGGGAGTCGGAGGAATTCAGATTCAGATTCAGCGTGGAAGTTCCCGGCGCCAGCGCAAAGGCCGTCGGGCTGCAGGTGGAGTTGGTGGTGAGAGGGCAGTTGCCGCCAAACTCGGCGAAGCCTCCGGAAAACAGCGCGCTCGATACCTGCCCCGAAGCAATCAGGATGCCAAGAATGGCGCCGATGTCGCCGGGAGCGGCGAGGCCTGAGGAGACGATCTGCTGGATCAGTGCCTGGTTCTGGCTAACGATCGACTGCACTTCGGCATCGACATTGTAGAGGCCTAGCGCCTGCGGTTGCTGGACCCCGGTATTCCTGGTGCTGTTGTGGGCGATCTGAATGAGGCGCAGGTCGAGCAATACCTGGCTTCGACCGTCCAACAACTCGCTGAGCGTCGCGTCGAAGGCCTCCAGCGTACGCTCAGAGGCGCGGATGGTTAGGGTGTTGGTCGAGGGCTGCACCACTGCCTGCTGGGCGTCAAAGACGTTCTTGGCGAGATTGCCCACGTCGGTCAATTCCGTAGCCGTCAGTCCTGGCAGATAGATGGTCTCCAGCGATTGGCGCATGAACTGTTGACGGTTTTCCGTAGTGTTCTTTGCCACCACAACGCGGTGCGCGTCCAGGGCGACATAGAACGTGTTGGTCAGCAGGCCAATCGTCCGGGATGCCTGCTCGAAGCTGGCGTCATCCATGTCCAGCCGGATCTGCGTCGGCCGCACGCTTTCGTCAAGGGTGGTATCCAGCCCATAGGCCTTGAATACCTGCTGAAGAGCCTGTCGCTGGTCGCTGTGAAGATGAAAACTGTGCGCGCCAGAGGTTGGCGCCAGAATCACAGCCTCGCCGATTCTGCGGACTTTCCCTTCGTAGAGGGAACCCGGCTGCCTGAGCAGGGCGTCGTCGCCCAGTTCCCGCAGATGCTCGGTTACCAACGGATTCTTCGGATCGAGTTCCAAAGCCTGTGCCAGGGCTGCGCGCGCCCCAGCCGCGTCGCTGCGAAGGCGATCCTTGGCCGCAGTCTGAACCAGCGCGGTTACCGCGTGGCTGCGGGCCAGTTCGGCGGCCAGCGCATAGTTGGCATTGGACGGGTCCAGCGCCGCCGCCTGCTGGTACTCGCGCATGGCCTCCTGGAAATTCTCCTTTTCAAAAGCCTTGCTGGCGGCCAGGTAGAGCTTCAGGGCGCGCTTGCGATCGCTGTTGCCTGGCTGCTTTGCCGTATTTGCGTCGGCCGCCGCGGCAGGCGCGCTTTCAGTGGTCTGCGCTGGCGGGGCAGATGCTTGCTGGGCCCGCACGGGCGCCATCGCGAACAGCAAGGCCATCGAGGCAACGGTGGCTGCGAAGTGGAAGGCAGAGCAGGCGCCCGGGATTGAACCTGACCGCCTCACCGTTCGGCTCGCGCATGCACCAGCAGATCGGCCAGAGAGGTGGCGCACACCTCCGGCTGCAAAGCCAAAAGCTCGTCAAAGCTGTACTTGCCGGTGGCCACGGCAATCACCGAAAGAAAATTGGACCGTGCCGCCTCGATGTCGCGCGGAGTGTCTCCTACCACGCACACACTGGCCTCGGTGCCGGCCATTTCCCTGGCTTTGCGGGCGGCTTGGCCAATCAACTCTCCGCGTACCGGAAAATGGTCGCTGAAGCCGCCGAAGCGAAACCACTCGCGCAGTCCGGCCCGCTCAATCTTGACCCATCCAATCATCTCCAGATTGCCGGTTGCCACGCCCAGAAGCGCGCCTCGGTGCGCCAGGTGGGCAAGCACCTGCTCCACGCCCGGCATCCGCACCAGATCCAGCGACTGGCGCTGCTCGGATACGGTGTTGCGCATGACCTCGAGAATGGCTTCGATGCGCTCTTCCAGCAACTTGGCAGGGATGCCCGCCTGGTGGCAGGCTTCGCGCAGAATCGCCGTATCGGTGCTGCCGTGCAGCAGGATGCCGGCCAGTGTGATCTCAAAGCCGGTGACCCGTTGCACGCTGGATGCGAAAGAGTTGTAGTGCACGCGGTCCCGCGCGCGCAAAAGGGTCCCGTCAATATCGAAAAGATAGGCGTCTTGCGCATCCCACTTGAATCCGGGCTCAATGGCTACGCGCGCTGGAGTCGATTCTGAACTTGTTGGCATAGTTTGGGCCGGAGTTGTCAGGCTTGGCGAACGCTCTGGCGTACCGGGCTGAATACTTGACGCTCCGAACGCGGCGGGCGCTTGAGTTCGGTGCGCACTTCGGTCAGGTCCAGGCCAAGTTCGGCCATGGTCCGGCTCAGCGTGTTGCGGTGCATCCCCAGCTCTTCGGCTGCTTTGCACTGGTTGCCGCGATTCGCCACCAGCACCTCGCGCAGGTACTGTTTCTTGAACTCGCGCACGGCATCTTCGTATCGAACGCCGCTGGAATGCATTTGAGTCACCAGGCAGTCTAGCTCTCGTCTCACAATCACCTCTTGCTGCTTCTATTAGATTGAACTATTTCTTGTGTCCGTACCACGTCGAATCGCGTCATCAGCTCAAATTTGAGTGCATCCATCGCGGCGATTGCTCTTCCAACAGCTTCAAGCCGTGGCGAACGCGATCCGCCAACTCGGCTGGACTCATGTGCACGCTGAGATGACATGCCCCGAGAAACATGCGCGGCAGCCTGGCCTCAGCCAGCCACTGAGTGCCTGGAAAAAATGCCACGATTACGACAATGCCGATGGTGACCAGAAACAGCCCCTGCACAAATCCAAAAACGGCTCCAGCGATTCCATCCAGCCAACCCAATCCCAAGGTGCGAAAGGCCTTTGACAAAATGGCGCCGAGAAGTCCGGCAATGGCCCCCACCAGCAAAAAGATCAACAGAAAACCGATGGCGTCCGCTACAGCCCGGATCCTCACCAACGGCAGAAACAGCCTGGCGACATGCCCATAATTCCAATCGGCAATCGCTAGGCCCAGCAATAGTCCGCCAAGCGAACAGACGGCGCGGAAAAAACCTTGGGAGAGCCCATGCAACACGGCTCCCACCATAATGATTGCGATGGCCCAATCGACCCAGGTCATGCGGTTCTCCGTCTCTGCCTTACAAGGTCAGACTTTGCCCCGTTAACCGCCGGAAGGCCTCAAGATATTTTGCCTGTGTGCGCTCGACCACCTCATCCGGCAGACTGGGCGCAGGTGCTTGTTTGTTCCAGTGGATGGATTCAAGATAGTCTCGTACGAACTGTTTGTCGAACGAAGGTTGCGCGCCGCCGGGTTTCCAGGCTGCACCCTCCCAAAAGCGCGAGGAATCGGGCGTCAACACTTCGTCGGCCAGCAGAATGCCCTCGGCCGTGCGCCCGAATTCGAACTTGGTGTCGGCCAGAATCAGACCGCAGCTTTCGGCGTGTTTCAGTGCTTTGCCATAAAGCGCCAGTGTCAAGTCGCGCAGGCGGGCGGCATCGTCGGCGCCCAACACGGCTTCGCTGGCGGCAAAGGAGATGTTCTCGTCGTGTTCGCCGTCCTGACTCTTGGTCGCGGGGGTGTAGATGGGCTCCGGAAGCCGCGAACCGTCGAGCAACCCTGCCGGCAACGGGATGCGGCAAACCGTTCCGTCTGCCTGATACTCCTTCCAGCCCGACCCGGCCAGGTAACCGCGGGCTACGCACTCCACGGGGAACATCTTGGCACGCTTCACCAACATCGAGCGGCCTTCCAACTGGTCCCTGTAGGGCTGCAACGCCGCGGGAAATTCGCCGGCTTCGGCTGTGATCAAGTGGTTCGGCACTATATCCGCCAAGAGCTCAAACCAGAACAGCGAAATCTGCGTCAGCACCTTCCCCTTGCCGGGAATGCCGGTGCCCAAAACGTGGTCGAAGGCCGAGATGCGGTCGGTTGCAATCAACAGCAGGGCGTCGCCTACGGCATAGAGATCACGCACTTTACCGCGGCCAATCAGCGGAGTCGTACCCAGATTTGTAGTCAAGAGAGCTGTCATCGGAAGGCTTACCTCGGCGGGAACTGAAGCTTCGATTTTCTGGCGTGTGGCTCTATTTGTCAATGTGGTCGGCAGCGCTTGGCTGACGTAATTCAGGGGTGAACGGGAGGGGAAAGAGCACCTGGGCAATTGCTCAACGGGATTTTCAGAGATGTCTCACACCCATGTGACAGCCGTCACGGAACACCCTCCCCACATGCGAGAGACTCAATTTGTCAACATGGTTCGGAGAGTTGATACGCATACTCTCTTAGAGCCGGGCGACACGGAGCAGCAGTGGAAAGGGGAAGCCGCGGCTAGCTTCGTTTGTACAGGGATCACCAGTAGTCGCGTGCTACCGACCTCCAGCGCCGACTACTGGTCCCCGTTCTAACTTGTCTTTCACAAGCGCCTCCGAGGAGAAGATATCCTTCGGGGGTGTTCTTTCGTCTGCTCTGCAAAACCAACAGCCTTCAACGAGTGATCGAAGCAGAACCCGATCAGGCCGTTGCCCCCGCAGCATATCGATCCGTCACGGCGGCTGCACTTTCGCGGATACACCATCCGGCGAGGAGCAGGCTAGGGGCCTGGGTCGGTTCAGTATGACCGAGTGTGGCCAGCGTAGCCCAGCGGATTTCCTGATCCGGTTGCGTGGCCCGGGAGACCACGGCGCAAGGCAAATCCGGCGGAAGGCCTTGCTGCAGCCATTCCTCTGCCAGCAGACGGAGGTCGCGGCCGGGCATGTAGACCACCCGCGTAGCGTCCTCCAATTCCGGAAGGGCGGGCTCGTTCGCCGATTGGGCGTGGTGGCCTGTAGAGAAGACTACTCTCGAGGCGCTGGCTCGGCTGGTGAGCGAGCAGCCCAACGTCGCGGCAGAGGCGAAGGCCGCAGTGATGCCAGGGACTATTTCGACAGGCACATCCGCGGCTGTGAGTGCCGCTATTTCTTCGGCGGCGCGGCCAAACAACAGAGGGTCTCCGCTCTTCAGGCGCACCACGGCGCGGGCGGCGCGGACGTGCTCGATCATCAGGGCATTGATTTCGTCCTGAGTGACGGTCTTGACGCCGCATCGCTTGCCCACATTAACGATCTCGGCGCCTGGGCGGGCGAGACCGAGTATCGCCTGCGGAACAAGGTCGTCGTGGAGAATCACATCTGCCGCCTGAATCAGGCGAGTGGCCTTGACGGTGAGAAGGTCGGGATCGCCAGGGCCGGCTCCCACCAGGTAGACCGTTCCCCTTGAAAGGGGCACACGTGCCCTTAGTTTCGTAGGGCAGGACTCCGACTCACATATCTGCCGGGTCGCTAACTCGTGGAGCAACAAACGTCGAGCTTCGCCGCAGGGATGGGTTTCAAGCACTTCGCGGCGAAGCTGGCCAAGGTGCTCTAGCCAGGGACCCAGGTCGCTGGGCAGTTGCTCGTCGATTTCGTGGCGCAGACGCTGAGCCACGGCAGGGCTCGCACCAGAGGTGGATATGGCCACCTGCAGATCGCCGCGGCGAATCACCGAGCCAAAGAAGAAGTCGCAATTGGGTATGTCGTCAACCGAGTTGCACAGAACGCCCCATTCCATGGCCGCGCGATAAACGGATTCGTTGACCTCGGGCCGATCGGTGGCGGCGATCACGAGGAACATGCCCTCCAGATCGCTGGACTCGAAAGCACGCTGAACCCAGACAAGCTTGTTTTCACTTGCAAGCTGCCGGATTTCTGGCCTCGCATCGGGCGCCACAACTTGAAGTTGCAACCCGGTCGAGAGCAAGCTGCCGATCTTGTCCAGGGCAACAGCCCCCGCTCCCACTAACAGGCAGCGGCGGCCGTCGAGTTTCAGAAAGATCGGCAACAGGCTCATGAGTTCACCCTCACTCGGCGGCCACGTTGTGCGGTACGAGGCCGGCGGGCTGATCGCGGTCTACAGGGGCTAAGGCTTCGCCTGCCAGGTGGGCGCGCAGCTCGTCGTTCGAGTAGCGGCTGAACCATGCACGCAGATTCTCGGCTGGCTGCCGGTCGGCCAGGTATTGGCGCAGCAGGCGCTCAATGGCGTCGGGCACAAGGGTCGCCGGGCAGCGGAAGCCCACCGGGCGGGCAATCGCAGCGTACTGTCCGACGGCTCCGCCCAGGCAGAAGTAGTAGGCGTCGATCAGCTTGCCGTCCTGCTTGATCTTCTTGCCCTCGATGCCTATGTCGGCAATCCAGTGCTGGCCGCAACTGTTGGGGCAGCCGGTCACGTTGAGGCGAAGCTGCTGATCGAACTGCGGCAGGCGCTCGTCCAACTCGTCCACCAGCCAGCGCAGAAAACCCTTGGTCTCCGTGATGGCCAGCTTGCAGAATTCCGTGCCGGTACAGGCCACGCCGCCCCGCCAGAACACCGATCCTTCAACCTGCAGGCCGATCTTGCCCAGTTCACTGACCAGTTCTCCTGTCTTTTCATGGGGGACCCCGACGAAAATCAGGTTCTGGCTCACCGTGGTGCGCAAAGCTCCGCTTCCAAAACGGTCGGCAAGGTCCGCCGCCGCCTCGAGCTGCTCGCCGCTCAGGCGGCCGCGCAGCACGGTGGCGCCCACGGAACTCAGGCCGGGCTGCCGTTGCGGATGAACCCCCACGTGGTCGCGCAGAATCTCGTCCGGCACCAGTTCGGGCACGCCGGGAAGCAGTTGAAAGTCCAAGCGCGACTGCAAATCGGTGAGAAAGGTCTCCGCTGTCCAGCCCTCTTTGAGGAAGAGGTATTTCAGGCGGGCGCGGTCGCGGTTCTCGCGCAAACCCTGCTGCTCGCGAAAGATTTCTGCCACGGCGCGAACGACGCGAAGAACCTGGTCGGGCAGGACGAAGGCATCGAGGCGCACGGCCAGATGCGGTTCCTTGGAGAGGCCGCCACCGACGCGCAGCGAGTAGCCCACCTGGCCGTTATGTTTCACAGCAGTGAGACCCACGTCGTTGATCTCCGGATGGGAGCACCAGGAGGGGCAGCCGGTGATGGATATCTTGAACTTGCGCGGAAGGTTATAGAGCTCGGGGTTGCCGGTCAGGAACCTGGCCACTTCGATGGCCAACGGAGATGAGTCGACGACCTCATCGGCGGCGATGCCGGCCAGCGGGCAGCCGGTCACGTTGCGCACCACGTCGCCGCAAGCGCCCTTGGGCGACATCCCGATGGCGTTCAGCGCATCCACCACTTCGGGCAGCGACTCGATGGTGAGCCAATGCAGTTGGATCGCCTGGCGGGTGGTGATGTCCGCCAGGTTGCGGGCGTATTTGCGGGTGAGCCCGCCGATCGCGCGCAACTGGCTGCTGGATACAATGCCGTTGGGGACGCCGATGCGCATCATGAAGTAGTCCGACGTGATCCCTTCGCCGCCTTTGCCGCCGGTGGCGCCCACGCCGTCGCCCTGGGTGTAGATCCCCCACCATTTGAAGTACAGGTTGGCCCAAGCCGGCAGTACGCTGCTGCGGCCCTCGCGCGCAAAGGCGCGAACTTCGTCGAAGGCTTCCCAGGGGTTCTTTTCGCGCTTCAGTCGCTCGGCGCGCTGGGCTTTTGTTTCTTTTATTTCAACAGCTTCGGCCATATGTTCCTCTTTCGGTAGCAATAAGAAACCCGCGACAGCAGAGCTGCAACGCGGGCGCTTGGGGAAAACCTTGGATGTACCAACGGACGTTCAGACCCAAGTCACCTGCGCGCGCGAAGCAGCGTACAGCGGCGACAACAAAGCCGATCATCCATGCCAGGATGATACCGGCGGTGCGGAGCAAAAAGCAAATCGGACTCTCTTCCGCCGGTATCTAGTCAACGAGAGCAGGCCCTGGGCGCCTGGTCCAGAAATGTGCGCTAAAGGCTTGGTTCCAATTCATCACCAGGGTCTGGGGGCCGATCTGGAGCATTACGCAGAATCTCAAGAAAACTCACCTGCTCGGCGCCGTGCGATTTCCTCTGAAAAAACCCTTCGGCAGTCTCTACCGAACTGATTTTCTGAGCGACCGCAATGGCAACCCATTGGCTCAAACTAACGCCGTCTTCTTCTGCCAGCTTTTGAGCGGCATTTCCCAGCGAAGGTGGGAGCTTGACCGGATATGCGGATTTGCTCATTTTCAGCACCTCACCGACAAGAGCGGCGGGACTCGCAACGCGAAGGTTGAAGCGAGAAGCAGCCGCCGCAAAATCCCGCAGGTTGTGCGTGACGATCGTGTCGGCGCGCCCATTGATTGCGGCATCCAGAACCATCTCGTCGTCCACGCCCTGCATCTGCGGCCTCCATCGATAGTAGACCTTCACAGGCTCAATGATACCGGCAAGTCCGATTAGAAATGCGCTCATCCGTCCAGGCGGCAACCCGTCCACCTCTCGCTGTTCCGTGCGGCCGAGCACTTCTTCATACTCCAGGAAAAGAGCGGGCGTAGCCAATACCTGAAATGCGCCGGCGAATGCCATCTGGAGCAGCCGGTTGCTTGCTCCATGCCGGCTACGAAGTGCCGAAACAATCACCGATGTATCCAGTACCACCCTCATATTGAACCTGATTGACTCCCGTAACATCCTACATCGCATGGTCAAGAACGGGTGGCGGCGCTCCCGATCCCGCCGTTGCTCCCGAGGAGTATCCTTCTCTGGCACCCCAATATCGTCGGGAAAGAAGAGCCACAATGGATCGTCGTCATTTTCTAGCTACGGGAGCCGGCGCCGCCCTGAGCGCGTCCCTTGCGCCTGCGGCCGGTTTGGCACAGGCGGCCGCAGCAGGCGCAGAATCAACCGCAGTTGCCAGCCCGCTTGCGGGGAATCGCAACGCCTTGGACCGCCATCGTTTCGGCGCCAATTACACCCCATCCCACAACTGGTGGTTCTGCTGGAACGACTGGCAGGCCGATCCCATCAAACGCGATCTGGACGCCATTGCGGCTTTGGGGGCGGATCATCTCCGCATCATGCTCATCTGGCCCTTCTTCCAGCCCAACCTCACCTGGGTCAGCGGCGCGCATCTTGAACGGCTCAACCAACTCCTGTCGCTGATGGGCGCGCGCGGGCTCGATGCGCTGGTGACCGTGTTTACCAGTCAGTTGAGCGGCTGGTATTTTCTGCCTCCCTTCAACAAGCCCGACCCGGCGCTCTATACCGATCCCGGCCTCTTCAAGGCGCAGGCGCTGTTTATTGCCGAACTGGGGCGCACTCTCAACCAGCACGGGAACTTCATAGGATTCGATTTCGGCAACGAGATGAACACCTGCTGGAGCGCGACACCGGAGATCGGCGATGCCTGGATGACCAAAATGTTCGCGGCGATGAATGCAGCCAGCCCCAATCGGCTGCATGTGAATGGAACGGATCATCAGCCCTGGTTCCGAGTCGACACGTTTTCTCCTCATGCGTTGGCGGCAAACCCTTTTCCGGTCATGCATGCCTACCCTTATTGGGCGCAGGCGCTCAAGTATGGGGGTCCCATGGACCCGCCCAGCACCCGCCTCTTGTCGGCCTTTTCGGCGCTTGTCCGGTCCTACGCAGGCAATCCGCAAAAACCTGTGTGGGCCGAGGAGTTCAATACCTGCATCGAAGAGTTGCCTGAGGTAGGACAGGCCAAATGGCTTGAGACTGCGGTCACCGCCGGCGTTCAGTCGGGCATAAGCTGGTTCACTTACTGGGATAGCCACGACGTCAATCGGAAGTTCGCCTTCAACTCGCTGGAATACAGTCTCGGCCTGCTGACCAACGACGGCAGGGTGAAGGAACAGGGGCGGGTTTTCAAGCAACTCGCCGAAACGTATCGCGGCAAACCGGTAGTTTTTCCAACCACCATGCCCCCGCCTCCGCCCAGGGAACGTAGCTTCGATACCACCTGGAAGTGGTTGTTGAACTATCTCGAATGGAAGCCCAGAGGCGGCCGCAACTAGGAAACCTCTGGTTAAGTCAAGGTGCGGAAGGGCACGACTTCAGTCGTGCCGATAAGGCGAATAGGATGAGCGGGCTTTAGCCCCTGAGGGAAGGTCGTGTTTTGTTATTGGGACTTGTTCAGAGGTTCCCTAAGCGCCAACACGCTGATCGGCCGATGGCGAATCTTAAGATTTGTAAAGGTTCCCAAGCACGCATTGCTCTGTGCGAGACTGGGAAACGGGTGGAGTTGCGCACGGTCCGCCGAGTCCTGAGGCCTTTGAGATGGAAAGCGCGGAACAGCAAAAGCAATTGTCACTCCTGCTGGTGGACGACGACACAGAACTGTGCGGCATGATGAAGGAGTTCTTCGTCGAGGCAGGCCACCGCCTGGATTGCGTTTACAACGGACGGGATGGCCTTTCCTGGGCGTTGAATGGCGCCTACGACCTGATGATCCTCGATGTGATGCTGCCGTTTGTTGACGGCTTCGCGGTGCTGCAGCAGTTGCGCCGCCGCAAAGACCTTCCCGTGATTATGCTCACGGCTCGCGTACAGCAACCGGATCGCATCCTTGGCTTGAATACCGGCGCCGACGACTATCTTCCCAAGCCATTCGATCCCGACGAACTGCTGGCACGGATTCGGGCCGTATTGCGCCGCACCGACGCAACACGTTGGAAAGACATGCTCGTTGTCACCCTCGGCGATATTCGTGTCAATGCATCGACGCGCGAAGTGTGGTGCGCGGGCTCGCCGGTGGAACTCACGGCAATGGAGTTTGACCTGTTGGAGATGTTGATGCGCTCCGCGGGACGAGTGGTGGCGCGCGAGGAAATCACAGTGGCCCTCTTTGAAAGGGCGGCCACGCCGTACGACCGTTTCCTCGATGTCCACATCAGCCATTTACGCAAGAAACTGGAAGGCGGCAAGAGCTTGATTCGTACAGTTCGGGGGGTGGGTTATGTCTTTACTGGAGCGGCTTAGGGCATTACCCACAAAGTCTCTCAACGGTGGCGTGCTGCTTTCCTTGGTGAGCACGTTGCTGCTTTCGTTCCTGGCGTTTCACATCATCGCCGATCAAATGGAGAAGCAGCAGTTCAATCCGATCTTCGATCGATTCGACGAGATGCAACTGGAGAGCGCTCGAGGCCTGTTTGAGAGCGGCGGTCCCAAGGCGCTTGCGAGTTATCTGAGCTATCTGAACCGTACCTTCGGCGGAATGCCCCATTACTTGCTCGACGCCCGGGGCAGGGACATGCTTACTGGTGAAGACAGGGCGAACCTCCTGCCCAAAGCCCCCGCCTCCGGACAGCGCACCCAGACGCATGGCCTTTGGATCATCTCTCATCGATCGCCGGACGGCAAGTACTGGTTCGCGGCTGTCGGCCCGCTTAGCCGCCCGCATATCTGGACCTTTCTCCCTTATTACTTCCTTGTGATCGGTGCAACTGGCGTTCTATGCTGGCTGGTCGCGGCTGGGGTCATCTTTCCGGTGCGCAGAATCGCGGCCTCGATTGCCCTGTTCGGTCACGGCGATTTGTCCATCCGCGTCGACACCAGCCGCAAAGACGAGATCGGACAACTGGGGCGCTCGTTCAATGAGATGGCGGAACGCCTTGAACGGTTGATTGTCAGTGAGCGCAGGTTGCTGGGAGACATCTCGCACGAGTTGCGCTCTCCGCTGGCACGGCTCAAGTTCGCGGTCAAGCTAGCTCGTACATCGAACAATAGCGAGGCGGCGCTGGATCGCATCGAGCGCGATGTGGACCGCATCACGTCGCTGGTCGCCGACATCGTGGAGATCGCATTCGTCGAAGGAGATCCCGCAGTGCAGGGAACTGCGGTTGTGCCTTGCGCCGAGATTGTCGATGAAGTCCTTCGAGACTGCAGTGTAGAAGCGGAGATTCGAGGCTGTCGCATCGCCGTGAATGGAAAGCTCGAAGGACTCGTATTGGGCAATCGGGAACTCCTGCGCCGCGCGGTAGAAAACGTGGTGCGCAATGCCATCCGCTATGCGCCCGAACAAACAACCATTGATATTTCCACCAACGAAGATGATGGGACTGCGCACATTTATGTGCGCGATTTTGGCCCCGGTGTTCCGCATGAGGCGCTGTCGCGCATCTTCGATCCTTTCTATCGGGTGGAAGAGGCGCGCAGCGCAACAGGTGGAGGATCGGGACTGGGCTTGTCGATTGCCAAACGCGCTGTGCAAGTGCATCACGGAGCCATTTGCGCAGAGAATGCGCTGCCAGGGCTGCGCGTACATCTTGCGATTCCGTTGATTCCAGAACCCCTGTTGAACTGATATGCAGTGAATCGAGACACTGTTGGAGTGGGTTCTAAGCGCTTAATAATTCTTAAGGTTCAATTTACGCGAGGCATAGTTTAATTCTCTCAATGCCGGATGCGACAGCGCGAACAAGCGAGGCATTAGAGGAGATACGAATGAAGCGTTTCTTTGGTTTTGCAATGTTACTCGTCCTGATTTCCGCCCCCGCCTTTGCCAAGAACTCCCAGACGGTGAACATCCCGGAAAATGTAAACGTTGGGACCACAAAGGTGGCCGCTGGCGCCTACAAGGTGGAGTGGACCGGAACAGGATCAAACGTACAGGTGGTCGTCTCCAAAGAAGGCAAGACCATCGTCACAGCCGCTGCAAAGATCGTTGACGAAAAGCATGATTACAAGGCCGTAACCACCCTGCGCAAGGATGGAACGGACGTGCTCGAAACCATCATCCTGGGCAAGCAGACCTTGGTCTTCGAGACCGCTCCTACTTCCGGACAGTAAGTCGCTTTGTAACTTCCTTTTGTTGAGCCGGGCATCTATCCAGACCACGGCCTTCAATCCTTCAGCAACCTTCTTGCGGGGACTAACTCCCCCGCGACTCTCCACGAGGAGCATTTCCCAGTCTGCGATGCCTTCAGGGTCCAGATTGAATCGAAGATCGATCGATCGACATCTATATCCGGCAACAGTCGTATTGCCGAAAGAACAGGAGGCAAGAGTACTCGCCTCCTCAATGGGCCCTTCCGCGCGGCGATGAAGAGTTATCTGTTCGGGCACACGAGACCGGCAGTGTCACTCTACCTCGCCGCGAATCTTTCTGGCTATGCCGATTGCCTGAAATCCTTGAGAAGCTCAAGCGACTTATCGAGCAATTCGGTTAGCTCGCCGAGACGCGCCAAGCCTTCTTCGTTCCGGCCCTGCGCCTGGAACTTGAGAATACCGGTAGCCAGAGCGTGCATCCGCCAGTGCATGGCCACCATGGATTGAAACGCGGGCTGGGAGTTGCGTCCGGCTTGCGATTCTGCGTCGAGCCACAACCCAAAGCGGCACTGGTGGCGGGTCATCTGAGGCTGCACGTGGGTTTCGCCCTTGAGAAAGGCCTCGATCGACAGGATCCAGCTGCGATGCTCCACATTGGCTTCCAGCAGCGGCCGGTCGTCCAGGCCCATCAAGTGCGCCTCGGCCCAGCGCGGGTCGGGCTTCCAGGTTGCCGCCCAGTGGGGAAAATCGAAAGCCGGCATGGGACGGGCGATGCAATAGCCTTGAGCCAGTTCGCATCCCATACGCAGCAGCATCAGTCCCTGGTCCACCGTTTCAACACCGGCAACGATCGATTGACGATTGAAACCCGCTGCCAATCCAAGCACGCCCTCCAGGATGTTCATGTCCTCTGGGCTGTCCATGATATCCCGCACAAAGCTTCGATCTATCTTGAGGATATTGGCCGGTAATTGCTTGAGATAGTTGATGGAAGAAGAGCCGGTTCCGAAGTCGTCCAGCGCAAACGAGACGCCGATCTCGCGCAAGCCGCTCAGCAGGCTGGTTAATTTCGTGACATCCTGCGGGGCGCTGGTTTCCAGAATTTCCAGTTCCAGCTTGGAGGGATGCATGCCAGGATGTTGAGAAAGCAGGGCGGAAAGGCGCGCGATAAAGTCAGGCTGCTGCAAGTGCAAGGCGCCGATGTTCACGCTCACCGGCAGATCCATCCCTTCGGCAAGCCACGCCTCCATCTGACTCAGAACCGTATCGATTACCCATTCGCCGATTTCCACTGCAAGCGGGTGCAGTTCGATCAGCGGAAGAAACTCTGCCGGCGGCAACAGACCGCGCTCGGGATGCTGCCAGCGGATCAGGGCCTCGGCTCCGACCACTTTGCCGGTGCTCATGTTGACCTTGGGCTGGTAGTACATCACAAATTCGCGATCGGCGAGGGCTTGGCGCACCCGCGCCAGTTCTTCATGCGCGCCCTCGGGAACGACTACTTCCGGTATGCCGTGGATATGCCAGGCGCTTCGTCCCGCCGCGACGTCGGCGTCTTGCACATGCGCGTTCTCCCCTTCACAGGAGCAACCGGGACAGGTGTGTTCGCCCAGCACGGCAACAGGATTCGGAACCTGACCCGCGATCCAAGGATTCCCGGCATCCAGATCCGGGCACTCGCGGGCAATTCCGAGCACGCCCACAATCTCGCCCTTGTCGTTCTTCACCGGGAACTTGCGGATATCGATGGCCCGCGAGGTCCCGCTGTTCGCGTTTCCGTTGGTCAGATGGATCGCCTGAAAGGCCTGCACGCTCGCCTGACCAGCCAGAATGTCCTTTTCCAACTGGTAGTGCAGATCTGCTTCCGTCTCGGGCATCAGGTCGTAGTCGGTTTGACCCAGCAAATCGGTCCAGTGCCCGGTCGCGCCGTAAAAGGGCACCAGCGTCTGACTGGCCCCTGTGAGCACATGGTTCAGGTCCTTGAAAACCAGGAAATCGTCGCTGCTTTCAAGCATTGCTTTGAGATAAACCGGGATAAACTGCCTCTCCGGCTTTACATGAAGGCTTTTGGCATCCTGCAAAAGCAGGTTCACAACCTCCCCGGCTCCGGGGACTGTCTCTTTTCTGTAGCGGCCCGTCAGGCAGCGAATGCGGCCGTCGGCGTGCCGGAAACGGAGGCTGAAACGGCCCGATCGATTTTCGGCTCCGCGGCTAAACAAACCGTTCGCGATATCGGAATCCTGGGGATGGATCCGGTCCTGGAACTTCACTTTAGAAGACAGCAGATCTTCCGGGCTGAAACCCAGCAGTTGCTCAATTCCGTCGCCGACGGACAACACCGGCAGACCGTTGCTCAGCGCCAATCGGATCTTGGCTTCAAACAGGCGGCTCTTGGTCTTTCCCATGCTTCTGAATCCTGTTGGACGGATGAACACAAGTTGTTCATCGACTGTTTCAGAATACAGAACAGGGCTCACAGGCCGTCAAACCAGCGGAGTCCCCGTTTGGATGCCGCGCAAGGAAGCCGGCCCAAAGCCATTCTTCCCAACCGCTTCACTCGAACGGAGCTCTGAGAGAAGAGCATCGACAAAAATGCACGGGTGGGGCATATTCGTATCCATGAAAGATCCAGCTCCATCCCTCCGCGGACAGTGTCTTCGCTTCTTGGGTGTCGTTTGCCTTGCCGGGTGCGTTCCCTCGATCGTTGCCGCCGCGCAGGCCGCGCCTGCCCCGGCGATCGTGCTCCACGCCGCCCGGCTGCTGCAGATCGACACAGGCGCCCTCCTGCAGCCCGGTGAGGTCCTGGTTGAAAGAGATCGCATCCGCGCCGTAGCGGTGGCCGTCGACCGCCCCCAAGGGGCCAGAATTCTAGACCTGGGCGACGTCACGCTTCTCCCCGGCCTGATCGACGCCCACGTTCACCTGTTCCTGCATCCGGGCGCCGAAGACCTGCAGACGGTGCAGGAGTCCGTGCCCTGGCGCACCATTCTGGCCGAACAGGCCGCCAAGGCCGACCTGCTGGCCGGTTTCACCGCGGAGCGCGACATGGGCACCGAAGGCGCCGGCTCGGCCGATACGGCGGTTCGCGACGCCATCGACCAGGGCCTCATCCCCGGCCCCAGGATGCGCATCAGCGGCAATGCCATCGACATCCTCGGCGGCCACGAAGACGCCAACCGCTTCAATCCTGCGCAGCACGTGCTTTCGAACGCCGACTACGCCAACTCGGCCGGCCAACTGGTCGAAGTCATCCGTGCGCAGCACAAGGAAGGGTCGGATTTCGTCAAGATCTATGAGACCGGCCCCGACCAAATGATCGATGGCCAACTGCACACTCCCTACCAGTACACCGAGGCTCAGTTGACGGCGGCCATTGAGGAAGCGCGGCGCCTGGGCACGCGCGTCGGCGTCCACGCCATGGGTGAGCCAGGCACGCTCTACGCGGCCCGGGCCGGGGTGGCTTCCATCGATCACGCCACCCAACTCGGCGACGAAACCATGCGCCTGATGCGCCAGAAGCACATTCCCGCGGTACCCACCTTCGCCATCTTCGAGTACTTCGCCCGCAACTCGACCTCGGCCACCGAAGCTCCGCGCGAGGGCGCCTTGCTGCAATACAAAATCGCCGAGTTCAAAAAGCAGATTGCCGCCGGGATTCCGTTTGCCGTCGGCTCCGACGTGGGCCCGTTCCCGCACGGCACACAGGCGATCGAAATGGAACTCATGGTTCGCTACGGCATGAAGCCGCTGGCCGTGCTGCAGGCGGACTTGATCGAAGGCGCGAAGCTGCTGGGATGGGAGGGGCAGATCGGCCAGCTCAAGCCCGGTTACCTGGCCGACATCGTCGCCGTCCCGGGCAATCCGCTGGAAGATATTACCGCTGTGGAGAGGGTGAAGTTCGTGATGAAAGGCGGAGTGGTGGTGCGCCAGTAGAATTTCAATCGCCCACCGAAGGAAGCGCAGCACCCAGCAATTCTTCACCCTCGGTTCCCATAGCCCCATTGGGTTCCAGAAGGTGCGCTCCCGGGTTATAGTCGGGAACCATCTCTTTCAGAATCCTCACGAGGCTAGCCGCGTCTCGCTCGGCAAGCGCATGGCGCATCTCTTCAAGCAGCGACTCCATGGTTCGCATCGCGAAACAGCAGGATGAGGTATACGTCCTGATTTGTGAGTGTGTTGTTGGGATGAGGCTTTCGTGTTCAAGGTTCAGCTCTTCGAAGAGCTTTTCGCCCGGACGCATTCCGGAAAACTCGATTGCGATATCCCGCCCGGGTTTCAATCCGGAGAGCAGAATCAGATAGCGCGCCAGATCGACGATGTTGATCGGGAGGTCCATATCCAGGACAAAGACCTCGCCGCCCTGGCCGATTGAAAACGCCTGCAACACCAGCTGCACCGCTTCGGCGATGGTCATGAAATAGCGGCTCATATCGGGGTGGGTCACGGTTACCGGGCCGCCTGCGGCGATCTGCTGGTTGAAGATTGGAACCACGCTCCCGCTGCTGCCCAGCACATTGCCAAAACGCACCGCGACAAACTTGGTGCCGGATGCCTGCTGCATGGCGCGAATCACCAGTTCGGCCGCCCGCTTCGTGGCGCCCATCACACTGGCCGGGCGAACAGCCTTGTCGGTTGAAATCAGGACAAAGTCATCCACGCCATGTTCCACGGCCGCCTGCGCCACCTGGAAAGTGCCCAGGATGTTGTTTTCCACTGCTGCAAAAACCTGCCTCTCCATCATCGGTACATGCTTGTAGGCCGCCGCGTGATACACGATCGATGGCCTATAGGCCGTCATGACCTGGTGCAGGTGATCGGCGCGGGTGATGTCGCCAATCTCCGGATAAAAGGCCAAACCGGGAAAGCTCCTGATCAGCTCCCGGTCGAGATGAAACAGCGGCGTCTCCGCCTCGTCGAACCCGATCAGCTTCAGCGGCTCGAACCTGGCGAGTTGCCGGCAAAGCTCCGATCCGATGGAGCCCGCCGCGCCGGTCACCAGCACGACCTTTCCTTCAATCCGGTGGCGAATGGCCTCCGCATCCATTTCGACAGCCCGCCTGCCCAGCAAGTCTTCAATACCCAACTCCCGCACCGGCTCGCCGTGTGTGCTGCCCTGACCCAGTTCTTCCGCATCGGGCAAGATATGGCACTTCACTGCAGTCTCGACAGTCCGCCTCAGAATGCGCAGCCGGTGTGCGCCGGTGACCGAAGGCATGGCAACAATCACGCTCTCAATGCGGTGCGTTTCTACCAGGCGCTGGATGTCCTGCCCGGTCCCCAGGACGGGCTTTCCATGGAGGAACCGGCGGGCTTTGGACGGGGCGTCGTCAATGAATCCGACCACTTGGAATTTCGGCGAGGTGCTTCGGGCGAACTCGGAATTGAGCCCCAACCCCGCCGCGCCTGCGCCATAGATCAATGTTCTGCGCCCATTCTTCCGGCCATTTCGCCGAGTTCCGGGCCAGAAATGGAGCTGCCTCAAGGCGAGGCTCGTCCGCACCGCGAACAGCCACGAGCGTGCCCAATCCAACAAACCGGCTGCGGGGTTGAGGTCGGACCCGATTTTTACGGTGCGTCGAGCCGGTGAGGTGTAAGAACGCATGATTTGATCCTGGATCCCGATCCAGATTCCGCTTCCCGTTTGCTCCCATCTTCGGTTGCAAGGTCCGTGGCGAAACGGCAGCAAAAAACAAGGCGCAACCCCATTGTATCGGGCCTCGACAAGGACGATTGAAGTGAAGTCATTCGGTAATACCGGGAATGGAGCCCAAGCCTCAAGGCCGGCTGTCATCTCGCCGTCTATCTCTGCATTTGTTCGGAACAGGAGCAAGTCCCACGATGCCAGGACTAGGGCATGGTTAACGGCTTCACGCTGCCGCAGTCCGCGCCTTTATAAACCGAGGTGGTTTCAATGGTGTATTCGATGGTCCTGGAGTTGGGTCCCATCTGCATGTTGCCCACGAAATGCACTTTGCCTTTGGCCTCGTTCGGGTCGGTCCATGAAGACTCCAGGGTTCCTTTGCCGGCCATCCTGCCCGTGCACACCCAATCGGCGGTCATGCTGGTGGACTTCAGAACCACATTCGAGATCTGGCACTCATTGTTGCGGCTTTGCGGCATCGGTGCACCGTACTTGTCGATCATGGCCTGGGTCAGGCAAACCTGCGTGGTGCGCGGGCCTCCGCCGAAGGGGTTATTGGCGCCGGCAGGCATGGTCATCCCCGGGGGCATTGGGGATTGCTGCCAGGTCATGGTGCTGGTCATCTCCCACAGGCCGGGCTTTCTGTTGCTCTGCGCCCAGGCGAAGATAGCCAGCGCACCAAGGCAAACGCCCAGTGCGATCCAAAGTCGGGTCTTGTGCATCGCTCCTCCTGGTCGATCTGCGAATGTGGCTACGCGCAACCACTCTACCGGAGACAGCACTGTGGAAAAAACCAAATTCAACCATCTGAAGCCGGTCATGTGGATGTGCGGGGGGCTTTCCTCAGCCCCTCTGACAGCCTAATCCCGGCAGCCGTGCCAGACTTTGAGACGCTGCGTTCGCTCCTCACAAACAGCAGGGAATCGCCCGCGTTATCATGAAAAGGAAATGTCATTTCCCATTCGAACCTGCGTTGTGTGCTCTGAAGAATTTGAGTTGCGGCCCGATAAGCCCGGTTTTGCCAACCGCTGCCCCGAGTGCAGCTCCCCGGAATCCTCTGAACCGGCCGGCAAGCGCCCCATGGATGCCGACGAGCGGAAAGCCGAAGCTGAAGCCAACGAAGCCAGGCGCCAGGCCATCCGCAACCTGCTGTATCGCAAAGACAGCTAAACTTCAGGTGGATTTCTGCCGTTTGGAAGCCCCTGAATGATGGGTGCTTGCTCAACAAAGCCAGTATTCCTAGCAGAGAGGCGTCAGGCGATCGCCGGCGATGCGGTCGGCACGACCGATGCGCCCCAGGGCCAGCAGGGCACCGGTGACCCGATCCGAAGCGTGGCGGACAACGCTGCCTTCGCTGGCGAAGTCCCCGAGAATGCAGTGCACCCCCAGGGCCTCGATCCGTTCAACGTCGGGGACAATTGCCGTAGCGTCCTCGGCAGCATAACGAGCAAGCGTTTCAGCCGTGAATGGCGCCGTGTTCACCAGCGCGTAGTCGAATATGGGCGCCCGGGTGTGTTCGTAGATGCGTTCGATGTGCTCTGAAGCCGTCAAGCCCAGGCTCTCGTTGGCCTCGGTCATCAGGTTGCATACAAAAACGCAGACGCCGCGAGCATTCGCCAGTGCAGATGGAATGCCCTTTACCAGAAGATTTGTAATCAGCGAGGTGTAGAGCGAGCCCGGCCCCACCGTGATCAGGTCCGCCCTCTGAATTGCGTCAAGGGTCTCTGGCAGCGGCGCGGCGTTGGGTGGGTCGAGCATCAGTTTGACGATACGGTGTTGGCTGGCGGTGATGTTGGTCTCCCCGCGCACCAGCGAGCCGTCATCCATCTGCGCCACCAGCTTGGTGTCGGCCGTGGTGACCGGGTAAATCCGTCCGCGCGTGGCAAGAATCTTGCTCGCCAACTGAATCGCCTGGCCAAAATCGCCGGTAATCTCCGTCAGCGCGGCCACAAACAGGTTGCCGAAGTTGTGTCCCTTCAAGGCATCGCCGCCACGAAAGCGATGGGCGAAGAGCTGCGAGAGCAGATCCTCTTCTTCGCTGAGAGCCACCATGCAGTTGCGCAAATCGCCGGGGGGCAGCATGTTGAATCCCTTGCGCAAACGCCCGGACGAGCCGCCGTCGTCGGTGACCGTGACTACCGCTGCCAGATCGGAGATGGCTCCGGAAGTGACGCCCTCACCGGGGGCCACGACATGGCGGCGCAAGCCGCGTAGCAGAGTGGAAAGCCCGGTCCCGCCCCCGATGGCCACAACGCGCATGGGCCGCACAGGGGCGGCGGAGTCGGCTCCAGGAGATGGCTCCTGGAGCGCGATGTCGTTTTCTGAGGTCCCTGATTTCAATGCATTCCTTACGGAATTTCAGGATACAGCAGCTCAGTGAAGCGCGGGTCATCCACCATGGTCTGGAAATCGTTGTCGGCGCGGGCCTGGAATCGATTCTTGGGATTCAGGGCGATGGCGCGAGACAGATTCCGCAAGCAGTCCTGGGTATGGCCGGTAATCGCATCCAGAAGAGCCAGGCCATAGAAAGCGTAATCTGCCTGGGGATGCTCGGCCACGATGCTGTTGAACTGGTCGCGCGCCTCTTCGAAATATCCCGTGTTCAGTTGAGAGACGGCGTAGTCGTAGTGCTCTTCGGGCGTCGGAAAGGCCAGTTTGGGCCGTTCAAGTTGCCGCTGACAGGTGTTCAAATACATCCGGCAGCGTTCCTTGATTTCCGGGGGAGCCTCGATGAGCAGCTTTTCAAAGGCGGCCAGCGCCTTCTCGTATCTGCCCTGCTGGAGCAGTAGCACGGCAGCCTGATAGTGCTGAAAAACGGGCCCCGTCCCCGTAGGGGGGTGGGTGCCCTGCTTGGCAGCTGGAACGGGTGTTTTTTTGCGGCTTGCTGCCGCGGATCGGGCCTCTTGCATCATGGGTTTGCCGGTCTCGCGCATTGCGCGGCGAACAGTTGAGCCGATTCGGTTCGGACAAAACGTGCGCTCAAGCGTTGCGCTGCTTCGCCCTCTTTATACGCACAACCCCGAGCTACGTCAATGGGTGGCCCTCAAAGTGCATGTTATCCACTGACCGTAAAGGGAACTTTTCGATACATGGCCGGGTTCAGGGAAGGGTCGTTGTACATCTTCAACTGGCGGTAAAGCTTGAAGCTCCGAGTGCCGGCAAGGGTCTGGCGCCACAGCAAATCCAGACATCCCGCCAGATCCCCTCGCTGTTCCTGCAGGATGGCGAGCCGTTCGCGATTTCGCTCGGTGTGTCCCGCCGGTGCGTCGCCGCGCTCTGCTTCTTCCCTTGTATGGTAGATCTTCAGCGACAGGATAGAAAGCCTGTCGACGATCAAGCCGGGCGTCTCGGAGTGCAACGGAGATTCGGGATTGGGCAACGATCGGCCTTCAAGCCAACCGAGCAGTGCCCGATCCAGTCCTTCCACCAGGTCGTTGCGACGCTGATTGGTTTGGTCCACGCGGCGCTTCACGGCGGCAAGTTCCGCGTCGCTGGCGCCCGGCGTGCGGGCTTCGTCCTCAATGTGCCAAAGTTCGAAGTTCGCCTTGTGCTGCCGCGAAACCAAGGCCAGCCAGTCCGCGGCGCTCTCAATCTGCGCAACCGCTCCCGATGGGGTTTCCGCAGCGGCATCCGCGGGCGACATATGCCACACCGCGTTGCAATGGTCGTGCAGTTTGACGATGGCCTCTGCTTCAAGCATGTTCATAGCTTAGCGCAGGACCGCGCAGGCTATGCGTCTTGCCTGCCTTGACCCTGCCGCTGTTGGAGAAGATCCCTGCTCGGGCGGCTGGCTCTGTGGTAGAACTATCCTCAACCGGGCTCAGGTCTAACCCGGAGCTATGGGAATTTGCGATTGGATCGGTAGATCCTTCCCGTCGCAGAGACGGCTCCTTATGGCAGTAGTGGAAGAATTGAGGGCGACCATGGACGACGGCATGGAACGGTTTCTCTGTCTTGCCAGCTACGAAAGAGGGCACGACTTCTTGCGCCAATGCGCGACGATGGGCGTCAAGCCCACCCTGCTGACTCTGGACAAACTTCGCGAAGCCGATTGGCCCCACGATGTGCTGGAGGAGGTGGTCACCATGCCCTCAGGTCTCACGAAAGACCAGCTCCTCAACACGGTCTCCTGGATGATGCGAGGGCGACGCTTCGATCGCATCGTTGCGCTGGACGAGTTCGACCTGGAGAAGACCGCGCAGATTCGCGAGCACATGCGCATCCCCGGCATGGGAACAACCACGGCAGCCTACTACCGCGACAAACTGGCCATGCGCACCGGCGCAAAGGACTCCGGCTTTTTGGTTCCCGAGTTCTGCCGGGTGTTGAACTACGACGAATTGCGTGCCTACATGGATCGCGTCCCCGCGCCCTGGCTGCTCAAGCCGCGCTCTGAAGCTTCGTCATTGGGAATCCGCAAGATTGAAGAGCCGGAGCAGTTGTGGCGCGCGCTGGAAGATCTGGGCGACCGTCAGAGTCACTATTTGCTTGAGCAGTTTGTGCCCGGCGATATCTTCCACGTGGACTCGCTGCTCAGCCAAAGCAAGGTTCTTTTCTCGGTGGCCCATCAGTATGGCCGCCCGCCCATGCAGGTGATGCACGATGGCGGCGTATTCACCACGCGCACCGTGGACCGCGGCAGTCGAGCCTGGGAGGAGTTGACGGCCTTCAACGCCAGCCTGGCGCCTTCGCTGGGCATGGTACGCGGCGTCACCCATGCTGAATACATCCGCTCTCATGCCGATGGACGTTATTACTTTCTCGAGATCGCGGCGCGCGTCGGCGGCGCCTTTATCGCCGACCTGGTCGAGGTTGCCACCGGCGTGAATCTATGGCGGGAGTGGGCGCGCTTGGAAGTGGCCTCGCTGCGCAACCAGACTTACGTTCCTCCCGAGTCCTATCAAGCCTATGCGGGAAGCGTGCTTTGCCTGGCGCAGACCGCCGAGCCCGACACCTCGAGCTTCAACGATCCGGAGATCGTGGTGCGCATCAAGAAGCACCACCACGCCGGCCTGATCGTGCGTTCCGACAAGCCGGAGCGGGTGGCGGAGTTGCTCGAGCATTACAGCCGCGAGTTCGCAAGCCGTTTCCTCGCCTCGATGCCGCCCCTCGATCGGCTCACTCCGGCGTGATTGTCGCTGCAAGCCGTGGTCGTCAACCCTTGAAACACAATGAGCCTTTACGCAATGCTGAGGTCCTGCGATGGTCGTTCCGCGCAGTTGGAAGAATGCAGACGCCGCGGCTGCCACGCGTGAGTTCTTGTTGCAAACTCCGCCCCGTCGAGCCGCCGTCCGCGACTTGATGAACGAGTTGCTGTCGGAGAGTCCCTTTGACCGGCGCTGCGCGGCCGACCTCGCCCGGCGCATCAGCGCCCGGCAACCCGGCATCCTGCGCAGGTATGCCGACGTGCTGATCGATCTGTTTGCCGAGATTCCGCTGGCGCAGTGGCAGACCCGCGGCTACCTGAGCATGGCCGCCGCCCTCAATGCCTCGACCCACGCGCAGCGAATGCGGCTGGCGCTTTTGGTGCGCCCCATGGTCGCGGACCCGCGTAACGCCGTGCGGGCCATGGGCTTGGAGTCGCTGGCGCTGGTGGCGGTCCCGGAGCCGGCCCTGCGCGATGAAGTCCTCCATATCCTCGAGCGCGCCCGCCGCGAAGGCACCTGTGCCATGCGCAGCCGCGCCTGCCGCATGTTGCCCCTGGTGCTGGCAGCCGAGGCTATAGCGATTCCAGAATGAATGTACCCAGGAAACGCAGCGTTCAAGTCGACGCGACCCCAAGGAGCGGCGACCCTGCACGATGCAAGATAGGGAACACCTATTCTGGAATCGCTCTAAGACGCGTCCGTAGGGCCATGCAATTTCTCGGAATGGTCTGGCGCCGCACGGGCCCAATCGGTATTCTGCTTCAGTATTGGAAGCAGCGGCGGCCTGCTCCGCCGAGCCTCGCTACACCTCCCCATCCCCCCAAAGGAGATTCTATGAACCTGACTGAAATGCCGGAGCTTGTGAACTGGCCTGAAACGCATTATGTCTTCGTTGAAAAAATCGGCCCGTTCATGCAAACCGCCCCCGCCGCCTGGACAACCGCGCATGCGCTGGTCCCGGCGCTCACGCAGCACAACCAGATCGCTGGATACATGAGCCTTTACAAGATGGGGCCCAGCCTTTATCGCGCCGGCTTCTCGCTGGCGGCGGCGCCTCAGGAACTGCCGGAGGCGCTGCAATACGAGCTGTTCCCCGGCGGCAAATATAGCCGCTTCGTTCTCACCGGTCCCTATTCCAACCTCGGCCGCGCGTCAGGTCGCGTTTGGGATATCGTCTCCGAGACAGGAATTGCCCTCCGCGACGATTTCGCCATCGAGCACTATCTCAACGATCCCAGCGTCACGCCCGCCGAGCAGCTCAGGACCGAGATCCTGGTCCCCACGCTTTAAGCTGCATCGGACCATCAAGAAAGCCCAACACCGACTACCCGGATGCTGGGCTTTTCTCTTCTTCTTGCTATTCCTCGGTAAATCCCAAAAAACTGTGTGGCGCTACGCTGAAGGTAAACTGCATGGCCTGCCCAGCTTTGGCTCCCCGCCTTGTGGCAGCAGCCTTGCCCTCCAGCACCTCTCCCGTAGCCAGATTGCGTACCTTGGTGAAGGCGCCGCGAACGGTGACGGTTACCTGCGTGGGCTTATCCAGGAACGACTCCACCACGAAGCTATGGTTGTCATAGGCGAACAGGCTCACCTTGCTGGGCGCGTCGAGTTCCACCGGCTGGCTCTCCAGGATGTAGTGCCGGATGGAGCTCAGCACCGACTGCGGCAGTGTGTAGAGGTCGTTGGCGTTCTCCGGAATGGTGAGCACGTAAAGCACGCCCTTGGAGTAGCGGTCCATCAGCAGCAGCGGTGCGCCACGGCCATTGGCCGTGCCCCGCACCACCGGCCACGCGTCGTTGGTCATGAACTGGATCTCCGGAATCAGAACATCTTCCGTGTTGCCCAGGCTCGCTCCTGCGCCTGCTCCCGATGCGCCCCAGTAGTCGTGCACCTTCAGCACGTTGCCGGTATTGGTAATCTCGGCTATCTTGTCGAAGCCCTTGTCCTGAATCGCCTTCAGCAGCCCTGAGGTGATCGCCACGCTCCCCCCACGTTCCAGTTGGGACTTGATCTTGGCTACGATCTCCTTGTCGAACTTGGCGTCCTCGGTCAGCAAAACCGTCTTGGCGTCAACCGGGAACGCCGGATAGGTCTCGACCGGTATCCCGATCATGCCCAGATAGTCGTGCAGAAAGTCCTCGCCGGTAGACTGGTAGGGGCGATAGCTGGCGATCCCGATAGGCGCTCCCAGTTTGCCCACCACGTCGTTGACCTTGGAGAGCGAGTAGCCTGCGGCGGCAGCATAGCTGGCCGCTCCCGTGGCGCCGCCGGTTGCATTCCACTTGTCGAGTTCCGCCGCCTTGAACGTGGTGTCGAGCGAGCTCCAGGACTTGCGGTCGCCCATCTCCGCCGGCCGCAACAAATCGCTGTACTGGAAGAGCAGGATCTGCGGCGTCTTGGCCAGTATGGTGTCCCAAAGCTGCTCGGCATAGCGATCGAGATAGCGCGTGCCGTAGACGTCGACCCAGCCGCCGCCGTTGCGCCCCGGGGCGACGTGATCGAAGTAGCGAACGACCTGATAGCTCTCGTACTGCTGCAGGTGCTGGTCGTTGTTCTCCGGGTCGCGCGTCTCGGTCCCGGTATAGATGCCGTCGAAGATCTTCGGCTCTTTGTCCAGATCGTAGCCGTTGGCCTGGAAGTGCTGATACCAGTTCGGAAACTTGATGATGACCTTGCACTTGGGATTCACCGCCTTGGCCGGCCCAACCACCAGGCTCTGCGAGACTTCGTCCATCGTCTTCAGGCGGAACTCGGTCCAGGTCTGGTCGCCCTTGGCGGCAATGTCGGAGTCGCGCTTGGTGTTGTTGAAGAAGAAGTCGTCCAGAATGATCTCGTCGAAGTGCCTTGCGGTGACCTCGGCCACATGCTTCACATACGCCCGTTGTTTGGGGTCGGTATATGTGAACGAGGTAAACTGACCGCTGTCGTCGTGGTCGCCCTCGAAGCCCACATAGTCGCCGCCCGCGGCATAGGCAATTCCGCCCGCGACCTGCACACCATGGTCGGCAAAGAACTTCTTGGCCGATTCCAGCTCCGCATCGCCGGCCAGAAAGCCGCTGCGATAGCTCTCGATGTACACCTTGTCCACATGCACCTGGCTGCTGATCAGATCCCAGGACTGCTGCAGCCAGACCGGGTCCTTCATCTTTTCGACCACCCCGACAGGGATGTAAACGGCAACGCGGAACTGGTCGTGGGCTGGGGCGGGCTGGGGCGGTGCGGCGCTCAACAGCAGCGGAGAGCAGGCAAGAAGAAGGGCAAGTGTCAGGCGGAGGCGCAAAACCACCATGGGAGCTCCTTGAGAATGGCTTTCTGAGAATTCATTGCGAGGCCGGCCGGCTGCACCGGGGCGGAGCCAGTATATCTACGCAAACCCCTTTAGTAAAACGTTTGTGCTGGTATACGCTTACATTTGGACAAAGTCCGAACGATTTCGCCGCCCCGCGTCTCCAGGAACATGAAAGTCTTTACCCGTTTGCAGGCCAAAGCTGACTTTGGTCTTGCTTTCTGCGAACGTCGAAAGCTCTTCTCCTGCATAGGTGCCTCGGCTTTCACCTGACTTTCGGGGGACTCGCAATGCAGCCGAAGACTTTACAATCGATGCGGGAGCAAGCATGGAAAAGAAATGGCAGTACCCGCATCGGCGCTGGAATCCGTTGCGCCAGTCGTGGGTTTTGGTGTCTCCGCATCGCACGCAGCGCCCCTGGCAAGGGGAAGTGGGCCAGAAGGCCACGCCGCCGGGAAATTCCTACGATCCACAGTGTTATCTTTGCCCGGGCAATCGGCGCGCGGGCGGGGCGACCAACCCGCCTTATGAAGGGGTCTTCGAGTTTGTAAACGATTACGCAGCCCTGCTGCCCGAGTTCCCCACGGCCACGGAGCCCCCGGCTTCGGCCCTCCTGGTGGCAGAAGCCGCCCGCGGCTTGTGCAAGGTGCTCTGTTTTCACCCCGATCACAGCCTCACCCTGGCCCGCATGACCCAGGAGGAGATTCGCCCAGTCGTCGACGCCTGGACGCGCGAATATCGGGAATTGGGCGACCTGGACTGGATCCAGTACGTGCAGATTTTCGAGAACCGCGGGGCGATGATGGGCGCCAGCAATCCCCATCCTCACGGGCAAATCTGGTCAACCAGCTTTGTGCCCGACGAGCCGGCCGCCGAAACCATGGCACAACACCAGCATCTGGCCTCCACCGGCCATTGCCTGTTGTGCGATTATGCCGAGGCCGAGCTGGCCGAGGGCGAACGCGTGGTGTTTGAGAACAAGCACTTTCTGGCGGTCGTGCCCTGGTGGGCAACCTGGCCTTTCGAAGTGTTGCTGCTCTCGCGCCGGCATAGGGGAGCGCTGCCGGAGTTCAACGACGATGAAAAGGACGGCTTGGCCGACGCCCTCAAGCGCCTCACCACCCGTTTCGATCGCCTCTTTGAAACCAGCTTTCCCTACACCATGGGCTTTCACCAGTCCCCGACCGACGGCGGCACTCATCCGGAATGGCATTTCCATGCCCACTTCTACCCGCCGCTCCTGCGTTCGGCCACGGTGCGCAAATTCATGGTGGGCTTTGAGATGCTGGGCATGCCGCAGCGGGACATTACGCCGGAAGACGCGGCCCAGCGCCTGCGCGACTGCTCGGAAGAGCATTTCTGGCCGCGCACCTGAGAGCGTTTTCCATGAAACAGTGGCGGAGCCGGGACAGGCTTGACGTCCCGGCTCCGACGGTTTTCGTGCCCGGACGTTCAGAAACAGCGAGAACCCGGCAACCGTGCATTCACATTGCCCTCATAAGTTTTAATGGACTACCCCGCTATACTGGCCTCATGTTCTCCACTTCTCTGTCCGCTCGCTCCGTTCAAAAGGCCCTGATCGCCCTGGGGTTGGTTTCGTTTGCGATTCTGCCGCCCGCCGCTCACGGATGGGGAAATGAAGGCCATCGCATGATCAATCGACAGGCTATCGGCCGGCTGCCGGAAGACGTCCCCGCCTTCCTGCGTTCCGAGTCGGCCGCGAACGAGATCGAGTATCTTGGGCCGGAGCCGGACCGCTGGCGTTCGCGCGCGGAGCCGGAGCTGAGTGCGGCCCAGGCGCCCGAGCACTTTATCGACCTGGAGCCTGCCGATGCTCTGGGCCCGCTGCCGCATAACCGTTTGGACTTCGAGGCCAAGGTGTTTGCCGCCGGTCAGCGTCCGGAGAAGATCGGATTGCAGCCTTGGGAGGCGACCGAGGTGTGGGAACGCCTGAAAGCTGCTCTGCGCGAATATCGGAGCCAGACCGCAGCCAAGCAAGATACACGCGCTGTGGAAGCCGCAGCAATCTTTTATGCAGGCTGGCTGGGACACTATGTAGGAGATGCCTCGCAGCCCCTGCACACCACCGACAAGTACAACGGATGGGTGGGGCCGAACCCCAACGGCTACACCACCGCCCACCAGATTCACTGGCTCTTCGAGGGACCTTTTGTGGCAGCAAACGTGAACTCCCAAGAGGTATCGGAAAAGATGACGCCTGCCAAGATCGTCGAAGGCGACATGTTCGACGCCTACCTGGCCTATTTGCGGCACACTGCCACCTATGTCGAGAAGGTGTACCAACTGGAAAAGGCGGGCGGCTTTGTGGGGAAGGGAACCGCCGAGTCGAAGGAGTTCACTGCGGAACGGCTGGGCGCCGGAGCCTCGATGCTGCGCGACATGATCTACACGGCCTGGCTAGATAGCGCCAAGCCGGTACCCGATCCCTACGCCGCCAGGTAGCCGCGAGGAGTGTAAGAAAGTTCGCTGCCCGGAAGTGGATGCTTCGATCTGTTGAAAACGCCCTGTTACCGGGATTGTTCTCAGTCCGCTGCTTCGGCGGCAGCCAGCGCGGGAACGCGGCGCAGCACAAGTGTGAGCGCGCCGGTCATCAAAAGGACGGCGGGAATGGAGACGAGAAGCCAGGCAAAAAAAGCCTGCCCAGCCATCGAGCCCATCTGCGCCAACAGGGTCAAAGGCGATGCATGAAGCAGCGAGCTCGCCTTGAAGGTTTGCTGCGAGCCATTGGTAAACAGCCATCCCCCCAGCCGGACAAACGGCACAATCAGCAGCAATTGCAGCGGCATTACAAGGTAGTTTGCGGCCTGAATGGCGGGCAGATTGAGCCGCAGCGCCACAGCCAAGGCCGCACACAGGAGCGTAGGAATGCCCACCACCGGGATGCAGCCAACGGCGAATCCCAGCGAAAGAGTCAGCGCGAGCCGGCGGGGCGAGATGCCCTGCATCAGCCAGGTGCCGGCCTTCTGCTTGATCGTCTCCAGCAATTTAGTTGTTTCGGGGATTTTCCGCATCGTCACCTTAAGCCTATTTATAAAGATGCAAACGGGAGATGTCTGTGACATAAAAACTTGACCAACGTACCAAAATGGGCGACGCCCTTTTTGCCGGAAGATTCAGAGCAAGGTTGCCTGCAGTCACCCTTTACTTCCCAGCAGGCCTCGTACGCGCATCTCGGCTAGAACCCGCTCCACCTTCCAGTCCAGCGCGCCAGATCCATCGACGACGAGATCGGCCCGGCTCGCGGAGGGCCTTACGAATGCCAGGCTGGCGGGGCGCACGGTCGCTTCGTACTGTCGACGAATCGATTCAGGCGTTCGGCCCCTCTCTTCCATGTCGCGCTTCATGCGCCGTTCGAAGCATACTTCGTCGGCGGTGTCGACGTAGACGCGCAAATGATAAAGCGGAAGCAACTCCGGGTAATAGAGAGCAAAGAGACCCTCGATCGTGAGGAAGGGCGCGGGCCGCACGGTTTCGGTTCGTCCGCGAACGCGGGTGTGCGAGCTGAAGTCGTAAAGCGGTCGCTCGATCGGTTGGCCGGCCGCAAGTGCGGCGACGTGCGAAACCAACAACGGACTCTCCAGCAATGCCGGATCGTCGAAGTTCTGCCGGGTTCGCTCTTCCCGGGAGAGGTGGGCCAAATCTCGATAATAATGATCGAAATGAAAATGAACGCCGCCCAGAGTCCGTGCGAGTTCGGCAGCCAGTGTGGTCTTGCCTGACCCGGAACAGCCTGCGACGGCTACCACCACAGGGAGTCTTGTTCTCTCGTCCTCGCCTATCCGGCTTTTCGTTCGGCTTGCGTCGTCCGGGCTCACTTTGCAGGCTCCAGCAAGACTGCGATCTGCGGAACCAGCCGTTCCAGCAAGCGGGCCAAGCGGTGTTCCACCTGCCGTCCAGCCTCGAAAACCTCTTCGTGGCTCAGCTTCGTAGCTCCCAAGCCCGCGGCCAGGTTGGTGACACAAGAGATGCCGAGAACCTCGATGCCCATGTGCCGGGCCACGATCGTTTCAGGCACTGTGGACATGCCCACCAGCGTGGCGCCCATGGTCCTGAAGGCCCGGATCTCGGCCGGCGTCTCAAAGCTGGGACCGGTCACAGCCAGGTACACGCCTTCCTCGAGAGCGAAGCCCTCGGCTGCCGCAGCTTGCTGCGCCAGTTCACGGAACCGGCGCGAGTACGCCTCGGTCATGTCGAAGAAGCGCAGGCCGGCATCGGGCTGGAACCCGAAACGGGCTTCGTTGGCGCCAATGAGGGGATTGAACCCCATGAGGTTGATGTGGTCTGCCAATGCCACCAACTGGCCGACGCGATACCCCTCACCGATGCCGCCCGCGGCGTTGGTCAGCACAACCGCCCGGATGCCGAGTGCACCGAGCACCCTCATGGGAAACGTTACTCGCTCCGGCGAGTGCCCCTCGTAATAGTGGACGCGTCCCTGCATCGCCACAACAGCCTGATTTGAAAGCCAGCCGGCCACTATCCGGCCCGAGTGGCCCTCCACCGTCACACCAGGGAAGTGCGGTATCTCGCTATATGGAACGATTGTTGGCTCGCGGAGGGCATCGGCCACGGCGCCCAGACCCGAGCCGAGGACAACGCCAATGACCGGCGCAATCGGGCCGAGCTTTTCCTCGATTCTGCCTCGCAGAAACGCCGCGGCCTCGATTACTTGGTCAAAACTAGTCATTTACCCGCCTGACATAACGCCTCCGCCCATTTTACAAGTGCGGTTCCGCTACCGGTGTAAACACCTCCCGGATTGACAAGCGGACTCCTTTGGTACGAAACGTACCTCCACCTTCGGCGGGGCAAACTCGATTTCCCACGCCATGTCCAGCTTCGAAGGGCTACCCAGTCCGGATGAAACCGAATGGATCGACATGGCGAGGAGTCATCTTTGCACTGCATCGCTTTCCTTCAACCACTGGGCGAACAGGAGATCGTCTCCCAGCATGTGGATGGCGAACCAGCCGCGCAGAAAATTCAACAGGGGGAGCGGAACGGTAACATCGAAACTGTCGTTGCGGGTCACAAACTGGTCCACCTGTCTCACCATCGCCATGTGCATAGCCCGATGATGAGCCAGTCCCACAAACCCAGCCGAGGACATCGACTCCTCTTCCACCGAGAAATGTGCCTCCATCACCCCTTTCAATTTCGCTAGAAGCATGGAAATTGCAGGATGTTCGAAGCCGTCGATCGTCCCGGCGTGCAGCTCGTTCAGAATCGATATATAAGCTGCGCGCTGTTCATCCAATGCCTCGATACCCATGGAATAGCGGCTCTTCCATGGAATGGTCTGTACGGTTGCTCCCCACGGATGGTCCGTTTCGGAGAATTTGCGCCGGTTGGTGGCCTCGGAGTGCATTTTTCTTCCTTCAACACTGGAGACAATGGCCCTCGTGTGCCATCCAGTTCCAGATCTCTCCGGCTCCAGACACACTCAACCAATAGTATCGACTTTCTCTCTGCGGCTCGACATCCCCTCCATGCTGAATCCCGTGACCGCCAGGGCAATCGCACGAAGATCCTGAGGCCGCAAAATAGGTGATTTGGAAGGGCACGACTTCAGTCGTGCCGATAAGGCCAATAGAATGAGTGGGGCTTTAGCCCCCCGAGGGATGCTTTCCGGGCTTTTTGAACCCCGAACAACACTTTTTCCGCAGCCTGTTTAGCCGCTGAGGGACGCTCTTCGGCGATCTCGGACCTTCCCTCAGCGGCTAAAGCCGTGCCCTTTCAAAACAGCTTCGTGCGATTGCCCTCCCGTGACCGCAGTCACGGGACTTCCGCCGCAGCCTGCTCTATATAATTTGAGATGATCGGCAAGCTCCTCTCCGGGGCCCCGGTGAAGTGTCATCCAAACGAGGTCGGTCATGGTCACGGAGCAGACAGTGGTTCCGCTTGCGGAGCAGGTAAGGGAAGTTGTGCAAGCGGTCGTGGAGGCTCTGAAGGGTCAGAAGGCCGAGGAAAGCTCCCCGCTGGTGGCCGCCAACTCCTTTGAAGCAGAGGCTTTGCGCTCGGAGATCATCCGCACCGGCCGCAAGCTCTGGGAGCGCCAGTACGTGGACGGCAACGGCGGCAACATCAGCGTGCGCCTGGGCACCGAATATGTGCTCTGCACGCCCACCATGCTGAGCAAGGGCGACCTGGAGCCGGCCGACATCTGTCTCTCCGACCTCGAAGGCAACATCCTGGCCGGCGACCGCTCGCGCACCAGCGAACTCCTGCTGCACCTGGAGATCTACAAGGCCAACCCCAAGGCCCGCGCTGTGCTCCACTGCCACCCGCCCTACGCCACAGCCTTTGCCGTCACCGGCACAGTGCCCCCCAACGGCCTGATCCCGGAGTACGAGGTTTTTATCGGCCCGGCTGCCGTTGCGCCCTACGACACCCCCGGTACCCAGGCCTTTGCCGAGACGGTGCTGCCCTTTGTGCAGGATCACAACACCATCCTGCTCAAGAACCATGGAGTGGTCTGCTGGGCAGACACCGTGACCCACGCCGAGTGGCTGGCGGAGATCGTCGACACCTATTGCAAGACCTACCTGATCGCCAAACAGATCGGCGAGCCATTGACCTTCATCCCGGAGAACAAGATCGACGAGATCCTGATGCTCAAGCGTCGCCTCGGATTCCCCGACGCGCGCATGGGACGCATCGCCGGCATGGACACCCCTGCCGACGCCAAACACACCGCGGAGTTGGAACTCCTGGTGCAGCAGGTCGTCACGCGGCTTGAGGGCCGGGAATGAACTCGATCTCCCGGGTGCTACTTGGATCGTCTCTTGCTTTCTCGTTTCCAGGGATCGCCTGACACAAGCTGTCGAGTCCCAAACTGAACAATCTTCTTGTCTAAGGCGATGGGATGTGTGCCGCAACAATGGTCCCTCCCCCAAACACGAGAGCCTCTGACCGCGGGTTGGAGTCACAAACTCGGTTCGTCCGTCTGCAACGGCATTTCGGCGGGTGTTATTGCCTTTCGTCGCTCAATGGGTGCATCCCCCCGCCGCGGGTGGGAAACTCCGCATTGAGAGGTAAAACACCAATGCGCAACAGAATGCTCCTGATTTCCGCTCTCCTTTGGGCCGCATCCGGCCTGACTGCCCAAATGCTCCAAGCCCAGTCCAACTCTGCGCCAACTCCCGTTCTACACAACTGGGAATTGCCACACGGAACGGCGGTCAAGGACGCCGGTCTTCGCACCTACCGGTTCACCGTGGACTACGACACCGCCAATGCGACCGGCGATGTGATTAACCGCCTGCGTGTCACCGGCGACTATACCCGCGGGCTCGCCGATGGAAACGTCGAGTGGAAGAACGTGGGCGAGGCTCACGCGGATGGCGCCACGGCTCCATTCCCTCCGGCACTGAAGCAAGAGTTCGCCGAGGGCTTCCGCTATCCGGCCGGCTCCCCTGACACGCTCAAGCCCGACTTTTTCAAATCCTTCCCGCCGACCGCGGTCTTTGAGCGTAACCTGATTTGGGACACGAGCATGATCGAGTCGTTCGGCCAGAATTACTTCGACCAACTCAAGCTGAACGTGCCACTGCGGATCGCCACGGATCAGGATATAAACATGCCTGGCGTGGGTACGTTCCATAGCCGCAACGTGGAGTTGGAATGGGTGGGGCGCTCGGAACGAAACGCACAGGACTGCGTGGTCATCGATTACCGGTCGTTCTTCAATCCTGTGGAGATTGCCATGGGCGGTATGACCATCCAGGGACGAAGCGATTTCTGGGGAGAGATCTGGGTGTCGGTGTCCACCCGGCAGATCGAGTACGCCACCATCTATGAAGAGGTCTCCGGACAAATGAAACTGCCCGGGCAGGACACGCCCCACCTTCTCAGCGTCTTCCGCTTCGGTACATTTGAACCCTTGAGCACCAAGAATTGAGGCGGTCCATGACGACGAACCTGGCTCCGTTCAAGAACAAATTTGCGTTTGCGCTGCTCTGGACCAATGTGGCCGTGGTGCTTGTGGATCTGATCGTGTTTGTGGGTGGCCCCGCTCGGGCCACCCGCGAGCTGTTGCAAAGCCTGGCCTTCACCTTCGTGTACGCAAACCTGACCAGCATCCTCGCGGTTCTGATCCTGGGTTGGTTGATCGAGAAAGCCACTGTCCGCAAGATGTCGCCGTGGAATGTAGTGATTCCCGGCATCCTGCTTTTTTCTGCCGGTGGTTGCCTGCTGGCGCAATCGTTTCTGGCGGCGACCGGGCTCTCGGGTTCGCAACATTTTTGGCTCGACTACTATCGCACGCTGCGCATCGCGGTACCGCTTGCGCTCGTTTTCGGCCTGGGCGCCATGACGCACGCTTCGCTCCTCAGCCGCGTCCAGGCGATGGAACTG
>Ga0181520_10002188_pt1 | contig 37097 bp, 36 predicted proteins | sample PEATcosm2014_Bin_29_FD_132451 | JGI IMG/M metagenome (GOLD analysis project Ga0181520, IMG submission 132451) | Peatland microbial communities from MTU Mesocosm Facility, Houghton, MI, USA - PEATcosm2014_Bin02_30_metaG | ecosystem: Environmental > Terrestrial > Soil > Wetlands > Peat | place... | reverse complement strand
TTGCTGTACGTCGGCTATAACACGCGTATCGGAACCCTTCTTTCTGGCTGATTGAAGACTAACAAGAACTATTGTGCGACATGGGGGGAAAATATCCTATTTACAGTGTTTAAGTCAAAATCTTGTACAAGGTGCTACCTTGTACAGAAGTTCCCACGATTTTAACTTTTCTTAAAAACTTTTTCTTATAATGGCTGGATTATAAGTAATTCTATTATTTCTTGTCGTTTACGTCAGTCGTGCTATATTTACAGGACTATAATGATGCAGAAAATCACGGATTGGCTGAATGGCGGAGGGCGATTTGCGGCGATGATATCTGGACCCTTTTATTCTTCAATTATCTTGCCAATAGCGAGGTATGTGAACAAGAGGGAATGGCTGAAGACCGCATTGGTATTCGCGCTTTTCTTTGTGGTTTTTTGCCTGATGTATTTCTCCTTGAATACATTAGTCTCGAACGACGACCATTTCTTCCATTTTCGGTTTGCCTATGAGATGCGCTTCAACGGCTTCTTCAATTCCTTTTACAATTTCAAATCGATCTATTTTACAAAGATCGCGCAGGGTAGCCAATATTTCATCTATTACAATTTTCTTTTTTATCTGGTCATAATCCCTTTCACTTATATACAGCCGCTCGTCCTCGGGATAAAGCTCTATGCAGTGATAGCCGCCGCTTTGTCATTTACCGTCTTTTATTGGTGTCTCGGCAGGTTCAAGGTAAGGTATCCGTTTCTATGGGTTCTCATCATCCTCGCAATGACGAGTTTGACGCCGGTATTCCGGCTATTCTTGTCCAGACCATATGCGTTGACGCCTGCGATCCTCCTTCTTCTTTTATATTTTTTGCACAAGAAAAACCGATGGGGCGTGCTCATAATCAGTTTTGGCTATCTATTCTGGCATGGAGCGACTTTTTTCTTGCCGCTAGGCGTAGCGTTGGTCTATTATCTCTTTGAGAGATTCTACAAAGGCAAGGGCGATTGGAGGAATCTGGCATTATGCGCTGGAGGCACGGCCGGAGCTGTCGGTCTGGTCTATCTTTTGACTCCTGGATTCTTTCTGTATATCCAAGACAACATCTGGGGGGTGTTTTGGGATGTCATCGTCGGAAAGAAAGTGAACATCGCCGAGGGCGGAGAATTGTATCCAACCGATTTTTTTGATTTTGTCAGGACGAATACTTATATCTTTGCCACGTTGCTCGTTGTCGCCGGAGTCGAAGCGGCGCGATATATCAGGTATAAAAAAGAAGGCCTCTCTTCACAGATTGCCTCGTATTCCTATGACTCATACGTTTTGCGCACGACTCTATTCTTCTTGTGCGTCGGCATACTATTGAGCGTATTCGTCATCAGCGCCCGCTTCAACGATTATTTCGCCATGTTTGTCGGACTTTATATAGCCGTTTCATTTGATGATATAAAAAAGTTCGTATCCATTTCAGACAAATATATACTGAAAGGGCTTGCTGTCGGCGGGTCGATCGCTGTCCTATACCTATGCTTCTCTAACGGGCTAAATCTGTATCAGTTCTTTGGAAATGGGCCTTCACCGGATGAATGGCGCAATGTCGGCACATGGCTAGATGACAATACAAAGCCCGGCGACATAGTTTTTAACTTGAATTGGAGCTGGTTCACAGAGCTTTATTATTATGCGCCGCAAGATAATTATATAATCGGTCTTGAGCCGCGGCTGACATATGTCTATAGCCCGCAATTATATTGGCTCTGGTGGCATATCGGCACTGATGGCTATGTTTGTGATACGGAGACATGCGATGCGCAGCAGACCGCAAAGGATGATGCTCTGCATGGAAGCGTGACGGAACAGAAAAAATGGTATGCAGATCAGGGAGGTGCCATCGCCGGCGTTCTACTGAATGATTTTCATTCAAAATATCTCATTTCTACGAGCGATTATTCTTCGCTCGAATATGTTTTGGACAACAGCCATAGCTGGAAGCGCGTCCTCACGGACGACACTAGATATATCTATGAAGTGGAATCTACCTCGACTGCTTCTACTTCTATCAAATAATTTGCTGAATAATTTCAACCATGAAGCTGTCAATAATCATTCCCGTCTTCAATGAAAATAGCACTCTGCCTTTGATCTTGAAAAAGATAGCCGATGTCGATCTCGTCGGCGGGCTCGAAAAGGAAGTGATGATCGTCGATGATTTTTCAAAGGAAAAAGTGGTTTTACCGGCTGAGCACAGCGGATATCCTTCTACGATTTACAAGATCATTCGGCACGAAGAAAACAAGGGCAAGGGAGCGGCTGTGCGGACAGGACTTCTCGAGATGACTGGAGATTTCGTCGTCATCCAAGATGCGGATCTGGAATATGATCCAACGGATTACAACAAGCTGTTGCCGCCGCTTCTCTCTGGAGAGGCGAAAATCGTCTATGGCTCTCGTTTCTCTAAAAATCTAAAGCCGGCGGGAATGTCGAAAAAGAATTATCTTGCGAACAGATTTCTCACGATTTTTTCCAATATTCTGACCGGAATGGATATAACGGACATGGAAACGTGCTACAAGATGATGACGCGAGAAGTCTCTGATGATGTCTCTTCCCGGCTTACTTCAAATAGATTCGGCATAGAGCCGGAGGTCACAGCCCTTGTTAAAAAAATGCCGGTTGCAGAGGTCCCGATAAGCTATGTCGGCCGCACAGCCAAAGAAGGCAAGAAGATCGGCTATTCCGATGGCATCGAAGCGATCTGGAAGATCATAAGATTCAATTTTCCTTTCAAAGAATCGCGGATCATCCGCTTCATAGTCTCTGGCGCCATGGGCGCGGCTACGGACCTTTTCTTGCTCTGGCTTTTGACGAGGGTTTTTGGAATATGGTATCTGATCTCGGCTATCGTCGCTTTCATCCTATCTTTCTTTGTCAGCTTCTTCCTGCAAAAATTATGGACATTCAAGGATAGGGAAGTTGAAAAAATCCATATTCAAGCCGGGACATATCTGCTTGTAACCCTTTGTAACCTTGGTATCAACACACTGCTCGTATATCTTTTTGTCCAATTTCTTTCTTTTCATTATTTGATCGCTCAAATACTTGCCTCGATCCTCATTGGCTTTGAGAGTTTCTTTGCATATAGAGAACTGGTGTTCAAAAATCGTCCGAAAGCCGTATGATCTTACATTGTTTTCTTGTCTTTATCTTGAGATATCGGCGTTAAAATCCTCGAGGAGTCTATTTTCTCTCTGTGGACATCTGTTGACGCATAATAGATTTATCTTTGCTATAATTGAGACATGAAAAAAGGATTCACTCTAGTCGAAATGATCGTGGTCATTGCTATAATCGGCGTCTTGACGGCTATTGTCGTCACCGGTCTAGTCGGTTCAAAGGCAAAAGCCCGTGACGGACAGAGAGCGTCTGACCTGTCGCAGATATCATTGGCGCTGGAACAGTATTTTGACAGGTGCGATCAATATCCGGCGACAATCTATCCTGCAAGCGGTCAGACTTTGGCGAGCATTTATAATGGATGTCCGATGAATGGCGCGACGCCGGTCGTTACTCTGGCTAATTTTATTTCACAAATGCCGACTGATCCATCTGGATCAGGGTCTCCATTGAAGAATGCTGATTATGGATACGCCGTAAATAATTCAAGCCAACCGACCGATTATGTCCTTTACACGATTTTTGAAACAACGAATTCTGTTTTGGCTCAGAGCGCACCTGCGCCGACGTCATGGCTTTCGACTTTTAATACTGAGTCGTCTAGTTTCAATTGTGGAAATCAAGCGACAAGTCCGATTGTGGCTAACGGTTTAGACTACTGTGTGCGGCCGAATTAATAATTTTTAACTTTAAAACAATCATCATGCAGCCATATCTCATACTCATCGTCTCATTCATACTCGGCACGCTCATAGGAAGCTTTTTGAATGTCCTGGCCCTGCGCTACAACACGGGCGTCGGCATCCGAGGTCGATCGAAATGCATGTCTTGCGCAAAAACATTGACCTGGGTGGAGCTCATACCGATTTTGTCCTTTGCTTTTCAACGGGGCGTTTGCAAGGGCTGTCGAGCAAAGATTTCTTGGCAATACCCGTTGGTTGAATTTTTCTCCGGTGCTCTGTTCGTCATCATATTCCTACTCTATCCGCCGGTGACAATGGTTTCGAGTATCGTCACTGCCTTTCAGCTTTTCATTCTGTGCATACTCATGGTCATAACTGTTTACGATATAAAGCACAAAATAATCCCGGATCCACTGGTTTATATTTTCATCGCCGCTACTTTCGTACTATTATTCATCGGCAATGACGCGCACCCTTTTATAATCCCGAGCATGCAACGCCTCCTTGCCGGACCTATTTTGGCCTTGCCATTTGCTTTGCTCTGGTATGTTTCGCATGGAGAATGGATGGGTCTCGGCGATTCAAAGCTCATTCTCGGCATCGGCTGGATGCTCGGTCTGGCGTACGGTTTGACGGCTCTTGCCTTGGCATTTTGGATAGGCGCTCTGGCATCGATTATCTATATGGCGGCAGTCTATCGTTCGTTCAAGCATGGCTTGCAGATCCCGTTCGGTCCATACCTGATTCTGGGTCTTTATCTGGTCATGGTGACAGGATGGCAATTGTTCGGAAGTTTTTAATCTATGTTTTTATTCAAGAAAATCAAGGATGAAGAAAAAATCGAAAGTCGAGAGCCAAAGATCAAAAGTCAAGATAAAAACGGCTCCGGACTTTCGACTTGCTGTGCTTATAGGCAGGCAGGACGCTTTCGGCTCTCTTCTTCCGGCTTTACATTGGTCGAGCTAACAGTAGTCATCGCTATCTTTGTCTTTATGACCGCCTTGGTTGTGGCTAATTATGGGAGTTTCAATGACGGCACTCTTCTGACCAGCATGTCTTATGATGTCGCATTGGCATTGCGCGATGCCCAATCGTACGGTCTGAACGTGGAAGGGACTACCGTGGGCTCTGCGCAGAATTTTAACTATCCTTTTGGGATGGATTTTAATATAAACAATCTAGGCGGTAATCCGAGCCAGATGATCTTGTTTGCTGACTCGAATCCATCAAATGGCAATAATTCATTTGGAGACGGAATTTACACATCTTCGTCTGACTCATTGATCACAACTTACACTCTCGCTCGCGGCGGATTGATAAAATGCCTATATGTCGAAAATAGCGCTCCTCCGACCACCGGAAATCCTTGCCCGACCACTGGAAATTCGATCACCTCTGTCGACATCACTTTCAAACGACCTAACCCGAATGCTATCATTGTCGCACAAGGCAGCTCGCTGTGTCCCACAAACGCCCCGCCGTGCGCCTATGCCGTGATTCAAGTCGAAGATGCTAGCAAGACATCGACCCGTTCCATCGTTGTGAATGAAACGGGGGAGATAGCAGTACAGAATCAATAAAATATGGAACAAGTAGAAAATATAAAATATGAAGCAGAAAGAAAATGCAAGTCGCCTCGACTCTCTGATTTCCACTTGTCGCTTTCCGCTCCTTCCAGATCTTCCGGCTTTACATTGGTCGAAATGCTCGTATCGATCGCGATATTCATGATCGTGGCTGTGATCGCCGTCGCCGCTCTGCTCAAAATAGTCGATGCAAGCAAGAAATCGCAAACGCTTCAAGACACTGTCAACAACATCAATTATGCCATGGATTCGATCACGCGCGAGATAAGGTTGGGGAGCGCATATACATGCTATCCGAGCGGCATGTATACGGGTCCTATTCTTCAAACAAGCCAAGGCGCTCAATGTTCACCATTGATAATATCTGGTAATTCAAACTCAAATTCAGGCACTTCCATTGCTTTTCTTTCTTCGAACACAGCTATGGATCAAACAAATGGTCAGTCTTGCAATCTGACGTATGCGTATTATTTCGAACCAGTTCAAGTTCCAGGATCTAACCCTGCAGTGTATACATGGACGATTGAAAAGGCTCAACAGGAATCCAATGATCCGAGCTATCCAAGTGATCCATGCGCGGATCCTCTTGGAAACACGTATACGCAGTATGTCCCGATCATTGATCCGTCGATCATCATTACGGCTTATTCTTTAAAAGTTAACACGGCTGTGGCGAATACCCAGCCAAGCGTTTTTTTGTATATATCCGGTTACACCGGTTCGGCTTCGAGCACGCAGACATATTTCAATCTTCAGACGACGATATCTGAACGGACATAAAATAACATGAGGAATATATTAAAAAAAGTCAAAGATCAATGGTCAACTTTCAAAAGTAGATGCAAATACAGCCGACTTTCGACTAGGGGCTTTCGGCTTTCTACTTCTTCCGGCTTTACCTTGGTCGAGACTCTGGTGGCAATAACCATTCTGATGATCGCTATAGCAGGGCCATTGACCGTCGCGGAGAAGAGCTTGTCGGCGTCTATCTATGCTCGCGACCAGCTCATGGCATCGTATTTGGCACAAGACGGAATGGAATATATGAGGAACATTGTGGATAATAACGAGTTGAATATCGGCGCCAATTCTAGTTTAGACATTGGCGATTATTGGATCAAGAGCGGGGGCATCGATTTGGAAACAGGTTGTACTAGCTCTGGTCTGTGTATGATCGATACTATAAATAATAAAATAACCCAATCTTCTTGTACGTTGCTAAATATAAATACGACTGCATGCCCGCCTCTCGACCTATCCTCAAACGGCTATACTCAGGATGGAATAAACCCAGTCACGACTTTTACTCGTTATTTTTATGTCCAACCGTTTACAGCAACGAGCAGTGGCGGCAATATCGGTGGAAACGGCAATGCCGCAAACGTCACTGTTACAGTCATTTGGCCTGGCGATGTCACCGGCGGCGGCGGAGTGACATTGGAAGACACGATGTACGATGCACCTATGCAATAATCAATGATATGAGAAATATTTTCAAAAAAGTAGAAAGCCCCGAGTCTCGAGTTGAAAGGAAGTGTAAGCATTCACGGCTTTCGACTGACAGTGTCTGTCGGCAGACAGAGCATTTTCGACCTTCTACTTCTTCCGGTTATACGCTGCTCTTTGCCATGATCGTTGCTTCGATCGTTCTTGCCCTCGGCGTCTCTCTGCTTACCATCAGCCGCAAGGAATTCGTTCTGTCGTCAAACGCTACGCAATCATCGAATGCTTTTTATGCCGCCGACAGCGGCCTCGGTTGTGCAGAATATTGGGCTGGTCCAAACGGCGGATACGCTTTTTCTACTTCGTCTCCGATAACGCCGATCACTTGTTCTTCATCCGGTGCTCCGATTCCGGTCTATGAATGCATAGGGACGGCAGCTTGCATAGATAATCTCGCAACCTCTCCAGGAACTAATTCGTCGGGCAATATTTATAAGTTTACTTTTTATGTTCCTTTCTCGACCGATGGCACGACAAATCAAAGCTGTGCCGCAGTGACTGTAGAGAGGTATTATCAGTTGAATCCTATTCTCGGAAATTCTCATGATTATACCGACATAACTTCGGCTGGATATAATATCGGATATAATTCAAGTGATTCTGCGAACAATCATATTGCAGACTGTTCGAATGTCAGTCCAAAGAAAGTAAACAGGACGATAGAATTGACGTATTAGTACAAGGGCTACCCTTGGACATTTTTTGCTATAATAGCGCTATGAAGACCAATGCGCCAAAAGCCGTTTTTGAGCGGTTGAACAACCTAAAAGAGCTGATTTTGCGTCATCAGCGACTTTATCATACCCTCGACAAGCCAGAGATCACCGATGAGGCCTACGATTCGCTCGTTCGCGAGCTAATGGACATAGAGCAGAAATATCCTGAGCTGAAAACCGTTGATAGCCCTAGTCAGCGTGTGGGAGGCGAACCGCTCAAAGAGTTCAAGAAAGTCCGGCATGTCGTGCCACAGTGGTCTTTCAATGACGCATTTTCCGAGGAAGAAATCCACGAATTCGATGCGAGGACGAGAAGATTTCTAAATCAAAAGTCTGTAAAGTCAAAAATATATAAAGTCGAAGACAAAGAAAAAGAGAAGCGAGGGGGAGGACTCTTGGTGTCCGAGGGCCTCTCGGAGGCCGATGAGACCGAGAGGGAGCGCGATTTCAGTAGAAACCGACGCGACCCGAGGACACAAGAGTCCGACCCCGAGCATTCTTTAACTTATATCTGTGAGCACAAGATAGACGGCTTGAAGATCGTTCTCACTTACAAAAACGGCTTGCTCGTGCAGGCGGCTACCCGCGGCGATGGCACGACCGGCGAGGATGTGACGGAAAATGTAAAAACGATCAGTTCCGTTCCCCTTAAATTAAGCAAACTAATCGATATAATCGTCGAAGGGGAAGTTTGGATGGCAAAGAGCCAATTGACTGCCTTGAATATGGCTAGAAAAAAACAAGGGCTTGAGCCATTTGCCAATCCGAGAAATATCGCCGCTGGATCCGTTCGCCAACTCGACCCAAAGATCGCCGCCGAGCGCAAGCTGAGGACCTTTATTTATTATATCGCCAAGTACGATCCTGTTAGAACAAAAAATATTCTCGATAAAATGCCGCCGACGCAGGAGGATTCTCTTGAATTTCTCAAAGAACTGGGTTTTGCCGTGAATCCGCACTGGAAGCTGTGCAAGGACGCAGGCGAAATTGTGGCATACTGGCGCGAATGGCAAAAGAAGATGCCGCGCGAAGATTATTTGGCTGATGGCATCGTGGTCAAGGTGAATGATTTGAGATTACAAGAAAAACTCGGATACACGGGCAAGGCGCCGCGGTGGGGTATTGCTTTCAAGTTTCCGGCGGAGCAGGTGACGACGATCCTCGAAGACATTGTCTTCCAAATAGGCCGCACTGGCGTCATTACTCCCGTTGCGCATCTTCGGCCTGTTGTCGTGGCCGGTTCGACAGTTTCGCGCGCCACATTGCATAACGAAGACGAAATCCGGCGGCTCGATGTGCGGATCGGCGACACGGTTATCTTGCAAAAAGCCGGCGACGTTATCCCGGACATTGTCTCTGTGGTGAGAGAATTACGCGGAAAAGATTCGAAACCTTTCAAGTGGCCGGCTCGAATCGAAGCATGCGGAGGTGACGGGAAAATCGAGCGGATTCCTGGCGAGGTAGCATGGCGCTGTGTGGTCAAGGATTCTCTCGAACAGACAAAACGCAAGTTCTATCATTTTGTCTCAAAAAAATGCTTTGACATAGACGGTCTCGGACCAAAAGTCATCGATCTGTTGTTCGAACACAATCTGATCTCGGCTTTCGACGACATATTCACCTTGAAACGCGGCGATTTGCTGGCGTTGCCGCGATTTGCCGAAAAATCTGTCGATAATCTGCTGGCATCGATCGAAAGATCTCGCGATGTTTCCTTGCCGCGCTTCCTTGCCGCGCTTTCCATTCCGCAGGTCGGAGAAGAGACTGCATTCGATATCGCCAGGCATTTCGAGGAAAAGATCCAAGGCCTGAGATCTAAGATTCAAGAAAATCCAAAATCTTCGGCGCTTGGTTTGATTATCGATTCAAGCGTTGAAGAGATCGAAGCAATCTATGGCGTCGGTCCGGTCGTGGCGCAGGCAGTTTCTGACTGGTTCAAAGCGTCGGCGAACAAGAGACTGATAACCAATTTGCTCAAACAAGTAAAAATCCAAGATCTGATCTTGGACAATAAAAAGGCCGATAATCCCGACATTTTCGGCAAAACTTTTGTCTTTACGGGTACTATGCCGACGCTCGAGCGAACGACAGCCGAAGAAATAGTGCGGAATTTGGGTGGCAATGCTGGGAGTTCTGTCTCGAAAAACACAGATTATGTCGTGGCAGGCGAGAACGCTGGCTCGAAATTAGCGAAAGCGAAAGAATTAGGCGTCAAGGTCATTTCCGAAGCGGATTTTTTGAAGATGGTAAAATAGTCGGCAAATATTATTTTTTGTAATATAACTAGTTGGTTATAAGCAGAAAAACACATAAAAGCAAGAAGAAGGATATATCGTGTTTGGAATCCACATTTCATATTGAGTCGTGCGATGTTTTACGACATATCGTAATAATGCCTTTAAAGAAACGCCAAGCATAGAGGAAAACTCATCTTGTGGTATAATATCGCCATGATTTCCAAAAAAGACATAGAAAATCTGGCGAATTTAGCCAGAATCCGGCTTTCGGAAGAGGAAAAAGAAGGCCTAGCGAAGGACGTCGATTCGATTTTGGCTTATGTCGATCAAATAAAAGCCGCTCCGATCGGTGATTTCAAACAGCAACCAGGCGCGGTGAAAAACGTCATGCGCGAAGATGTCATCGTTATGACTTCAGACAAAGATCGCGGACGGCTAATCGATGAAGCGCCAAAAAGGGAGGGCGACTTTGTGGCGGTGAAGAAGATATTATGAGTATGTAAAGTCAAAATTATCGAGCCAAAAGTCAAGATAAACAAGGATTTCGACTGGGGACTCGGGACCTTCGACTAAATATCATGAAAATTAACTTACAAAGCTTAACAATAATTAAAGCTCACAAATCTCTCATCGAGGGCGATTTCACTGCGGTTGAACTGGTTCAATCCTATTTGGACGAGATCAAAAAAAAGAACGGCGAGATCCACGCTTATCTCGAAGTCTATGAAGACGTGCTCGATCAAGCGAAATCAGCCGACAAAGCGATCGCTGATCTTAAAAAAGAAAACAAAGAAGTCCCGATGCTGATGGGCATCCCTCTTGCCATAAAAGACAACATTCTAGTGAAAGGAAAGACGGTAAGCGCTGCCTCAAAAATCCTTGAAAATTACAAGGCGACATACGACGCGACAGTCATAAAAAGACTCCAACAAGAAAACGGCGCTATTTTAATCGGTCGCACAAATATGGACGAATTCGCCATGGGCGGTTCGACGGAAAAATCGGCATATGGTGTGACAAAAAATCCTCACGATATGAGGCGCGTACCTGGAGGATCTTCAGGCGGTTCAGCTGCGGCTGTTGCGGGTGATCTCGCTCTTGCCGCGCTTGGTTCTGATACTGGCGGTTCTATACGCCAACCAGCATCATTCTGTGGTCTCGCCGGATTGAAGCCGACATATGGAGTTGTCTCTCGATATGGACTCATGGCTATGGGATCGTCTTTGGATCAGATCGGACCTTTTGGAAAGACAGTTGGAGATGCAGAGATAATATTCAATGCGATAAGAGGAAGAGACCCGATGGATTCGACGACGCTTGAAAAGCCGAAAGCTGAAAATACCCTGCCTATCAGCAAGCATGGCGAGTCAAAAGTCAAAGGAAAAAAAGCGACAAATCTGAAGAAATCGGTCATTGGAGTGCCATGGCATTTCTTGGACAAGGGTCTAGATCCTGCGGTCAAGAAAAATCTCGATGACACGATCTCGAAACTAAAAGGGCATGGATATGAAATAAAAGAGATCACTCTACCGAATATCGCATATTCCTTGCCTGTCTACTATGTGATAATGCCGGCGGAAGTTTCCTCGAACATGGCGCGATTCGATGGCGTCAAATATGGTCTTCATGCGGACGGCAAGAATTCGATCGAGGACTATTTTGAGAGCCGTGCCGCTGGTTTCGGTCCTGAGGTGCGCCGCCGCATTCTCCTAGGCACTTATGTCCTATCATCCGGCTATTATGACGCCTATTATTACCGCGCGAATGCCGTTCGACGCTTGATAACCGAAGATTTCAACAAAGCATTCGAGTCTGTCGATATCATCCTCACTCCTACAGCGCCGTCCCCGGCTTTCAAAATAGGCGAAAAAACAGCCGATCCTGTTGCTATGTATCTAGAAGACATTTTTACGGTGACTGCCAATCTCACTGGTTTGCCAGCCCTATCTGTTCCTACTGGCTTCTCAGAAATAGAAGGCAAGAAATTACCTATAGGTATGCAACTTACATCTAGACATGGAGATGAATCGGCGCTTTTTCAAGCAGGAAAAGACATCGAGGTTGAAGGGAAGTAGAAAGCGAAAAGCATAAAGAAAATGCAAATCATATCCACTTTCTACTTTATGCTTTCTACTTTATACTAATCATTATGAAAGACGAGAAAAAGGAGATAGATATCGTTATTGCGATCATAATAGTATTTGTCGTAGCTGTCGCCATTTTTTCTTCGTCAGCCGCTGTCTCATTTTTCTCGGACCATGTAAATCCATATTTCAAGGAATATTATCCAGATTTTATTTCTGTGATCAAAAATATCTTTGGCTGGATCATCGGCATCTCGATCGTCATCTCGGTACTGCTCCTGATCGGCATCATAACCGCCATCGAAGGCATAAAACACGTCCGTAAAAAAGAAGCCGAAAGATATGATCTAAAAGTAGAGACGGCGTATGATGAAAATGCAAAAGGGGATCCGACCCTTACAAAAAAATGGGCTAGCGTCATGGCTCACGCCGATTCTCCGAATGCGAGCGATTGGCGCCAAGCGATAATCGAGGCGGATATAATCCTCGGTGAGATCCTGACAAAGATGCAATATGCAGGTGAAGGCATCGGCGAACAATTAAAAGGCGCGAACAAGGCTGAATTCAAAACATTAGATCAAGCGTGGGAAGCACATAGAATAAGGAATCAGATAGCTCATGAAGGATCCGATTTTGCTTTGGATCAGCATGAGGCAAAGAGGGTCATAAATCTGTATAGGCAGGTGCTCGAAGAATTTTTCTATATATGATATCTTCACCATATTTTTCCACTTGTCTTTAAAAGGACTTGTGGTATAATCGAATCCTACAGCGGGGTAGGGTAACGGTATCCCGTCAGGCTCATAACCTGAAGATTGCCGGTTCGATTCCGGCCTCCGCAACAAGCAAGTCCGACGCGAGTGCCTCATGGTCAGGGCGTTTTCTTTGTGTCAAAAATGAACTTCATATATATTTCAAAATTAGATTCAGCTTCAAGGCAATTGCGTACTGCTGTCCGAATGTTTCTGCAGAATGGTGAACCAGTATCAATTCATGTTCTTGGCTGTGCGGCACAGGAGATTCTTGAGTCTTTATGTAAATCACAGGGGATAAAAAGTCTTAAATTACAAATGGTTGACCTTGTCCGCCCGGAGATGAAGGCCAAGTTTACCAAGATATCAGATGAGGCAAAAAATTCCTTCAAACATGCTGGAAGGGATCCAAAAGCAATAACTAAATTTAATCCCGAGATTTCGGAATTTGTCTTGTGGGATGCCGTAAGACTCCATCATTATTTGACTAGTGAAAAGGACCCACTTTTTGTTGCCTTTAATCTATGGATCTATGCTAAACATCCAGATATATTCAGTCTAGATTCAGAACAAAAAGGAATATATGATGCTTTAACAAAAGGATTTGATTACAACAATAGAGGATTATTTCTACAGATGGTGCCGGTATTTGAACAAGCCACCAAGATGTAATAATTTTCTATCACAAGATTATTATTGGTATAAAATTATATAATAAAAATTATCTACTATAATTTTTATTCAATCATCGGCTTCTTATCCTTCAGACGCGAGTGTGCAACAAATTTTTCCCCATACGCAAATCAACCCGCCGAAGCGGGTTGATTTGCCATAATGGGTCAGGGAGTAATAAGGAAAGTACCCGATATGTTAGGTGGTGCCCATAAATTGAGCCCATAAAGTAAGATAAGGATCTCCTTAAAACTACACTGAACCTCAGTAAATTGTATCCTTGAAAATCAAAAAGTCAATAGTTATCGTGGAAAATTTTGAGGACAAGTTGTGCAAAAGCTGTGGGTAAGTCGATTTTTTCTGTTGATAATGTTTTAGAACATTGAATAATAATCTTGTCGATGAAATATGTCGGTGTAGCTCTGATAATCATCGGTTCGCCGCCGCTGTGCGGATTGCCGGCCAATGACGCAGCAGCGTCCCATATTTGAACGTCAGGTCGCGAGCCGATTTGATGGCGTCAGCTAGATTTGAACCTGATAGCAGTTCCTCCGGTATGCAAAAAGTCCTGTCATTTTTTATGTGTTCTATGTAATCGATGCATCCGATAGCATCATCTATCAAAGCAGTCGGAGCATCTGTTCTGGAGATCGATATCTTGCGCAGGTAATCTGTATATATATCGAGATTGGGCATACAAAGACGCCTTAAGGATGATATGAACTCGTTTGGTTCTTGCCCGGCGAATTGTTCGAGATATCTTCCAACTGATTCATATCTATCATAGATCTCTGATTGATTGTCTGCGGCATGTAATTTGTAGAATGATTCGAGAAAAATGCTCATCATCTCGCTTATCCTGAATCGCCAGATGCGCATCTCTCCGTCAGGATATTCTCTCGCCGGAACTGGATCATGACGGATGACCCATGGAACATGTCCTATCAGTGCTCTTGGCAAGCATGCTTTGATTGCGACACCAAAGACGCCGTCCTGATTACGTCCTATCGGAAGGAATGGCGGAAGCATCATCGTATTATCAAATCCAGTGCATACGGCTTGGAAGCGAGGATTATCTGTTGCTACCGGTATGGACGTATATCGCAATATCAGTCTATTTTTTATAGCGTTTTCGTAAAGCTCCAGCTGATTTATTTTAGAAAGAAAAAGCGAACGTGGGGATCCAAACCCAGAATCTCCGTGTATTCCTGATACAGTAGCGACGACTTTGCCGCTTCCAGGATCGATTTTATGCCAGTCGAGAAGCTTTTTGTGAGCAGAAAGAAAATCTACGAGAGGTGGATCTTCATCATACGAGACGGCATGGTAACATTCATCTCTATCATTGAAGAATATCGATATCAGCGAGCGGAGGCGGGGATCAAAGACCGCGTCTTCACCAATGTTTTCTTTCATATCGGCAAATTTGCAAACTACATCGTCATCGACGCACAAGAAATGTTTATCCATAAGTGTGAGCAGAAGCGCGTTGCGATTTGTTCCTGTATCGACGATATGATTTTTTATTGACTCGGAGCATCCTAGTAATGCAAAACGTATAGTTTCCGGCGACACTCCAGCCCACTTGGTTTTCGAGATCAAATGTTCACAAAGCCGGTGTTTATCTATGACAGTCAAACCGTCTATTCCAGCGTCATTTTCTGGTCCGGCGACAAAAAGCGGAAGATTCAATCCATTGCGTCTGATTGCGTCCTGAAAACTTCGCACCGATCGTTCTAGCAAAAAAGATCGGTCTTTTGATGCCCACGTTATGGCGCTGATTTCCTGTGACATGCTAACTATTTGTGTCGACGATAACGCTGAACTCCGGATTAGTCGGATCATTGGTCATGATAGTGAATGTATTTGTTGCGTGATTATATCCATCATCGCTCGATAGTGTGACTTCCTGATTTCCTCCGGCTGCTATAGGAAACTGCGGCTCTGGTATGTCCCATGTGTTAGTATCAGGCGGAGACTCCAATACTGATACAGGCGAAGTTGTAGATGTCGTTAGCGGTCCTTGGCCTATATTATCTATGCGGATAGAGACTTTCTCTCCGTACGTTATGACGTCCGGTATTGTATCTCCTGAAGCGAGAGTCACATAATCGGAGAACGTCCCATCTGTGCTTGTAGCATATGAGACTACCATCTGTGGAGGTCCTGCCGGTGTGGACGAGACGTTAGACGCATCAGTGTTGGTTTGTGGAATAGGATTGCTTTCTGTTACGCCACCAGTGATCTTTACCCATCCTGCCGTAGTCTCCAAATAGCCGGCACCATTTCCCGGATCAGTTTTGTAAAAGCTCTTGCCATTGATATAAGTGACCGTCTGGAGGTTATCGTTAGAATCAGAGACAGATGAAGTAGATACCAAATCATTTATGAATGATCTTGTATACAAGCCAAGCGCACCAGTTCCGTTCTTTAACCCTTGTGGAGATAGGATGGTTGAAGCATTTGCTTCCTGGAACCTTGCAAGCGCCGATTTGGTCATATTTCCGAATACAGATGTTTCTTTTCCAAGAGAACCAGCGCCGCTTTGCGATACGATGAAACCGTTATCATTCAAAAATTGTTGCAATGTCTTGACGTCGTTACCAGACGAGCCCATGTGGAGGTTTCGCGTAAAAATGGATGATGGCGGAATATATGAATTAGCATAAACGCATGACGCCATTGAAACTGATAAAAACACTATGCCCATGCCTATAAATCGTTTCGTATAAGATTTTTTCACTTAGATTTTTTTATTAATAATAAATATTATATGATGACCGGCTAATTATAAGTTTAAAATCAATGGCATGCAATATATCGGTAGAATATTCGGTTCACATCAATTTTATCGCAAGTATCACGATCCGTTTTTAATCAAAAAGCGATATCGTCTAAAAGCTATTGAAAATGTCAAACGATCTTTCGAACGAACTTCAAAGGTGGCATTGGACGCTCTTTTTTGTTATATTCTCTTTGTGATCGAAACGCCGGCGTAGCTCAGGTAGTTAGAGCATATCACTCATAAAGATAAGGTCGAAGGTGCAAGTCCTTCCGCCGGCACATTAGTTTGGGTTTTTGCATCATCACAAAATCATGCGATATGGGACTTGTATGGCTGAACCGCGCAGGTTTATCCACAGGAGTTAAAATTTTCCTAAAATTTTTGTAGTTTTGGACACTGGTGAGTTTTATCAGCAATGATATACTATATGCATCATGCCTATAATATCGCCATTTTCATTCTACACGATTCGTGATTCCGACCTTATGCTTGACGCCCAAAAAAGCAAGGGCAGGGATTATGTCCTCAAAATACGCGATCTGCCGGCGGAGGACAAGCCACGGGAAAAATTGATTTCAGATGGATCGGAGGCCTTATCTTTGCGGGAGCTCGTGGCTATTGTGTTAGGTACAGGAACCTCAAGAGAGGGCGTTTTAGAAATGGCCGGGCGCATTGTTCGGGAATACGGCGAACGTGGCATCATAGCCGAAACAGACCCGTCAAAACTGTCGCGTGATCTGGATATTCCTATTGTAAAGGCATGCCAAATCGTAGCAGTAGGCGAGCTCGGCCGTAGATTTTACGAAAAGAATCCCTCAGGATTTACCATCATAAGAAACGGTCAGGACGCGTATGAATATCTCGGCGATATGCGCAATCTAGGAAAGGAACAGCTTCGCGGGCTATATTTGAACAGCCATAATCATATCGTTCACGATGAGGTCATTTCGATCGGCACAGTCAACTCGAATCTGGTTCATCCGAGAGAGGTCTTTCGTCCAGCGATCGAATATAGCGCCGCCGCGGTCATACTTGCCCATAATCATCCTTCCGGCCTTTCAGAGCCATCAGACGAGGATCGTCGCGTCACGGAACAACTTGTTCAGGCGGGCAAACTGATCGGCATCGAGCTTCTCGACCATATAGTAATCTCAAAAAATGGTTGGAAAAGCATAAATGCAAAATACTAAAGCAAAAAATTATTCTCTCGTATTGCCATCATTAGACGGGCTTTTGTCCGATGATGCTTTATATTTTGAAGGAGTTTCTCGGCCAGCCGAATATTACCTTTTTCGCGATGCTCCCAGTAATTCTTCTGCCGGAGACCCAATAGTTCTTGAACGCTACTCAAATGACGTCTATAATCTATTTTTACGCAAATTATCTACGTTTGTTTCAGACAATAATGTTTCAGAGGAAGACAGCGTCAAATTACAGGCTCTTTTGCAAGAACTGATCAAGGTAAGGGAACTTCTGGCGGGGAATGAGGAAAAAGGAAAGAAGCAGATATAAAAATATAAAAAGAAGAAAAGACGAATAGAATTTAAGCGATTAGGTTAATTAGAAATTATTTTGTATACTCATTCCATGACTTATGGGGATTTTTTCAAGGACAAGAAGGTGGCTGTCGTCGGACTAGGACCTCGCGGCGAGATGCGCACAGACGTGAAATTTCTATTAAAACAAGGCGCAGCCGTTACGGTTTATGATATGCGCGGATTACCAGCTGTACGCAAGATCATATCTGATCTAAAAGCCGTTGGTTTGAAAGAATACATCTTGGGCGGCATATCGGCAGAGGACTTAACAAGGCACGATCTCATAATTTTATCGCCGGAACTGCCGCGCTCGGCGGAATTCCTAAAAGAAGCGCGCAATAGAAATATTCAGATCGAGTATCCAGACATACTCGCTCTAAAGCTCGCTCCCGCGGTCACTATCGTGGGCGTTATGGGCTCCTGCGGCAAGAAAGCCATAATGTCCATACTTTTTGATTCGATAAAGCATAGTTTTCGGGCGACCGGGATGCCGGCGCCCTTTATCATCGACTGTGAATATTCCGGCGGTTCGATAGCTGTCCTATCAAAGGTAAAGAAAGACGGCATGATAATTGTCCGCATGCCCGATTATTCTTTGAATGAATATGTCAAGGCGGGCTTGAGCCCGTCAGTGGCCATAATCGCCATTGCGCCGTCCGCGCCAGACCCATTTTCTGCTTTATCAAAGACTCTCTCCCATCAGACTTATAACAGCTTTATCATAACCACTGATGACATCGCCGACATGATCCATGATTCAGATGAACATCACAACAAGGCCAAAACCATCCGCACTCGTGCCAGTCGCGTGCCAGCAGAGTGGAAGATCGCTTTTAGAGGCGAGCATGAACGTGAAGATGTTGCGCTCGTGCTCGAAGCATGCTCTCTGTTCAAGATAGACGAAAAATTTGTCCGAGAGGCCGCTATTGACTATACAGAAAAAAAGTCGCCAGGTAGCATAATTTTTGTCAAAAAGGTCAAGAATGTATACTTCTACGATGATTCATCATCAGAGCGTCCAGAAGCCACTCTAGCGGCCTTGAGAGCCCTTTCTTCTTCATCTAGCGACCCAAACGCGTCTACTATACTGATCATGGGTGGTGCTGATGCTGGAGCTGATTATGACCTTCTATTGAAAAATATATATCAATATGCGAAAGTCCTCGTCCTCGTGCCTGGTAGCGGCACCATATCGATCCGCAAGAAGCTCGGCGCCATAGAGAATTTGAAATGCCTGTCAGCGCCATCAATTGAGGCGGCTGTAAAAATCGCCAGAGCCGAAGCAAAGATCGGCGACAGGATCCTGTATAGCCCGGCTTTTGCCGCCGCCGGCATCGATCGTTCGCGCGCTGAAAGGGGAGAGAGATTCGTGAAAGCGGTGCGTGGGCTTTGGTGAAAAAATGATTGGAATAATAGTAATATATAGGGATAATACCCAAAAACTGGGAGGCAAAATAGTATCAGTGGTATGAATAAGATTGAAAAGGGAGAAGTATTTGAAGGTGCCTAAAAAGTAGATCGGACTTTATTTAAGCATGTTCGCTATATTTTGCCTTTTCTCCGCACTTGCTGTCGTCTTTGAATTTGAAAGAAGTGAAGACACAGCTTGCACCTTTTCCGGCGAAACAGGACTCTGAGATTGCAGAATCGCCGCCACATCAGCTCGCAGTTCGGCTTGAGTTCTTGGCGAAACAGAAACTTGTCTTGTTTCGATGAACCAATAAGCGAAACCGGCTATAATAGCCAATGGAACGAGAGTCAAGACACCAAAAATGTATTTATGGCGCATAACCGACTCTTGATTGAAGGAATAATCGCTCATGATTTTAGTAGTTAAAATATTTTTTAATCAAGAAATCCTATTTTAACCGGTGGGAGTAAAGAGTTAATTCTTGTAAGCGATCCAAGAGAATTGAGCACTATGTCCATTAGGCCATGACTGGTCAATATATGGATTAAAATAATAAGTAAAAGTATGAGAACCTGAAGAAACATTGTTGGCGCTTCCGTCAATAGTGAGTTCATTACAACCTTCTGTGTCGCCTTCGTAAGTTCCAGTGTAAGAACCAATGACTACACCATCTAATTTTAATGACGCTGGAGCTATCTGACATTCAAAAGTTGTACTTATGACATTTAATGTCCATACTCCAGATGGGAGAGAAAGAGTGGCTGTAGTCGTTCCAGTAGGACTTTCTACCTCGCCCGTAATTATTGTAGTTCCACCTCCATACGACGGAGCGGCCCACCCCACCGTTCCAGTTGCATCAAGGGCAGTCAAGACATCACCGACCTGTGGGCTGCCTGTGGCCACGACTAAATTGCCTAGGATTCCAAGATTCCCGTCAAGCAAAATCGAGCCGAGCTTTTCTTGAAGATTGCTTCCCACATTGATCGGCGCTGGTACATTGCCATTTGGCGGAGTTGCGGTAGCCCGCGTCCATGTACCAGTGGTCTGTGCAAGGACTGAAATGCCGATGGCACCGACAGCTATTATGCCAAACGCCGCTATTTTAGAGACGATAGAACGCAGGGGGGGGGGTTATTTTTAGAGACATGAAAATGTTTTGTTAAAAAGTTAAATAATTACTATGCGTTTAGTATAACTCTTGAAATAGGTCAAAAATATGGCGATTGTGGATAAAGTCGAATACAAGGGTAGCCCTTGTATTATTCTCCGCCGATAACACATGCCACTGAGCCATTCCATTCCTTGCCTGAAAAGACCGCCTGCATCAAACCTGCTGTGGCAAGTGCGCCGTTTGGCGAGCATCCTATTTTTGCATGTTTTTCGATTAGCTCTTGGGCGGTCGCGATCTCTTCATTCGTCGCTATCCAACCGAATCCGCCGGTCTTTTTTATCAAGGGAATCAAAGTTTTTTTGCGGTTAGCGGTCATGTCGACTATGGCATCTGCGGTCGATTGATCTTCGCTTCCAATAGAATCTGTGAATTCACTAGCCATCGGATGGCAGGATGTCGTCTGGACGATGTGGATTTCAACGGGTTTAAGTCCCCTGTTTGCCGACAGGAACGGCGAGTCAAAAGCCCCGAGCCCAGAGTTTTGTTTTTCCAGACTTTCGGCCTTCGATCTTCGGTCTTCGATCTTCTTCAAAAAATATTTAGCCAAAGCTTGCGATGTCGTTCCAGACGATGTCGCCACAAATACTGCCTGCAAGTCTTTTATCTGTTCTAATTCTTTTGCGAGCGATTCATAGCCGATTAATGCGATGTCATCAGTCGACTGTCGCAAGCTTTGGATCGAGCCATCGGCGGTTTTTTTAGTCAACGTTTGCAATGGCCGCTCAAAACGCATGACCGAGACGTTGAAATCCGCGAGGTCGGTGAGCTTGGCTAGCTTGTGTTCTGTTATCTTGTTGCCGACGAGAATCTCGAGGATTATCCTCGAAGTGGCGTCCCCGTTCAATTTTTTTATGTGCCGTGCCGCTGCGAGCGCCGCATTGCCTGATGATGAGATGGCAAAATGTCGTTTCCCTTGGCCTAAATAATGGTCGATCATGACTGGGATGGAGCGGCCCTTGTGCGAGCCATATGGATGCAGGTCTTCGCGTTTAAGGTAAAGCGAAGAGACGCCGACTACATCGGCAAGGTCAGGATAATTTTGTTGGGGAGTGATCATATTAAAATCGAGCTTTGCCGGCGAGATACGATCTTTCAGCTCGCTTTCTTGCAATACTACTCTCTTTCATCTAAAATAGGAACAAGTCAGTAAAGTCCAGATTTGAAAGCCAATAAAGTCAAGAGCTATTGCGTTGGCTTTCGGCTCGGTATTTTCGACTTCCGACTAAATTATATGAAAGCAATTTGTCCAGAATGCAAAAATGACGTAGATCTGTCACGTTATCCCATGATGAAGGAGGGAATCATAATCGAATGCAACATTTGCGGCATCACTCTGCTCGTGCGAAGGATAGAAGGGGACAAGATCGAGACGGAAATTGTAGATGAAGGAAAATGAGCGGAAATCTCTAATCGGTCTGATCATCATAACTTCTAAAAAATCATCAAGCGCCGGTGATTGATTGGAATGCGGGTGTTTTTTTGATCAATCAAATCAATTAGAGATCAGGTTAATTTTTTTACGACTTCTTCTATCATTCCTCTAAAACCATGAGAGCCGAGAAAGGCGATAACGTCGCCTTTCTTTGCCTGGAACGCTAAAAAACTGACAAGATTATCGTCATTTTCTTCGTATGTGCAACTTGGTTGGGTTTCTCCAATGACATTAGCAAGTTCATCACCCCCCATCGGCTTTTCTTGACCATCGATTACTGTTCTTTGATCATTTGCGACCTTAAGCTTGGTCAGGCGCGGAATGATGACCGCATCCGCATCTTTAAAAGCATTATCATATTTTGCCGCTGAGGCGCGCTCGCGACCGCCTATGTTCGGCTCAAAGACGGCGATGATCTTCTTGGCATATGCTTCGCGCAAGCTGGCGAGGACGGATGCGACCTTGTCAGGAGTCGGAGCATGACAATCAAAGACCGTCACGGTCCCCTCAAATCTTTTTTCTAATCTGCGTTTGATGCCTTTGAAATCCTTGATCGCAGCCGTTATCTTTTCAGCTGGCACGCCGAGCTCGCTCGCCATTGCGAAAGCAGCGGTGATGTTCTCTGCATTGAAGCGACCGAGCATCGGCGACGATATGCTCGTTTTCTTGTCATTGTGAGAGATATCGAACCGCAAACCGTCCTTTGAAGGTTGGACGTTGTCATAAGAGTAATCAGCATTCATGGCTTTGCCATATCTGATCAATCTTGGCTCGAGCGCTTTGTCTTTGCTCGCTCCGCGCAAGACACGGGCTACGCCATCGTCATCCGCATTCACGACGAGAAGCCCGTCCGAGGGTATCCCTTGTACAAGTTTCTCGAAAGCATCGAAATATATCTTTTCTGTCGGGTAAAGATCGGCATGATCCCATGCGACGGAGGTGAGAAGGAGGTGAGTCGGGCTGTAGTGCGCGAACTTTGGCCGCGAATCGGTCGGCGAGCTCTTGTACTCGTCTCCTTCGAACACACTCCAATCGCTCTTGCCGAGGTGTGCCGCAGATTCGTGCGAAAGGGAAATGCCGCCGAACATGTAGCTTGGATCGAAACCGGCTTTTAGCAGGATATGAGAAAGAATGGCAGATGTGGTGGTTTTGCCCCATGTCCCAGCACATACGATCGAGTTCTTCTTGACGAAGAATTTTCCGATGATCTCAGGATATGAATAAGATGGGATATTGTGCTCCTTTATATATAAAGTCTCTGGATTCTGCGTTCCTGAAGCGGTACCTATCATGACTACATCCGGTGCTCCGCCATCGACCATTTTTTCAGGATGCCATCCTGCATAAAAGCTGATGCCTTGTTTTTCGAGCTCGGTCGAGACAGGTGGGTAGAAACCCTTGTCGGAGCCGGTCACTTTGACGCCTGCCTTATGAAAGGCGATCGCCAAGGCGCTCGTAGCCACGCCGGCGATGCCGATGATGTGGATGTGTGATGGTAAGTCTAGATTTTTCATCAGTCATAAAGTCTATCAAGTCTATAAGGTCCATAAAGCGAATGCGAGCATTCTTTATTTACAGACTTCAAGGACTTTTAGCTTCACATGCTTATCTTATCATTTTTCAACATCTTCTTCACTTTTTCTAGATTGGTCTCCCACTCCTCGCCATTGAACCATTCAAGCCCTTCGAATTGGAATTTGTACGTGTCAGTCGGACGTTGGAGAGAGCCGAGATAGAGATAGCGCTTGCCATCTTTCTTTGCTTTGTCGATCATCTTTGTCATCATGATTAGACCCATGTCTTTTTGAGCTTTCGAGAGGTCATAGAAAGGATAAGAATAGTGTACGATGCTGTCGTTTTCGTAACAAATGGCGTAGCCGATCTTCTCACCTTTATCATTCGAGTAGCCGATGAGAGCGTTGAAGTTGCTTTTGACGTTGTCTGTGAGCATCTCTTTTATCTTTTGAGCGCTCATGATGCCTTCGCCGAATTTGGTCGAGTAGAAGTCTTTCGCAGTTTTGCCGATCGTCCATGAATAGCCGGAAAGGGGAAGCGCATCGTGTGACAGCGAGATATCCGCGCCCTTCTTCAATATCCTCCTATTCTCGCTCGTCAAGGAAAACTTGTCCAAGTCGATGCGGCAGGAACGGGTCTGATGCATGATGCCCTTGCCGATGCGAGTGAATACGAATCCGCGGTCGTACATAGCCGAAACTTTTTCGGGAGAGAAGTCCGTTATTTTTTGTTCTTGCCAAGTTAGGTATTTCATATCTCAATTGAAAATGTAAAAATCAAAATGCAAAATTATAAATCAAAACGTTTAGATTGTCATGATTTAAGATTTTACAATGTCATTTTTCATTTTGAATTTTTTAATTTTAAATTAGTGAAGTGCCAGCCAGACTCCGAACACCACGAATATGAAATGAACGATCCAGAAGCGCATGATGGTTTTTTCTTCGCTCCATCCGATCAATTCAAAATGGTGATGGATCGGCGCCATCTTGAAGACTCGGCGATGCAGAATGGCACGGCTGAATACCTGGATGATGACTGTGATGGCCTCGATATAGAACATAAAGCCGAGAAAGAACAGAGCGCCTATCTCGCCTATGGCCAAAGTGTTCACGGCGAGCAGCGCGCCGAGACCGAGCGATCCGACATCACCCATCATGAACCGTGCCGGCTTTATATTGAAATAGGTATAAGCGACCAAAGCGCCTACTGTGATAGCGTTGACTATCGCGATCTGGCCGAAGCCGTTCGTCCAAGAAAGCAAGGTCAAAGCGGAAAAAGTAATGATGAGCATGCCTCCAGCCAAACCGTCCATGCCGTCTGCGATGTTGACTGCGTTGGCTGTGAACATGACTATGAATATGACGACCGGTACTATGAACCAACCGAGATATATGGCCGGACCGAACGGTATATAGAAATAATCCCAGGCAGGCCCGAGCTTTGCATAGATCCACCATGCCGCCGCCGCGCCGGCGATGAATTGAAGGATGAGCTTCTCATGAACCAGAACGCCCTTGCCCGGACGAGACCCAAGCCAAGCAGAGAGGCGTTTGAAGCACGTCCATGGCAATGTGACCGCATACCAGATGCGCATGCGGATTTCCTTGTGCACGCGCATAAGCGTCATCGCTTGGTTTATCTTTCTCGAACGCCGCTCGTGGCCGTAGATATTCATGACGTCGTCGATGCCGCCCAGGAAAGCGGACAGGAGCATGACGCCGATCGGCACCCACGTGTACGATCTGGACCAATCGAAAATATAAGTGAGCACAGCTACTGTTAAGATGACCAAAAGACCGCCCATTTCGGGGACTTGTTTTCTGTTTTGACGTCCTTCGATGGCAGCCAGCTCTTGTTTTGGCGCTTTGGCCACATGGTATTTATATAGGGCGGCTGTAAGGAATGGAGCCCAAGCAAAGGCCACGACAGCGGAGAAGCATATAAAACCCATGGTGTTGGCCAAGTCGCCGGTGGTCTGGAGAAAGTTGATCATGATGCTAGATTAACACAAGAATCATTTATTGAAAATGAATCATAATATACCTTTGTTCTTTTCTCCTTTTGTATTTTATTCAATTCCATCGATTCAATCTCCTGATCTCTGTCCTTGAGATTTTGGCACGCGAGTACGTTTGATTTTCCGCGCCGGTTTTTTCTTTTTCCGTCCATTTTTGGTCTAGAAGGCCTTTTGTCGGCTCTAGGACTTCGATCAGACCTTGCCGCACGCCATGCCCATATTGTCCGTCGTCAGACCAAGCGATCGAATGAGTGTAATGGATGGCTATCGGTGAGAAATTCTGATAATCGACCTCGTGGATGATCAGGATGTGATTTCGCTCTGTATCTGTGCCGATCATGGCTATAAAATCTCCTGGCTCTATTTTTTGCAAGTCGATAGAGATGCTATTTTTATCATTGGCAAAAACAAGGACGTCTGTATTTTCAACTGGCCGTAATTTTGCCTTCAAACGCTTTAAAAAATTTCGATCAGGAAAAGCAAGATGCCGATCGAGCGAGCCCTTGCCGCGGGCTTTGCTTTCCGCAGATAGGACATAAAAAGCCAGACCAGAGCAGTCGATGCCTATGTCTTCGTCGCACATGAATTTTTTCAAGAGGATATCGGTCCATGTTTCCGGCTTTGTTTTTTCTTTCATGCCAGCGATCTCGACCTCATCGAGAATCTCTTTCGGGCTTCCTTTTCCGACGGCTGCACGCAGACCGATCCTCTGCCTTTTGTGCTTGTTGTTAAAGTATGGGACCGCGCATTCGGCTTGGCCGACCCTAAAATGCATGTATTGATCGATTGTATCTAGCGCAGGTTTTGAGATGAGTTTGGTGTTCATGAAGATCAGTAGAAAATATAAAGTAGAAAGAAAATACAGGATGCGTATACTTTCTGCTTCTCTAAACTATAGCTCAAAACATCACTTTTCCAAAATCTCGATGATTTTTTCGCCGCGAGCATTCCACTTGCCATGACCTTCCATGAGGCATTTATCGCTTTGGATGCGCAAAAGATCGGAGTTCGGCTTTGTGTTCGGATAGGGAATAGCGATATAACCGGCCGCGTTCAATGCGGCGACCTTTTCTGTCCAAGATGACATATTGGACAGACTTTTTGTCACGCGCTGAACGATCTGTGCGCCATCGTTTATCTCGATCTGTTTGTCCAAGGGTAGCCCTTGGACGGGCTTTGTACTATGGACATCCTTTGATTCAGTCAACGCCGCTAGATGCGCCTCAAAAATAGTCGCGCCAACGAGCCCGTGCCCACGGAATCGCGATTGAAGCTGTGACTCATATGTAGTCGAAGCCGGCTGACGGGCGTTTATTTCTATTAGTTTGAGCTGGTCGCGCTCCTCGTCATAGATCACATCGATGCCAAAAAGACCGCGCCAGCCGCTGTCTCGCATCTTTGCGCCGACTTTTTTCGCGATGTTGCGAAGCTCTTCGAGGTGTCGCTCGCTCAATAGCGTATAGGGCAGACCCCAATCATTGCCGACAGTGGCGAATGGGTTGTCGGTCAGAGGCGATATGCCAGTGATCTGATAGCTGGGGTTGCCGATTATTGTCCAAGGGTAGCCCTTGTATTTAGCTTGTCCAAGGGTAGCCCTTGTATTTAGCTTGTCCAAGGGTAGCCCTTGGACAGAAATGTTCACTGTAAAAGTCGGTCCTTTTATGTATTCGCTCGCTTTGATCGGACGGTCTGGAAATTGTCTTTGTATTTCCTTTAATTCTTTCTCATTATTGACCAAAACAGTGCCGAGGCCTGTATGCGCATGGGCAAATTGGAGCACGAGAGTCTTCTTTTGCCAATTTATCTCTCTTGCCGGTGCGATATCAAAACGCGGCAAGAGCTCCGCAAGCTCGCCGAGCCATTCTGTCTGAGTTATCTTGTTTTCAATTTTTTCAGCAAGGGCGGAAGGAGGATTCAAAAGCTTCCAGCCATTTTTCGCGCAAAACTCCTCTATGCGCGCCGTGCTCTTGAATACAATGATGTTCGGTTTGTCTTTTGCAAGCCGAAAATCCTCTGCCTGCCTGCCGGCAGGACGAGTCGAAAGTCCCGAGCTGTATTTTTTTTGGTTCACGGCTTTTTCTATGAAAGCTGCCGTCTCTTCTTTTTCCAATATTCCAAATGTGTCAAGCGGAACAGGGGAATCGATCAGAAGGACAAAATCGGGATATTTTTCTTTTACCGAACGCGCATATTCGCTGTCATTGGCGACGATGAGATAATCTGCAGACGGCAAAACGCCGAGCGCGCGCTCGATGTCGCGGGTCACATAGATGATTCGATCATTCATGTTGCGATTATACTATAGTAACGCCGCTTTTTCACTGTGACGAGTCGCTTTGGTTTTTTGCCGGGCGGCGATTTTTTGTCTGAGACCATGCACAAAAAAGAGCCGTGCGAGTTTGTTCACTCGCAACGGCTCAAGATGTTTTCTATGAAGGCGCCCAATATGTAGGGCGGCAAGTAGCATTTGATGATGGTCTCTTTTGAATCGAGCCAGAGCTCATGCTCATCTGCTTTGATCACCGAATCAAAATAAAACCTTTCGGTGAGACCCTTTTTATAGGTTCCGCGCACTGGAACCATGTCGAATTTTTCTTTTCCGCCGTCGTCTGTTCTATGGGAGATGTCTGTTTCCACATGGCGGTCAAAACGGATCTCAATGCTGTTGCTCGAGCCATTGCTTTGGGAAGCCACTCCGCTACCTACACAAGTCTTGTTCCCGTCATAGATCCGGAAATAAGCCGACTTGCCGGTATAAGCGGATATAACCTCACCGACTGTCGGAGCGATTGTCGGAGTCTTCATACTCATACCTTTCGTTTATTTTTTTATGTTCGATATTTTGCTGCTGGCATGCTATCATGAATGCACCATTTTATCAATCAAAACACAAGTAGGAGGCAATAAGTACAAAGTATAAAGCAAATGCGAGTCGTATCCACTTTCTACTTTTCACTTTCTACTTACTTTCATGTCACAACGCCAATGGATCGTGATTATCGGAGTATGGGTTATGATTTTTTTGTTTCTCGGCTTTCCGTATTCTCTGGAAAAGATTCTCGCAATATTGACAGGCATTCTGGTGATTTTTATGGCTTATAGGATCAAACTCAAGGAAAGCTCTCCGGCTGGCGGATCGCCTTTTAAAGACAATCTTTCATCAGATACAGAGAAAGAAGAGCAAAGCAATAACATTTCTTCCCCTGATGCCGAGCAATAATCCTGTTAAAAAATCTTTTATATACGCACTCGTCGTCCTGTGCGTCTTTTTCGTTATCGTCGTCGCGACTATATGGTTTTTGCCTCCTGATCGGCTCACTTTTTCGCCGGTGTCTGTGGCTTCTTCCACAACCCCAGTAGCTGTGCTAGCCACTAGCTCTGTAGTCACGCCTCCACCTTTTGTCGTGACTCATGTGCGAACGCCGGATTCCGTGCACGCTGTTTACTTTACGAGCTGGGCCGCTGGAACGCCTTCCTTTCAAAAGCAGATGTTCTCTCTGTTCGATGCGCCTTATACACAGATAAACTCTGTCGTAATAGACATAAAAGACTATAGCGGTCGGATCGGATATGCCGTCAGCGATCCTAGATATGACGATCGGACCATTGACGCTATCGGTTCGGCGGAGGATCGGATCCCAAACATCGAGCAATTCATTGCCGCGCTCCATGCAAAAAATATATATGTCATCGGTCGCATTCAAAGCTTCGAGGATCCATATGCCTTGAATGTCCATCCGCAATGGTATGTAAAGAAGGCCGATGGCGCTCTCTGGAGAGACCAGGGCGGCGCATATTGGATAGACCCGGACAACAAAGACGCGTGGGCTTATATCGTCGCTATCGCAAAGCAGGGATACAATGTCGGCTTTGACGAGATAAATTTCGATTACGTCCGTTTTCCATCCGATGGAAGCGTAAATGCGGCCGTTTATGATCTGCCGGCCTCGACCACGAAAGCCGAGGTGATCACGAGCTTCTTCTCATATCTGCACGACCAATTATCTTCTTTAGGCATTCCAATTTCCGCCGATGTCTTTGGTCAAGTGACGAGCGATACTGGCGATATGGGCATAGGTCAGCATTTTGAGGATGTTCTGCCATATTTTGATTTTGTCGATCCTATGGTTTATCCGTCGCACTACATAAATGGTTTTGACGGATATGCGAATCCAGCCGAGCACCCTTACGAGATAGTGAAATTCGCCATGGATCACGCTGTCGCCCGTTCGATCGTTGCTTCATCCGCTCCGTCAAAGATCCGACCTTGGTTGCAAGGATTCGATTTGGGCGCCGCCTATACTCCAGATATGTTAAAAGCCCAAATGCAAGCGACTGCAGATTCTGGCATCGGCGATTGGCTGGTTTGGAACGCTGGAAGCGTCTATTCTCGCTATGCCGATATATTTTCCGAACCGGCGATGTCTGTCTCGCCGATAAATCCAAGCATATCGGCTATTGTTTCCTCATCCACTGCAACATCGACTTCGGTCACCGCGCGATGATCTTCTCGTTTATCCACTTCTCCTCTTGACAAGCAAGGCAATAAGAGTAGGATTCTATCTCGGATTAGATCGCGGGCTCTGGCGCATATTGTTTGCATTGGAGTTTGGCGATCGACAAATAAAAACAAAAACAAGGAAGGAAGATTGGTTATGGCTAAAAGCATTGATGGTGTAAGAGGAGCAGCGACTACAACGGACATTCTCGGACATTCTTTCGGGGTGCTCACTGGTCGTTTTGCAAACATTGATCAAGCAATGAAATCTGCTGAAGCTGGGCGGGGCAAAAATAGCCGCCGTCCCAGGAAGCGTCATAGTGCTGACACGGAAGCACTGACGTTGAGTCCAGCGTGACAGGTAAGTTTTTAGCCAAGACGCGCTCATCGGGAGCGCGTCTTTTAATTAGCTTTTCTCGTATCTTTTCCCGTATCCAATTTTGCATTTTGATTTCCCCCCCTTTACATTTATCGTTATTTTTCATCCTGTTCTTTTGCCTTCACTGCTCGTTCTATTCCGTGGTACAATATTCCAAGCAATATTATGTATGACGACAGCATCGTAACCTATTTTGCCGAGACGGATTCGCGCAACAAGCGGATCAAATTTGGCATCAAGGCAAAAGACAGGACAAAGCACGTCTATGTCATCGGCAAGACGGGCATGGGCAAATCTACCGTGCTCGAGAATATGGCTGTCCAAGACATTCAGAATGGAGAGGGCATGGCTTTCATCGACCCGCACGGAAAAACAGCCGATCTTCTCCTCGACTATATCCCCGAGCATCGCAAAAAAGACGTCGTATATTTCGCGCCTTTCGATCTCGATTACCCGATCTCTTTCAACGTCCTCGAACAAGTCGATCCGGACAAGCGCCATCTCGTCGTATCAGGTCTCATGTCCACCTTTAAAAAGATCTGGCAAGACGCGTGGTCGGCGCGCATGGAATATATTTTGACCAACACATTGCTTGCCCTGCTGGAATACCCGAATGCCACGCTTCTCGGCGTCAATCGCATGTATTCAGACAAGGAATTCCGCAAAGACGTCGTAGCTCACATCACTGATCCTACCGTAAAGGCATTTTGGACGGAGGAATTCGCCAAATATACCGACAAGTTCGCCGCCGAAGCCACGCCTGCCATCCAAAACAAGATCGGTCAGTTCACTTCGAATTCATTGATACGCAACATGATCGGCCAGCCGAAGTCTTCTTTCGATCTTCGCAAGATCCTGGACGAAAAGAAAATCCTCATCATCAATCTGTCAAAGGGAAGAGTGGGCGAGCAGAATGCGAACCTCCTTGGCGGCATGCTCATAACAAAGATATACCTTGCCGCCATGAGCCGTGCAGACGCATCACCTGCTCTAATGCGCACCTTGCCTCAATTCTATCTGTATGTGGATGAATTCCAGTCTTTTGCCAATGAATCGTTTGCGGATATTTTGTCCGAAGCGCGCAAATATAAATTGAATCTGACTATGGCGCACCAATACATCGAGCAAATGGAAGAGGAGGTGCGCGCGGCAGTCTTCGGCAACGTAGGCACTATGATTGTTTTTCGCGTCGGCGCGTATGATGCAGAAGTTTTAGAAAAGGAGTTCATGCCGACATTCACTGCCGAAGACATCGTCAATCTCGGCGTCTATCAGATTTATTTAAAGCTGATGATCGACGGCGTCAGTTCTCAGCCGTTTTCTGCCACGACTTTGCCACCGATCGCATTGCCGCCTGTTTCGCCGGCAGAAGAAGTGAAAGCAATGTCGCGCCAGCAATTCGCCCATAGCCGTCCAGATGTCGAGAAAGCCATAAACGAATGGATGTCTCCAATAAAGCCGGCACCGGCCGTCCAAAGGCCCACATCGCAATCCCAAGCTCCATATGTAAAACCACAGACACCTGCTCCTATGGCAAAGCCACCTGTCGCATCCGTCCCAAAACCCGTTCAAATGAGCCCGGCGCCGATAAAAATCCAAGCGCCTCTGTCGCCGCGCCAGCAACCTCCCATCAAATCGCAACCACCATTGCAACAAACACAAAAACCGGCACCAAAATTCCAAATTCCTCGACCGGCGGAAACGAGGCCTTTCGCTGAAGCGTTCAAGACTATGGAAAAAGACGAAATGCCTGCGAGAATCAAACAAATAGAAGGGGATGTGAATGACATACCGAACGTTGTTCTGGTCAAGGACCCAAATACGAAGAGGACGATTCCACTCGCCTCGCTGTCTCCCACGGCTTCAAAAACCCCGACTCCCGAGCGGATCAGCGCATTAAAAGACGCGCTTGCAAAAGCTATGGGGACAAAAGCTGCTCAATCCCAGAAACCTGTTTTGCAAATACCTCAATCAAAGGACCCTCCGCAGTTGCCGGAAATACCGGAAATAAGAGAAGTTCCGGAGGATGTTTTGAAGAAAGCATTAAAAATAGAATAAGATTCCAAGATGACATCTTGGAATTTTTGCATGGTATAATATTCATTATGCGTATCCTAATTTCCACCAGCGTCTATCCACCGGATATCGGCGGGTCGGCGCAATATGCCAGAAATCTTTATGAAACATGGAAAAAACAAGGTCACGAAGTCGCCGTCGCCGCCTATACTTGGGAGTGGGCTGTTCCTCCCGGCTTGCGCCACTTGCTCTATCTCATAAAAGTCTTGCGCAAAGGTTGGAACGCTGAACTGATCCTCGTTCTCGACACATGGACGGCGGCAGTTCCCACTATGATCGCTTGCAAGATCATGAACAAGAGGTAAGTCTTGCGCACGAGCAGCGATTTTCTGTGGGAGCGCTATGTCGAGCGCACCGGCGACCTTGTCTTGTTCAAGGATTTTTACGGCACGCGCTTGGGCCGGCTTTCCGATAGGGAAAAGATAATCTTTGTTGCCGTCCAAAAAGTCTTGAAGAATGCCGGCAAAGTCATATTCAGCACCGAATGGCAAAAGAAGATATTCGAATCTGCCTACGGTCTAGATCCGTCAATGGCCGTCGTCGTGGAAAACTTTTGTGGCAAGAAAACAGAGTCAGTCATTCCCGAAGGCCGTGTTTTTATCGGCGGCACTCGTTTTATAAAGTCAAAAAATCAGGAAACGCTCAAAGAGGCGTTTGAAGAAGCAAAGCACGACCTTCGACTCGCCGTACCTATCGAAAGACAGGGGACTTTCGACTCGGAACTCGAGCTAGATACCAGCAAAGCCACCTATGACACTTTCATAGGTCGTATGCATCGCGCTTGGGCAGTCATTTTGGTCTCTATCAGCGAGATGAGCCCTTGCATCATATATGACGCGATATCTGCCGGCGTGCCGTTCATTCTCACAAAAGAGAACGGGATAGCCGACAGAGTAGGGGATGCCGCCATCATTGTCGATCCCTTGAACAAAAAAGAGATCGCCGAAAAGATCGTCTGGCTGGCCGATCCAAAGAATCGCGCCGAACAGGCGCAAAAAGTCCGCCGTATTTCCTTTACCCATTCATGGAAGGAAATCGCGGAGGAGATTGTGGAGATTTCAAAAAACTGACGCTAACTGATCACAACTAGATTTTATATTCAATTATCTGAATCTTTTTAAAGATAAGCAAGAATTATGCGCAGATAAGCTTTGACCAAAGCGCTCTGAAATCCAGGATAATTATGCCGGTATCTTTTGATGATATCGAGATGTTCTCGGACGTGTCGTGTGCGTTTGATCCTTGTTGTATTATTGCTGTGTATGCGATAGGCAGTCATATATTCTGGGATATTAGCGAATTTGTATTTTTTTCCGATCGCAAGCATAAAATTATAATCGCCGGCTATCGCATAGCTAGGATCATATCCTCCGATGTCCACCGCTGCTTGGCGCAAGAAAACACTGCTTGAGTCTACGAACTGATGTCGTCGCAATATATGTTTTCTTATCTTTTTATCGTCTATGAAAAACTTCATTTCACTGATATCTCTGCCGTCGTCATCGACTTTCTTTGCCCATGTTCCGATAAGACCATAGGCAGGATTTTTCTCGAGAAACGAGACTTGTTTTTCTAATTTTTCTGGGTTGATCCACATATCATCGCTGTCCAGAATTGCTAAATATTTGCCGCGAGCTTTTTCAAAGCCAGTATTCCTGTTTCCTGCGATGCCTAGATTTTTCGGTTGTCTAAAATATTGAATACGAGGATCGTTTTTTACATATTTTGTTGCCAGCGTCTCGGTGTTGTCGGTAGATGCGTCATCGAGGATTATAAGCTCCCATTTCTTATATGTTTGTGCCAACGCGCTTTCGATAGAAGCCGACAAATATCGCGAGCTATTGTATGAAGCTGTGATTATAGTGACCAATGGTCCTAATTTCGTAGCAGTATCTTGTATTTTATTTTTGTTTATATCCGTATCCATGATGTTGGGATTATATTTTTGAAAGCATATGAATCTCTTTTTGACTTAGACCATATTTTTGGCGCTACCACAATCTTATCTGGATTATTGTTTAGCCACGCCGCCCACCAACTAAAACTAGAATTTGCAATTATATTGTGCTTGCACATACTCATCAAGATCAGTTCTTCGTAATCGGGTATTTCTATTGAAGAGACATAAGTTGTCGGATATTTGAATCGGATATCTTTTTTTGCACGTCCAATATCATCTGAAAAAACAAATACGTGTAAATCGGGTATTTTTTTTGCTATGAATTCAAGAGCGTCTGAATAGTATTCCTGTGTTGATATACCCCAAAATGGGTGATCTTTTGTTGTAGCTACGAATTCACGTCTTATATGTACCGATATGCTGTTATTTCTTTGTCTAATCATATCGGCCATTTTTTGTGTTGCATACCCCATGGGATTTTTCAGTGTCAATTCTTTTCTAATTTCTTCGCTTTGATCGACAAAGTACTTCTCTGATTGCCAATATCCATCGAGGTAGATGTCACCCCTTTTTCTAAGATAACGCTTTGCGAATCCGACATTATTTAACTTCATCCTTCTCCTAATTTTTTGATAGTATCTCGTTAATATGCCATAACGATATTTGATTTTTTTTATCTCTTCCGAATTAGCGATCTGTTCTTTTGTATTAAAACATGGAAGTCTGTAGGCATCGATTTTCTGTCTATGTTCAAGCCAGTCAGTTATATCTAGCATTAAGGCATCGCCAGTTCTCAATGACAATGCACGTCCATAAGCATATTGAAAAAGCTGATTGCCAAGACCTGCTTTTATATTAATAATAATGGTCGGCTTTTGTTCGGTAGGACAAAAAACTGCAATTTTATCATTGTGTGTCGATGTTGATAGGCAGAATATTATCTTATCATTGAGTCGCCATTTGCTTCCGTGCCCAGCGTAGTCTCCCAGAATCCAATAATAATCGTCTTTTCCATGCCCAAGTCTAAAAATAATTGATTTACCGATCGGATCATCTATAGGTTCCATTGCTACATATACCCATTCTCGAATCGGCTGTTCTGTGTAGTCTATCCTAAGATGCAGTGCGGTTTCAGGCGGACATGTTTCAAGCCCTAATTCTTTTCCTTTTGCAAGTATTTCATCCCAAGATGCTTCTTCAGTGAGCCCAAGTTCTCTTACAGACACGATTGTGAGCCGTACTTCTCGTTTCCCCCCGGGTTCGATCTTTAAAGCGATATCTTTTGCCCACGTATTTATGTGCATATCTTTCATTATTCTTTCGATTAATGATTTTGCTGGTATTCCTCCGATGCTGATTTTTTTGAATGATGGATATTTCATCTTATTTTTGAACAATAGAGTTATATTCGCATCCACTTTTTAGGTATCGTATCTTTGTGTCGCCACTGCGCTTTTTGCACCCATTGTTTTGGTGCGACGACAATCTTATCGGTGCGAGGATTTAGCCATGCGCCCCACCAGCTAAAGCTAGAATTAGCAATTATATGATGACAGCATTGACTCATCAGAATCAATTCTTCGTAATCCGGTATATTCGGCGAAGAGACATATACGATTGGATATGAGATAGAGATATTCCTCTTGACCCATTCTATGTCATCGGAGAAGACAAATACTGTTATATCCTTGCCAACTTTCGAAGTTATGTATTCAAGAGCTTTTGAATAGTACTCTTGTCCACACGTGCCGTGGTGCTGGTTAGTCTTGGTATCACTTACATAATCGCCGCGGCGAACGTGGAGAGAGATGCTGTTTTTTGTATCTTTATTTTTTAATGATATTTCCTGTGCCTTTTGGCCAAAAGAATTTTTCAAAGTCAAGTCAGCCATGATTTCTTTTTTTCTATCAATAAAATATTTTTCTGTCTGGAAAAAGCCGTCTAGATATATGGGTCTTAAAGTATTGAAAATATGAGGTACGAATCCGGTTTTAAACTGTCTCAAGACCTTTGCTTTGAAAAATCTCCAACCCTTGGAAATTATTCCGCATGGATACTTTAATTTTCTGATTTCTTCGTACGTTGCTATTTCTGCCTTTATATTAAAAGATGAGAGGGAATATGTCCTCGGCGTATCAAGATTCTTGGTTCTTTCATATCCTGTGATATCGAGCTTAAGAGCCGTTCCTTTCCCGTTTTTTTCCTGTTGACGTAATGAAAGAGCACGTCCAGACGCATATTGGAACAATTGATTGCCGAGGCCACCCTTGAGGTTGATTATGATCATGACAAAAGATATTCTAACATAAATCAATTTTTATAAAATGACCAGGTGCGCAAAATTATATTTCGTATCATTTTTTTTAACCAATATATCATTTGTTTGAATGTGGAATCGAATGCGACTGCGCCGTCTCGACCATTAGCTCCATCTTTTAGGTAAAGGGGATGATGCTCAATATCATTTATCCAGTCATGGTCATCTGATAGGAATTTTTTCGAATGGTCGTCCAACAGCGGTGCTACTATCCTGATCAATTTATCCGATTCGGTTTTGCCGTGTTCGCGCACCGATAATGAACGATGCGAATATCGGTGGAAATAGAATGTACCGGGCACGACGATGAATTTTGCTTGATTCATTAGGAGTTTAAAGCTGAAGGCCCACGACTCATGTGCTTCATAAAATCCGCGGCCGAATTCCCAGTATCCGCCAATTTTTTGCCAGATATTTTTCCTGTACAAGTAATTTCCTCCAGGACCAGGATTGATAATGCCGCAAAGGAGATCGGCTAATATGAATATTCCGGATTTACATACCCATCGGTGGCTGATTGATTCCGGGGAATTTTTGAAGAAATGATAAACTAGCAACCTTTGAAGTAGGACAGTTAGAATTAATCATTAGCCACAATTAATTTAATTGTCATGAAATATCATCATTTGTCTTTTGAGGAAAGATTTGTAATTGAAAAGCTGTATTGTG
>Ga0181520_10002187_pt1 | contig 37133 bp, 26 predicted proteins | sample PEATcosm2014_Bin_29_FD_132451 | JGI IMG/M metagenome (GOLD analysis project Ga0181520, IMG submission 132451) | Peatland microbial communities from MTU Mesocosm Facility, Houghton, MI, USA - PEATcosm2014_Bin02_30_metaG | ecosystem: Environmental > Terrestrial > Soil > Wetlands > Peat | place... | reverse complement strand
TGATGCCTGAGCACGTTCATCTTCTGATCGGCGAACCGGTCAAGGGCGCGGTTTCCGGCGTGATCCACGCGCTCAAGCTGTCGGTGGCGATGCGGCGCGCGGAGCGTCCTTTCTGGCAAGCTCGCTACTACGACTTTCTTGTGCACAACAAAGAGAAGCGTGTCGAGAAGCTGCGCTATATGCACAGGAACCCTGTGGTGCGCGGCCTGGTTGAAAAACCCGAAGAGTGGGCATGGTCCAGCTTCCGGCATTACTCAACGGGAGTTGAAGGAAGAGTCGAAATCGAATCGCAATGGAGCGCGATGCGGCGTGGCAACCAGTTGCCGGAATACCTGCGCTACCGGGAGAATGCCGGTTGAGGTTCGAGTTTCCCAGGTGCCCAAAGGCGAGGCACCTGGGGCACCCATCGTCCTCTGGCGGGTGGCCCGGTCATTAACTCCCTGAAACCCGTGTGGCCCGTTCATCGCAGTTTCATCGTGATGAGCGGGCGGGTGTCTTGAGACCAGCTCAAAACCGGGTTAGGATGGAGCCATGCCGAGCGGCCTGAAGCGGTTTCAGCAAGCGGAAGCTCTTCACTTCATCACCTTCAGTTGTTTTCACCGTCTTCCACTTCTTGAAAGGCCGGAGACCAAGAAGATCGTGGAGGCTGTACTGGAGATGACTCGCGCGCCGAATTGATACGCTATATCCATCGCAATCCGGTCAAGCGCGGATTGGTAGCATCTCCTGGCGACTATCCATGGAGCAGTTTCAACCATTACGCAACCGGCCTTCGAGGAGCGGTTGAAATTGAGTCAGAGTGGACGGCACATCAGCGACTCCCGCTCATCGCGATGAAAGTGCGATGAACAGGGCACAGCTTTTATGAAACATTTGAACGAAGGAAGAAAGATCGATGACCGGGCCACCTGGCCACCGGGCCACCTGGCCACCTGGCCACCTGCCACGAGGATGCCCCAAAAATTGCCAGGAGATGCCGCCCGCGCCATGAAACTCGATATGCAGATCAAAGAAGCGTTTGCTGGACGCACAATACCCAGTAACGCAATTAACCCGCAGCTTGACACCTCATTTTTGGGGCCAGATGAGACCGATGCATTCTGGTTTCAAGGACGAGACTGGCAAGAACTCACCCGCGACGACTGGCAGAGGCATTATTGCGGCATATTCTTTTTTACTGCAGATGCACTCGCGTATTATCTACCGAGTATCATGTTGCATTCAATGGGAAGGCAGTGTGATGTCTTTTTGGCTGCGGACTCCTTGCTTTTGGTTCTTGAAGGAAGAACGCCTATTGTAGAGAAATGCCAACACCATGTTTGTGATTGTCTAGCGATGTCAAGTGAGGAGCATGATGCTGTAGTGAGGTGGATGCGATATCTGAGATCGACATCCGAATTCAAAACTGGCTCGCAAAGAGAGCGAGTCAATAGGGCATTAGCTGTTTGGGCGGGTAGCCAAGGTCTGACTAATCCAAAATGAATGAGTGACCCATGTCTGGATTTTCAGAGATGGGAGACCACGAAGCTCAATTCGCCGCGCCCAGGGCCAAAGCCCGCCGGCTGGTGACAACAAACCGCTTTTCGCATTGTTCGCAGTTGGAGAACGGGAAGACCTTTCTGGCATCGGGACACATAGGATGAGAATTCAAGAATTCACATGACTGTGATACCGCGTGATTAGGATATACGTTATGGGATTCTCAGCTGTCCGTTTTGGAGTGAAGATTCGCGCCTGCAATCGTCATTTGCCCAATGTGGAGAGTTCGTTCTCGAGCGCGGCTCTCCGATAGGTATACCCTGACCGGCCTCATCCTACGGTGTTTGTTTCGAGGCATTAAAAGGACATAGAAAAGTGAGATTGCAACAGCCAGTTTGGATCGACCGGAATCGAGAGAAGGGACTGACTCTGGTCGAGCTGATTGTGACAGTGGCAATCCTGACCGTCCTGGCTTCAGCGGTCGTGCCAATTGCGCGCTTCCAGGTGAAACGGGAGAAGGAACGCATACTTCATCGGGATCTTTGGGAGATCCGCAGTGCAATTGACCACTATAAGGATGCGGCCGATCAGGGCAGCTTCTTGAATAAGGTAGAGAGCGAGGGATATCCGCCTGACCTGGAGACACTAGTTAATGGCATCGACATCAAGGGAAAGAAGGTAAGATACCTCCGTCGTATTCCTGTCGATCCAATGACAGGCCGAGCCGAATGGGCCTTGCGATCGATGCAGGACGACCCGCAATCGGATTCATTTGGCGGGCAGAATGTTTTCGATGTACATTCTAAATCGCCGGGAACGGCCCTTGATGGCACCAAGTATTCCGACTGGTAGCCGACTCTTACCTTTGTCTTCGATGTAGGCTACTCGGGATGCGCCTTGTGAGCCTGCCTTCCGCTTCATCCAAGCGGCAAACTGTCACACGTGTGCAGACAACAAAAGAGGCAGCCCATACTGCAGGCTGCCTCCTTTGTTCATCGTCGGTCTGTAGGGTTGGAGAACTTGGCAGGCTAAGGAAGGTAATAGCGGAAACTGGTCCAGAACATATTGTCGATGCCCTTGGCTCCGTACTCGATTGTACCGGGAGTCCATGGCGTAGGGTTACCCGACCAGCCTTCGCGGACTGCGTAGCCATACTGAATGCCCTGGCGCAAGCGGCCGCGATCACCCTTGTAGAGGTCGTACCAGTAGCCGGCAGTAACTTCCTGCACGTTGCGCGTGTGCGCTCCGCAGCCGCCGCCGGGATAATAACCAGTGGAACTGCCGTTGTAACCGGGTGTGGCGATGGCGCCGCAACCGGAGTTGTTGGTCAGCCGCGATCCGTAACCGATCGCTGCGGGCGTCGTGATGTAATAGGCACCCCAAGTGCCGCCTGCGGAGAGTTGCGCCGCTGACGGGGTTTTGGTGCAGGGGTTGAGCCCCAAGGTTCCTGAAGCGCCAACTGGGCAGAAGTAAGGTTTGGAATCGATGCTCTGCGTTGTCGCAACGGCATTGGTGTAAATCGTGCGGCCAGTGTTATCGATGCTCGCTGTGATCGCAGCGGCGTTGGAATAATCCGCCCGGCCAGCATAATCGATGCCGTAGTTCAGGTAGACAGCCAAACGCGAAGTAGGCGAGGCTTCCACGGTAAGCAAACTGGAGACATTGTGGATCGGGACAAGGTTCCCGGCAGCGTTGGCTGTGACATCGGCCAACGTAGAATTCCCGTAGCGGCCCATGCCGGGTCCGAAGAGTCCCTTCGCGCCGATCGTGAGTTTGTCCTTTATCACCGGAAGGCGCAGGCTGCCGCCCACACCGCCAAGTGTGATGCTGTTGGAGTAGTAACCAGCCGTAGTGGTAGCAGCAGATGGAACCAAGCCGGAAGTAATGTCCTTTTGACCGCCGAAGAGGACTCTGTCGGTGGTCACACCCGGATAAACGGTCTCATGGGCAAAGCCGGTGATACCGAAGATTTCAAAATGACCGAAGCCGGGATCAAAGGCGGCTTTTACGATCAGATCCGGCGCCTTGTTGAACGAGTAATTTGCAATGTTGGTGTTGGCCTGGACCGTTTTGTAGACGGGCGTCCAGGTGCTGACGCCATTCACAGTCTGGTTGGTGTAATTTTGGATGTACGTCGTGGCGGCTGCAGCACTGATGGCAGCGTTATAGTTGCCGCCATTGGCTCCGGCACTGCCCAGAACCGCATAAGGAGTGTTGCCGGCCAGCGCCGCGGTATAGAGAAGTTGCGGATTCTCCACTGCGACGCCGAAGGCCGTGTTCTTGAAGCTCTTGACGAGACGGAAGCCGAACTGACGGGTCCAGACAAAGCCCGGAACGTAATTTGGGTCGATCGTCTGCGGTGTCACGACGTCGCCGGGTGTGCTGGTGATGCCCATCCTCTGTTCAGAGGCGAGAGACCAGAGCTGGCCTGCTGCAACAGTCCAATCATTGTTTGTCTGAGCTTGAGCGTAGATGATGCGCTGGCGCATGACGTAGCTGTTCGATTGGTTGTTGTTGGACGTGATGCCGGTACCCAGAAAGTCAGCTTCGTAGTAGCCGCGCAGTGTGCCCCAGCGTGCTTTGCCTTCGGCCAACAGTGAAAGACGCGACTGACGAGCACTGCCGTCGAACTCACTCAACGAATAAGCATCCGCGCCCGCGTATGGAATTCCGCTGAAGGCGGTGGGGATGTCACCGCCGGTAGCCTTGGTGCGGTAAATGGTCTCAGCCGCAGTGAAGCCGCCTGGGGTCAGTGCTATGCCCTTGTAGTACAGCGTGCTGGGATTGGCCACGGCCTTCTTGAGACTGGCCGTCTCGTCCGACACCGTCGTGGCGAGAGAAAGATCGACTGCCTTCATATCGGTAACCGTAGACTGCAAGGTGGCGACGGCCGCGTTGTTATCGGTAACTGCCTGCTGCTGCGCTGAAGCCGCCTCGAGCGCCTTGGCTGCCGCGGCCCGCGCATCGACCGCTGCGGCCTGCGCTTCGGCTGCCGCCTGCTGAGCTTTATTCAGCTGTGCATTCTTGTCTGCAAGATCAGTCTTGAGACTGTTAATCTGACTTGCCTGCTGATCCAACTCTCGACGGAACGCCTGAATTTGCTCTTCGACCGTGGGCCTCCGAGTTGGGTGGGCCTTCTTGATTGCAGTGTTTTTCTTCGCCGCTGTTTCATCGGGGGCTTGGCCGTAGGATGCAGTCAGGCTGGCTGCAAGAATCACCGCAGCCGCAGTAATGAATCTGACGTTCATTGAGCCTCTCTTCTTTCTCCTGAATCGGTTTGGTCCATGGGTGGGCATGCTTGTTTTGCCAACGCTTCCGATTTCGAGCGTGGCGAAGTCACATGAGTGCTTGACGAATCTGCGCGCATTTTCAAAGGAATCGACCGCAAGAAACCAGAGCTATGGTGACGGCACAGCGTTCAGGTTGCAGAGGCACCGCTAATCGTTCGGGGAATTGAAATGCAGCGGCCTGCATCGTTTCAACTGTTACGAGATGGCGACGAACCAGTTTCTCGCTTGGTCTACACCGGCCGGAAAAAAGTTGGATTTTTTGGCACACGATCAGAAGGACCTGAAACTTAGGTAATTATCTCGACTGAAAACAATAGACCGGCTCCCATCTGCTGCCGATAAATGCCTTGGTAGGCAGCACAGGTTTGTGTCTTGAAACCTGATGTCGATCCTCTGCCTTCCGCCTGAGTTCGTAGAGGAAGCGTGATGGATGAGACTCGGTGCAGTTGCCTAACCTCGATCGCTGAGTCTGTACGTGCAGGCAATCGGGGGGCGATCGTCTGGATAGCGTTTGCATCCGCTCCGGTCCTGTGCGCAATTGCTGGATGCAACGCAATGGCGACAATTCAGAGCTCACAGACGGCCAACATCGCAATTCAGGTTTCTCCCGATCAGGCTACGCTGGCTCCGGGTGAGAGCGAACATTTTGTTGCGACCGTGTCCGGGACAAGCGATCATTCAATCGCTTGGAGCTTAAAGGCCGGAGGTGCTGCTGCCGGCGGGCAGACCACGACCAGCGCCAGTTTGGGAGCCATCAGCCAGGATGGCCTCTATGTAGCGCCAGCCAGCCTGCCCGCTCGTATCGCCGTAGACGTAATCGCCACTAGCGCCGCAGATCCCACAAAAAGCCTGACCGTTCCAATCACTGTTACTCCCATAACACTCACTGTTACTCCAGCCACCGCGACAGTCGAGGCTGGCGAGTCACAGTCATTTACCGCCATCGTAACGGGCTTGGCAGATTCGGACGTGACATGGGCAGTGAATGGAATTATTGGTGGAAATTCTACGCTTGGCACAATCTCGGCCACGGGGGTTTACATTGCTCCCGCAGCTTCACCTGGAAACGTCTTGTCTGTCACCGCGACCAGTGTTGTTGAGAATCAGCTTGCAGGCAGCGCGACTGTAAGCGTCTCTGCTCTGCTTTCACCCCCACAGCGGACCAGCGCGTACTACGGATCGGGCGTACAATTCGATGTTCTGAATAACCTGCAAGTTGCTCAGGGAGATGTTGACTACAGGTTTCGCGCTCTAGCCACCGGAGCTTTGAGTAGTTTTCTCTGGTATGACGTTTATGTAAGTGGCGGAGCTACTGCAGGTTGTAGCGGCGTCGAATGCGGGTGTGATGGATACGGTTGCGGAACCGGCGGTGCAATCGAGGCCTGCATATATCCGGACGACGGCACTTCGAGCCACCTGCCGGCAGATCCGCTGACCCAGCAATCTACCGGCCTGGAGCAGCAACCCCTAGCATGCGTAGGGCTTTCAAATCTGCGCACCGGGTCCGTAGTGCGAATGGAGACGTTTCCCGTTTCACCCGAGTTGGTTGCGGGCACCTTATATCACCTGCACTGGCACAATTCGGATCCCAACCCAGGAGAAAACTTTGTCTCGGTAGATGACGATTGCGTATGGCACCCTACCGCACCACGGCAGCCTACTATTTCAGACACCGATTTGGCCGCCATGAGCATCTACTATGATGGCGCGAAGGTGGTTGCCAACATCATTCCCACCGATACACCCATACTCCAATTAAATTACGTCGACGGAACCGCTCAAGGTCAAGGATATCTAGGTTCCTGGAACGAGGCACCCGCCGACATCTCCGGCATGTCCGAAGTACGTGAGTTGTTTACTCCCAGCGGATCAAACCGAAATGTTACCGGAGTTTCCGTGCGAGTGAATCGTGTCAATGGGGCAAGTCCCCTCACCGTCACTCTGGCAACAAACGAGGGCAACATTATCGAGCAAGGTGATATCCCGGCATCCCAGTTTCCTGCAGGTTCCGCTCTAACCGCGGACGCAGCCCTCAGTAAAGATGTGGTCCCTGCGTGGGGATCGTACGTATTCTCATCCGCTCACGTGCTTGTTACCGGGCAGAGCTATCAACTAATTCTAAGTGCGCCTGAAGATACCCGATACCAGGATTACGGAATCGAAAAGGGTCAAGGCTATGGTTTCACAGGCCGCACCTATTTCAGCGATGGCCACGGACAATTCAGCATCGACAATGGCTTGACCTGGACCGGCCTTGCTCAACCAAACGGCAATCCAGCCGGAAGCGTGAACAGTGCAAATGCAGACATCCAGTTCTACTTTGCGACAGAATGATAACCACTCAGAACAACCCACACGCAACTAGAGTTATCTCAACCAAGATCTTCTGACATATGTGCATAAACATTATTATCTAATGACAAGTGTGAACGCAGGCTAGTTCAACTATGGTCTGGCCCTGCGCAAATGCGAGAGCGATATATGAGCCATTTAATTAGTGCGCCGGTTAACACCTTACGACGTTTTGAGCATCAATTCCTTTTGTCGCGTTGCGCGTGTCCACAACTAGTTTGGCTAGTTTGACGATCGTCCGAAAGTCATAGGCCGAGTGATCGGTCACAATCACGACACAGTCGAAGTCCGGTATTCGATCCAGAGGAGTGCAGGTCATGTTGAGCGCGTACTTGCGTCCATCTCCAACAAACTGAAAGAACGGATCATTGTATTCCACCTCTGCGCCACGCTTCTTGAGCAGTTCGATAATCGTCAGCGAAGGCGACTCGCGAAGATCGTCGACATCGCGCTTATAGGCCATTCCTAGAATCAGGACGCGTGCGCCGCTGAGAGCCTGTCCACGATTGTTCAGCGCGTTCGTCACATTCTCAACGACAAAATAGGGCATGGCAAGATTAATCTCGCCTGCTAGTTCGATGAACCGCGTACGGAAGTCGAACTCTTTGGCCTTCCATGAGAGGTAGAAAGGATCGATGGGGATACAGTGCCCTCCAAGACCAGGTCCGGGATAAAATGCCTGAAAACCGAAAGGTTTCGTTCGAGCTGCATCGATCACCTCAAAAATGTCGATTCCCATGCGCATAGAGAGTTGCTTCAGCTCATTCACCAGAGCAATGTTGACGCAACGGTAAATATTCTCCAGCAATTTCGTCATTTCCGCGGCTGCGGGCGATGATAGGCGAACCGTGCGATTGAAGACAGTTTCGTACACGGCCGACGCCAATGCTGTTGCGATGGAGCCGCAGCCTCCCACAACCTTGGGAATATCGCGTCTCGCGATAGAGTCATTGCCTGGATCTTCTCGTTCCGGTGAGAAGGCGACATAGAAACCTTTCGCATCTGAATCGACCGCCATTCTGAGGTCGGAGGAATTTCCTTGCTCCAGCAGAGGAACAACGACTTCCTCTGTTGTGCCAGGATAGGTTGTGCTTTCCAGAATAATGAGATGACCGTCTTTGAGGTAAGGCGCAATACTACGCACGGTGTTCGTGACATAACTGAGATCGGGCTCGCAATGCGCATTTAGGGGAGTGGGAACGCAGATGAACACGACGTCCATTTTCGCAATTTGGCTGTAATCCGAAGTAGCAGCAAAACCGTATTTCTGTGCAGCCCGGATCTCCGTCGGAGGAATGCGGACAATATACGAACCACCTTGATTTAGAGTCTCAACCTTGGTGGGATCGATATCAAATCCCGTGACGGGAAATTGCTCCTCACTGAAGAGCAGTGCGAGCGGCAAACCGACATATCCCATCCCGACGATGCCAAGGCGGGCTTCACGCGACGCAAGCTTGCGCTCAAGATCCGTGGTGGTAGATAGAGATGAATACGGCACAATGACTCCTAATGTGAATGAAGTGATGTATGATTCGTGTTAAGGGCTTTCAACAATTCCTTTGTCACATATTCGAGCATTTCGGTGCTCAGTTCGGGGTAGATGGGTAGGGCCAACACCTCCTGAGACGCCTTCTCTGACTCGCAAAGCGATCCAGATATTCTGCACTCTCCGGCGAAGCATTCCTGCAGGTGCATCGGTACGGGATAATATATTTCGGTGCCGACAGTCGCTTGCTTGAGGGCCGAAACCACGGTGTTACGATCTGGAACCCTAATGACATACTGATTGTAAATACTGACGCAATCTGAGTTGATCGAGGGTGTTCGTACACAGCTCCCAGCGAATGCACGATCGTAGTACGCCGCGTTTCGACGGCGATCTTCGGACCATTTTTCCAGATATGGAAGTTTGACGAGCAATACTGCTGCTTGAAGCGGATCGAGCCGGAAATTCCCTCCAATGACCTTGTGGTGATACTTTGGCTTGGAGCCGTGCACGCGAGTTATTACAAGGCGGTCATAGAGATCTGGATCGTTAGTTATAATCATTCCGCCATCTCCGGCGCCACCGAGGTTCTTGCTTGGAAAGAAGCTGAAGCATCCAACAGTTCCAATGCTCCCGGCCTTTCGTCCTTTATATGTGGCGGAAATGGCCTGCGCAGCGTCCTCGATCACATATAGGCCATAGTTGTCGGCAATCTCCATAATTGGATCCATGTCGCACATCTGCCCGAAGAGGTGCACAGGGATGATGGCCTTTGTCCTGGCGGTGATTGCTGCCTCAATCTTCGATATATCCAGGTTATAAGTATGCGGGTCGATGTCGACAAACACGGGAAGGGCACCGACGCGCGATATGCAGCCGGCAGTAGCGAAGAACGTGAAAGGGGTGGTAATCACCTCATCCCCCAGGCCAATTCCGAAAGCCATGAGAGAGGCTAACAGCGCATCTGTTCCGCTCGCAACGCCGACAGCAAATCGGGAATCAGATAGGCATGCAACCTGCCTTTCCAACTCAGCGACCTTCGGTCCTAGAATGTAGACTTGAGAGTCCAGCACCCCTGTGACCGCTGCCAGAACTTCGTTTCTGATTGTGACATACTGCGCATTTAAATCGAGAAATGGAACCTTCATAGTATTCGCCCCAACGCGTCCAGGCTAGGAGGTTTCCTTGTAGATATCGGAACCGTGTGATTTTCTTTGGTAGTCATCGTCAGTTATGATCACTTCGTAGATCGCCAGACGAGGCTAGTAATAAATACCTTCGCCGCATGCTCAATCCGTGCTGGCGGCCCAGTGATAGCTCAGATAGGCATTGGCAGCGGTCAGGGCCACTGCCGGAACATACCACCAACGACGGCCGTGCTTTTTTAACCTGTAACCGAAATAGGAAACAGCTACATCGACTGGTAGGCCTACGCCAATAGTAACGCCCCGCCTATGCATTGAAGCCGGAATGAATGTGCAGTTGTCACATCGCACCAAGGTTTCTGCGTCTGAGATCGAAGCTGCGAATAGTGCACCCGTAATTGCGGAGTACTTCCAATCTGCCACCCTTTGCTTTGCTACTGGCGCAGGAGCTTCAGGAAGAACCTCATGAGTGCTGGTTGAGGCCGCATCCGAAGTCGGGGCGGTGGGCATCGGCGACTGTGCGTTCAACGGTAGGCAGACTGCCAATGCAAACCAAAGTGCTGCTTTATATTGCTTTGTCATTCGTACTCCTAGCGTTATTCAAGAAAAGTGGGGATGTATCTCTCGATTCATATTGCACTTCACGCGGCAACTTGGTTAGGATGACTTTGAAAGCGACGTGGAATAGTATGTATCGAATCTGCAAGAGTCGCTGAACACGGCGAAGTTCGAAGGGTTTAGCATCGACGCAGCCGTCGTAGGATCGTCCAGCGGTATGGGCCTTTGAGAGGTTCCCCAGGTGAAGCCTTCCGTCCCATCGTCCGATGCGGCGGAAATGAATACTTGCTCTCCGTTGATGTAGCTCATCGTGGAATCGATCGCCAGAGTGGAGGAGCCAGAATTGAAGCAGGTTGAATTTGTAAGTGTCACTGTTCCACTCAGGGCGTAGCTATAGGGGGGGACACGGTTGCTGTCTGAAGGTGCTGCGACAGAGGATTGAACGATGGTTGCGGCAGCCCCTATCTCGTAATATGTCGTAGATATTGTTCCTCCCGAGGAACTTGGCACCCAAGTGCTGACCGATTCAGCCAGTGTACCGCTCCATACACCGGAAATGAGCGGAATACTCGTCGCATACACTGTGCCATTATCCGCGCCCGCTCCCTGGGACGTGCAATTATAAGTACCCAGAAAGATGCCTCCGGGCTTAATAGTTGAAGCGATCGTCAGGTTTGAGTCGTTTGGGATTGGCGTCAAGGTAACAACATCGTTACTGAGTGAGCCTGTTAGCGCGAGGAGATCCGGAAAGCAATTTGCGCTCGTTGCGCTGCTCAAGCTGAGATTCGCCGACACAGTATTGCCTGTGCTCTCTAACGTGCCGCGATAATACTTGTTTTGCGGATAGAGATCAGACGTAGACGTATTGGAATTAACTATCATGAGCCAGTTTCCAGAATGCAGCGTAGGCGGATCGGCGATCACCGGAGCTTTTCCACCTGTGCAGCCGGAGACCGTCATCAGTGCGGTTGTCAGTAACAGAATTGCTGTCAAATGTTTCATTGTTTGTGTTTCATCTCCTGTGATTGCGGCCGTGCAAGACCTGCCGGAAATAATCGCATTATTAAGAGCAAGGAGCGCTTCGTCAGGTTCCGAGTTCAGCCCTGGGCGAGGCCTAATATCTTAGAAATCCAACTTTACACCGAGTTGCATCGTGCGCGGACGGTGCGCATCGACGGGGTGGAGAAAGGAGTTACCCGGATTGCAAGAACTAGCTCCGGCGGAGTAACTATCAACAATGTCGCCGTAACACGAGATAGTATTGCTTGGCGTATTTCCTTTTTCGGGGTCGTAGATACGATATTGCGGATGATTGAAGAGATTGAACGCTTCCACTCTGATCTCCAAATGACTTTCGCGTAACGTCATGAATTGCCGATGCAGGGCCACATCGTAGTTGATACGGCTAGGATTGTTCATGGAGTTGCGTCCAGCATTTCCAAAAGTCAGGCCACGCGGAGCTACGAACCTGCATCTGCTGGCCAGCAATGGACCTAGCACAAGACTGGAACCGTTGCTCACCGAATAGTCATCGCACACACCAATGGGTTTCACTGCGTCTGGGTACGATCCTGCACCTAGACCATTGGCAACACCCGCGTTGTCAAGCACAGAAACCAAACTACTGCCGCCATTGATGATAGTGAATGGCGACCCGGTTTGGAAGGTAGTCAGGCCAGAGAGTTCCCACCCCTTTAATGCCTTCAAGAGATACTTGTTAGGATGGGAGCTACCCGGCGAATAAGCGGCTTGACAGTCTGTGTCGCTGTCATTGCACTTGCCATGATCCACCAGTATCTGCATGAGATGGTCGATTGGTAATTTATAGACATAATTGAAATTGAAGATGTGCCGCTGGTCGAAGCTTGAACTGGCGCGGTTGGAATGAGGATCAAGAGAGTTTCCTAAGGCGGATTCAAAGCGATCTGAAGCTTCATCGATGGAATGCCCGTAGGAGTGGCTTAGTCCCAGGTTCCACGGACCATGAATATAATGCACTGTAGCCTGCAATGCGTTGTACGAGGAGTTGACAGTGTTCTCAACGGAGAGAATGCGGCCATACCCAGAGTACTTTCTCTGGGAGTTAGGGTTTATGGCCGTCGTGCAGGCCACTTCCATGTTTTTGTAGGCTGGATTGCTTGGATAGTAGCGATAACCGGTTTGAGTTACGAATGGTTGCGGAGGTATAACTGTGGCCCCTTGATCTGTCGAAAGGCACTCGGATCCGGCGAACGATATGGGTTCGTGCGGCCCGAAATAGTTATTCGACAATGGTACAGGATCCAATTGATTGAGCTGCCGGATTGTGGCTAAGTGTGTTCCTTTGCTGCCCACGTAAGCCAGCGTTACAACCATATCTCTACCGAATTGTTGCTGCACACTCAAGCTCCACTGCTGAATGTAGGGCCACACAGTTTTGGTGGGAATAGCGGAGACATCGAGCGGGAAGGCTGCTCCGGCGGGGACAGTCGCGGCACAGCCTTGAGCCATTCCCCCGATGCACTCCCAACGAAAAGCATGACCTTGAGGGGCGTTTTGAGTCATGCTCTGGATCAGAGGCGCACTGCCAGTCAACGATCCGCTGTTGGCCTCGTCGCCCGTGCCGTGCTCGAAAAAGACACCATAGCCGGCACGAATAGATGTATTGTTCTTACCTGTCGGATCCCACGCGAACCCGAAGCGGGGCGCAGGGTTGAAATAGTGAGCGCTCATACAACTGGCCGGCACACCGTTTTTGCCGCATTCCACAAGGCCGTTGATTGTTCTGAAATCCGGATTTTGGGCATTGGCTAGAATTGGTGCACCCGTGCTAGCGTCCTTTATATAGCCATACATCGAATCAACCTGTATGGCGCCGGCCAGCGCGGTGTCGAATTTGTCCGGAACGAAGTTGTAGACACTGCTGCCATTTGGAGTCCAATTGCCAAAAAGGCTGAATCGCACACCTAGATTGAGAGTAAGGTGATGCAAAAGATGCCAGTCATCCTGCAGATACGGCTCAAGAACCGAATAACGGTTGGCGTAGTTTGCCATTGCGCTGTCTTGCTGATAGGAGACAATCGTTCCCCGCGCAGATTCATTGCTGAATGCGGGGCCAGTGGGGCTAGGAAGATTGCTATTGAATGCTGTGTTGGCTAACAAGAAGTCGGCGAAGGCGTTGCCGGTGGAATTCAGATTGCTGACGTTGGTAAAAGTAACCAGGCCTTGCACGTCGCCGGTATTAGCGCCGGTCGCCGAACTCGATTCGGATTGTTGAGCATCGAGAAACAATACTCCGGCCTGCAGGAAGTGCTTGCCAAGGGACTTGCTGAGATCGTCCCGCAGGGTGATGGTTGGATCCGCATTCTTCCAGGGCATGTAGGATGTGTCGGCGAGGAATCCGGTGCCGCCGTACGCGGCGTTAGATCCGCTAATATAGATACCCGGAATCTTGCCGCCGGAGCCTGGAAAGATACTGCCGATTCCGCAGCTAGTTATAAGTGCGCCGCAAGGGGCATCCAGTTGCGACGGGCGGGTCAGGTCGGCGCCTGGACCGGGAGTCGAGGCAAGCGTAATATGCTGGGTGACAAAACTGACTGAATAGTCGTTGACAAGGGAGGCCGATTTGACGCTGGTCAGGCGAGCTACCATGCTCAATCCCGGCCCGACAAATCGGTTCAGCACCGTTGGAAAACTGTTGGCGTTTCCGCCGTATTGCCATTGCGGCGCAGTGGCCGTCGTATCCCAACTATCGTGGATGAACCGGAATGAGCCCTTGACGCTGGAGTTCAGGTTGTGGTCGATACGAAAGAGTTCCTCGCGCCAATAGGTACTTGGAGAGACAGTCAGGTCATAGCAGGGCCAAGTCGCTGGATCGCTGGTCGGAGCCACGGTGAGTGAAAACGCGCATCCAGAACTCGAGTTTGCGAGGGGAATCAGGTTGCTGTGCAGGATGGCATAAGCATTGGGATCGATCGGAACATTGGAACCACTTATTAGAGAGCTTTGCGGGCAATCCGGTCCCGGGCAAACGTCGCTGAAATCGCCTTCGCGCTCGTTTAGTGACGGCACTGCCTGACTGAACGAGGAAGGGGAGCGCTCCAAGCGAAACTCTTCTGAGAAGAAGAAGAACGACTTGTCTTTATTGACGTTGTACTTTCCTGGAACATAGATAGGACCGCCCAGGGTGCCGCCAAAGTCCTGGCGCCGGTAGAGTGGCGCCGGACCTTCCGGATCCTTGAAGCCGCGCGAGTTCAACAACTCGTTGCGCAAAAATTCATAGGCGTTTCCATGCAGCGCTGCTCCGCCTGACTTGGTGGTCACAAGAATCGTGCCGGAGGCGCTGCGCCCATATTGTGCGCCATAGTTGGAGGTGAGCACTTTGGTCTCGGAGATCGCGTCCACGCTAGGATAAACGGATAGGGTGATGTGGCCGTGACTGGCTGCTATGGTGGTATTGAGCACATCGCTGCCGTCTACATCGAAACTGTTGTATTCGACACGGCCGCCATTCACGCTATACTTTGCGCTGCCGACGACCCCCACCTTGGCCTCGTCCTGCTGGGTTTGATTGCTCACGCCCGGCGTGAGTACCAGCAACTGCGCGAAGTTGCGGCCATTCAGCCCCATGGTGACGATCTGCTCTTGCGTGAGAGTGCCCGCCATCTCCGACTTTTCCGTCTCGATCTGCATGGAAGACTGGGCAGCAACCTCAACCTGGGTCACTTCGGCGGCCAGGTGCAGTTGGACATCGAGGTTGTTCCCCCCCCAATCGAGCACATTGAAGCCCTGTATTTTGTAATCTGCAAATCCAGGCGAGGAGACAGTAATCTCGTAGGCTCCCGCGGCCATTCCCTGCAGGACAAACTTGCCTTCGCCGTCCGTGACGACCGAAGTAGCTGTTCCCGTTGCATTGCTCGCGGTTACCGTGGCGCCTGGAACCATCGCTCCCGTCGTGTCGCTTACTCTGCCCTGCAAGGCGGCGTGGCCAGCGGGCGCTTGTGTTCCAGCCGATCCGGCCTGAAGTTCGTTCGGAGAATTGGCCGGAGTCTGGGCGCTGCAAACCGTGCAGATCAGAATGAATGCCATGAGAATAAATCGCATCATCTTCCTTTAACTTTCATTTGGTTTCGATGTTACCGGTTGATGAAATATTCGATGAGGAAACAGAACTCCGAGCAGAGAGCTGTGCCGGAAGGAGATCATCCGATGCGAGGATTGGAATCGAGTGGGGGCAAAGAAGCAGGTCCGATCCGGTCACGAGTTATAGCTTAGCCAGCCCAGTGTGCAATGCTACAGTCTATGGGAGCAAACCGTAATCGATAGCGGGGGTTTGCAGCGTTCCTGCCACTTGATAGTACTTGCAAGGGCCGCTGGGCACGCTGTAAATAAAATTCATCGAGATTGGTCTTGTCGGGTCCATGCTTCCGCTTGAAACAAGCGTTCCGCCCGTATCGGTATTTACTACAAGGCTGTAACTGCTGCCTACGATGTAGCTCTTTGAGTCGTCAATGGTGCCCGAGCCATAACAGGGAGAGTTTCTAAATGTCATATTACCGCTCAACGGATAGGCGCTCACAGTTCCCACGGCAACAGTATTGATCGTTTTCGGTGAGGCTGCCTGCGAGATGGTTGCATAGGCGTATGCTGTGTTTTTGACAGGAGCGCCATACATATCAACGACTACATTTCCATATTGGTCGTATGCACTCTCGGTCAAGATGCCGCTCCATGATCCATCGAGCGGAGTGACGCGAATGCCGAAGACCGTGCCCGAATCGCCATAGCATTGATCGGAAGCAGCTGCTCCGGTGATCTGATAGACACCGTCAAAGTTGCTGCCGTAGTGGGATGTTCCGGTCATAGTGATGACCTTGTTGTTGCCCGGGAGGGAAGGTGATGTGATTGTGACGTTGTTGCCACTCACAGTGCCTGAAAAGACAAGTGACATTCCTGGAAAACATAAAGATCCCTGCGCAGTCGCCAGTGATATCTTGCCACTCGATACCGACAAGGGGCCGGAATAGAAGTTGATCATATCGTTCTGCGACGAAGTGGATGAAATATACCAGTTCCCATCCGTTAAGCCTTTGATTGCGGTTTGAGGCGTCTGATCGCCCCCACTCACCGATACGTCACTGCTGCTGCAGGCGGAGAGAGCTATCAGCACCGCGGCCAGACAAGTCGTTTGTGCAATGCGCTTCATTGCGATGCTCCTTGGTTTTTCGTTATTGAGGAGGATTGCGTTTGTACCGGGGCTCCTTTGTCCGCTGCGGGTTTTAACCTATTGGCAATCCACTGGAAGAGCTTTCCACTGGCTGATTCGGCGCGGAGATCTTCGAGCGAGGCATAGTGGCGGATCTCCGCGCCGGCGGGAGCGGCCTTCTCAACCCGCACCGCCCACTTGGTTGGCGGATTCTCGTCCGTGATGTGGATGCGCAGGCTTTGCGTTCTTAAATTTGGCAAGTACCGGACTGGCTCGAGCGGCTCCAGCTTCTTGAGGAACTCCGGCGTGGTGAAGTTAGGTTTTTCCTGTGGTGGTATGCCCTTGGCTTCGGCCAGAAAGTCGGGCCAGTCTCCCCAAGGTCCGATTAAGTCGAGAGCCTTGATGCGAGGATCGGCGGCAGCGGCCAGAATGGCGATAGCGCCCCCCGACCCCTGGCCGAAGATCCCCACCCGCGTCATATCCAAATCGCCCCGCGATTCGAGATAGTTCAGAATCATCTGGACATCGTGTGTGGTGCTGGCAAGAGATTCCTGCAATTCACTAATAAACCACTGCTTCATCGGACGATGTGTATACCGATCACCGGTGAGGGCGGAGACAAATCCCACGGCTGCCGTTCCATTACTCACCAGGCGCTTGCAATAACTTGCGTCGAGGAAGCGCTTTGTATCACTGGGAAAACTGAAGAGAAAAAGGACGACAGGAGGATTCTTTACCCCGGTTGGACGAATGATGAACAGATCGATAGGGTCATTCGAGCGCCACTGCACCTGATAGAGATCTCTGACAAAATCCTTATTCGCCTCATGTCCGCCGAGGAAAGGGGGGGTAGCGACCAGATCGCTGCCGGCAAGGCCCAGCGTGGTGAAGTCCTCCTTCGTCCGTTCGATCTTGATTCCCGGCTGCGCTTCGGTCTGAGACGTTTGCGGCGGAACGGCCGCCGGAGCACCGGGGCCAGTCTTTTCCTGTGCAAGATTCTCCTGCGCCGGCTTCTGTTGCGCATATAGAGGCGCTCCTGGAGAAAGGGACAGTGTTAAAGCTATCGTTGCTATAAGGTGAATCGGTAGAAACCTCAACAAGCGTCCTCCTGAAAGAGTTGCTGCAGCAGATATGAGCAGGACTAAAGTGTGCCGACAGGCCGCGCCAAGCGCCTGTCGGCGAGATTGAATCCGAGACCCTGGTTTGAGTCTGGGCTTAACTATTGAGACTAGTTGTGACGGTTGAGGAGACCGACAACGCCACGGCCCTGGGCGATATTGTCGGCAAGAAAGTCATAGTCGGCCTGGATGGGGAAGACCTGTCCGCCCACATCGCCGCCCTGCTCCGAGTAATAGACGCCGTCTGCGGCATCCCAGGTGTTGCCGTCATCGCCACCCATGCTGGCCTGGTAGAAGTGGCTGCGGAAGACATTCAGGTTGGCAGCCGGAATGAAGTCCGAGAACTCGGCTGCATTTTGCTGAGCATTGGTAACGAAGAGCTTGACCCATGCGTTATTGGCTTCAGGAACCGAAACGATGCGGAAGATCGTCCAGATTGGGTAAGAACCGTTCTGGATGTTCGGGAAGGTGAGAACGGGATAGCTGCCGCCGCTCTTCAGCGGGAAGACACCAACGCCATTCGGGTTTGCGTTGGGTCCAGAATAGAGAGGATCGACGCCGTCAACGGTGAGGTAGCGGGCGGAGGTGCCGAGCGTGCCTGAGGTGGAAGTAGCGCCAGAGAAATTTCCGTAGCCCCAGAAGGCGTAGCCGAGACTATCAGCATTGTTGAGGACCGTTTTGACTTCCTCACCGGTGCCGACGGCGCGGTAACGTCCGCCAAAACCATTCGGATTGGCCAGGGCGAGCGGGTTGTTGGCAGAACCTACTGGACCGCCAAGGACACCCTTTTCCTGGGTGGTGTAGTAACGGTTGGTGTCAGGAATGTTGTACTCGATGACATTCATGGTTCCAGAGAGGGGTTCACGAATGTAGGTCGAGACGGGATATGCAGCCAGGGTGCCTGCCGCGTAATTGGTGAACAGATCGCGGGTGCGAGAGAAAGTGCCGTCGAGGAATCCGGCTAAGACTGAGGCGTTGATGTTGGTAAGGTTCGCATCGCCAAGATGGCCCGTGGCGGTATTGCTGGTATTGACGAAGACGATGACCGGGCCGGCGCCGACTTCGTATTCGTGATAAGAGACAGCCGCGGCGCCGCACGAAATTGGGTCGGTTCCAAAGAGGGCGAAGTCCACGGGGTTGGCGACGGTGGTGCTCTGCGAACTTTCGATCGGGTAGCCGATCGGTGTGGTGTTGTCGCCCGCACAAGCGAAAACATCAGCTCCGTTGGCATATCCCAGGCCTTTGGCGCCGTTCAATGAATTGAGAAGAGAGCCGTTCCAGGGAACAGAATTTACATTGGCGCCCTGAGCAGCCAAAGAGCGCCCCGTGGCGAACTTGGCGTCCTCAGCACGGATATCGGCGCCAGCTACTGTGATAAGTGCACCGCTTACGGATTGAAGAACATCCAACGGCAGCGGCGAGTCGGCAACCGAAGTGTTAGGCACTTTGTTCTGTCCGGCAACGCCAGCCAGAGAGGGGTTGAGGTATGCCGATGCAGCGGGCGCGCCTGCAGCCGTGCGCGCCATTGCAGCACGAACGCCAACGGTGGAGTCGACCTGCAGGTAGGCACAGACCTTGGTCAGACCGGTGGTCCCGTCAGCGGAACCGTTCCAGGCGACCCAGACAGTGGCGGGCTCATTCACGATGAGGGCGCTGCGAGAATCATGAATCGAGGTTTCCGTAGCAGAGCCAACTGCGCCGCCTTTGTAGGTCCAGTGATTAGCTCCGCACAGTGGATACCCGGGTACGCCGTTTTCAAATGCTGTGAAAGCCAGAGTGTTGAACAGCGCGGAAGAACCGGCTCCCATGATGATCGGGGTTACCGGAGCCTGGGCTGCAAGGGTAGTGGGCAGCAACGCCGTCGCAGTGATCGCAACCGACGCAAGAATCATTTTGACGCTCAAATTCTTCACTGTTGATACCTCTGTCGGGAAGTGACTGCACCCGCCATTCCCAACTGTTATCTTTTAGTGAATAATGGGAGAAGGATGTGTACATCCGCTCCAAGACGCTCGTTCTGAACGGTTCTGGTTTTCCGACGAGACCCAGTCCGGTTGAGGGTGGAGGTTTTGGCGGAGGTGCACATCCACCGTTTGACGCGAAAACTCTTGAAACCAGCGAAACCGCGAAGCAGCTTTTCGACAGATTTTCCAATTGCCCTCGACCTGTGTTTGCGATGCCCTGAATGGATGGTACTTTTCCGGCAAAATCGCGGCTTCATTGTTTCGCTGGCTTAGTGTAAGTCGCGGCCGGTGAATCTCCGATTTACAATTCGTGAAAAGTAGATACTGAAATTAGCAGCATTAGATATGCTTACGCCTACGGTGCGACACGAATCGATTCAGACTTACAAGTGGCATCAGACGGCCGACTGTGATTGTGTCAACAGGCCACGACCTACACGCTCGGTCTCAGTTACACCGACCTCAGCCAGATCTTCCGTGGGCTCCCATTCATATTCCGGAATAATTTGTTTTATCTTTGCTCGAATCAATTCGGCATTTGGGTAATAGGGCAGCATTTGAAGCTCTGCCAAACGGTGACTGAGGATCTGCCATCGCGGCAGCCGGCCTTGAGCACGCATCACCTTGGCTACCGGAGTATGCAAGCGCACCTCCCCGTCATAGAACAGCTTCTCGTGCAGCTTCTCGCCGGGGCGCATTCCGGTAAATGAAATCCTGATTTCGCTCTCTTTCTTCCCCGATATGCGAATCAGCGTCTTGGCAAGATCCAGAATGCGTATCGGTTCACCCATATCGAGAACAAGGATGTTGCCGTGTTCGCCGACTGTAAAGGCCTGCAACACCAAAGCAACAGCTTCCGGGATTGTCATAAAATAGCGCGTCATTTGCGGGTGGGTCACGGTAACGCAGCGGCGAGTGCGTATCTGTTCCTGAAACAAAGGTATGACGCTGCCTTGGGATCCGAGAACATTTCCGAATCTCACCGAAACGCCGCGCATCTGCGAGGTCTCGCGCGAACCAATGATCATCTCGCCTATCCGCTTGGTGCAACCCATCAGACTGCTTGGGTTGACGGCCTTGTCCGTCGAAATCAGAAGGAAGTCCTCGCAGCCGCACTCCTCCGCTGCCTCCACCAGATCCATCAGCCCGAATACGTTGTTCTGCAGCCCCTCGTACGGATTCAATTCCGTCATCGGCACGTGCTTGTATGCAGCTGCGTGAAAGATGACCCGGACGTCGTAATTGAGGAGAAGTTGCCGCATACGGTCGGTGTCTTTGACATCCGCCACTGAATAGATCACTTCAGCATTAACCGTTGCCAGAATATGCTGCTGTAGATTGAAGAGCGGCGTTTCTGCCTGATCTACGCAAATCAGCTTTTGCGGCTGATAGCGCACAATTTGCTTGCATAGCTCAGAGCCGATTGAGCCGGCCGCTCCAGTTACCATGACGACCCGCCCGGTGAGCTTCGCGCGAACGCCTTCCGATTCCAATCGCACTGGCTCGCGCCCCAGCAGATCGTCTAGATTCACGTTGCGAAACTCCGAAATTGTCACCTTTCCGTCGACCAGATCGGAGAGGCTGGGCACTGCGCGAAACGGCAGGCCTGCGCGCGTGCAAACGTCGGTGATGTGAATCATCTCCGCGCCTGTTGCCGACGGAATCGCAATCAGTATTTCAGACACTTCGTAGCGATGAGCGAGTACGGGTAGTTCATCTATGCGTCCAAGAACGGGCACTCCGCCGAGCTTTAACTTGTGTTTTGACATGTCATCGTCAACAAGTCCGACAGCCCTGTAACCGGTCCCCTTTAGCGCGTGTAATAACTGAACCGCCGCAGAACCAGCACCAACGATGAGAACGGGAGATTTCGCTCCATGCAGTCGCGCGTCCCTCGCCTGTAAAATCATGCGTGCGTTCACGCGCAGACCCGCTAGAAGCAAAAACGTGAGCACTCCCTCAATAGCATAGACCGACATCGGAAGTAGCATAGATGCGCAAATGATTCGCATAACCGCGAAGAACGCGAGTGTACCTGTGACCACCGCCCACAGAAGATCTTTTAAGTCTCCTATTCCCGTATAGCGCCAGTAACCGTGCGTCAGTTTGCACCAGCTCATGCAGATCCACTGAATGGCCACCAAAGCTGGACCCGCTACAAGAAGCAGCTCGGGCCTGGGCCGCATAAAGTCGTACCGCAGTAGCCATGCCAACAGCAATGCTGAATAAACTGCCACCGACTGCATCAGACACATAACCCAATAACGCCGCGTTCGAAACATAAGTCCTCCTTGCTGCTCTGCGTGGAAAGAGCAGATAAGTCTCGATAATTCATTGATTGGCAAGGACGTGAGATTTACGCGTCACAAACTTGGTGTAATTCAATTGACCGCGCTCACAAGCATTGAATATCAAACCCACGTCGCTTGCGCCACAACCCGCTCTACCGTTTCACACGTTCGTTCGATCGCGGCTTCGGAAAGCGTAGGATGAACCACAAACATCAAGCTAGTCTCACCCAGTTCGCGGGCTATTGCCAAACGTTTTGGCGGACGCAAATCAGGCGGAAATGCTCCTTCCAGGTATACCTCGCTGCAACTGCCGACCGAGCAAGGAACTCCCTCCGACACAATCGACTTTGCTATGCGATCACGGCTCCATCCCTGTTTCAGTTTTTCTGGTTGTACAAACGCATAGTATTTGTAATAGCTGTGCCGGAGGTGTTCGGGCTCTCGACCGATGCGCAGCGCAGGAAGCTGCGATAAGCGTTCAGTCAGCTTTTTGGCATTCCTGCGTCGCTTGGAAATCCAAAACGGCATTTTACGCAGCGCCACCCGCCCCACAGCGGATTGAACCTCGCTCAACCGCCAATTCGTCCCGAATGACTCGTGCAGCCAGCGAAATCCCCATGGATCCATGCGGTGGTGCACGGCGTCGTAGTCCTTTCCATGGTCCTTATACGACCACATACGGCGCCACAGGTCTTCGCTGTTAGTCGTTACCATGCCGCCTTCACCGGCCGTCGTTATGATCTTATCTTGACAGAATGAGAATGTGCCGATATGTCCAAGTGAGCCTACAGGTCTTTCCTTGAAGGTTGCTCCATGCGCCTGAGCGCAGTCTTCTATCACAAATAAGCCGAACTCATTTGCCAGTTCATTGATCTCGTCCATTTCGCACGGAAGGCCCGCCAGATGCACAGCGATCACCGCTTTAGTCGCCGGAGTGAGGATAGAGCGAATACTGGCTGCGGTGATGTTCTGCGAATCACGATCGACGTCGGCAAAGAGAGGCTTTGCTCCGACGGCAACGATGCTGCTCGCAGTGGCTAAGAAAGTCCGGCTAGTGGTAACGACCTCGTCACCTGGACCGATACCGAGCGCCCGCAGCGCCAACTCCAGGGCCACTGTTCCGTTGGCTACTGCTACCCCATACTTGCATCCCGCGGAGTGAGAAAACTCATTTTCAAACTTACGGCCTTCCGTTCCCGTCCAGTAATTGACCTTCCCGGAGCGAAGAACCGCAACGGCCGCTTCTATCTCATCCTCCTCAAAGTAGGGCCAAGGCGCAAACGCCGACGCCTCAATCCTCTCGGATACCGCACCGCCGTATATGTTTGTCATGGGTGTTCTCTCAGACGTTTAGCCACTTCATAAACAAAAGGATGTTGTTCCCAACTGATGTTAGGCGATTCAGGCATTCTCAACGCAGCGATAACTCGGAAAGTATCCGATTGGCTCGCCGCCCAACGCGTTATGCTCGCGACAGCGTCGATCGAGCAGGTTATACTCCTCTTTCATGTGGACTTTTCTATAAACATAGAAGGGCTCTTGAAACCGTGAAAAAGTCGACTTGAAGCGGAGAATTCCATCGTTTGGTCTATAGCCCCCGCCGAGAATGAATCTTCTTTTCCCTGCAAGATTCGCCCATCGGATCGTCTCCCAGATCAATAGGTTTGTCGGGCGAACGTGTTGAACCTCCGCATCGGCACCGCCAAGAAAGGAAAATACGTCGTTGTCATCGTGCAGATACAGCGTTGCGGCGACAATCTTGTCACGATATTCCGCCATCATGAATTTGCAGTTGTCCGGGAGTTCATCGCGAAATGCCTTGAAGAAATCTAGACAGAAGTAATATACCGGAAGAGCATTGTTTCTTTTCATTGTCTCTATGTAGACTCGATGAAACTCTCGAATATGCTCGTCGGTGGAGCCTTCGAACACTGTTACGCCATAATTCTGAGCGGTCTTTATGTTCTTCCGGCATGAATGCTCGCAATGAACGCTCCACAGTACATCGAGGCTTAGTTCCGTGTCTATCCACACAATGTTGCGGTTGAATTCACGCCCCTCCGGAAGCAGTGCTTCGGAGTTCTCCCAAGGATGAAGGTGGGCAAACTCGGCAATGACACCTTCCTGCCGAAACGCCTCATCCCGCAGAAGAGAAAAAGCATTGGTTAACGCCGAGTCACAGTTTTGCGCTATCGGGCCTGTATACTCCGGAGTCGTTGTGTCCCATCTTCCTTCCGCGCCGGATGAAAATGACAGGTCTGATGTTGTTCGAAAGTGAGTTGGATAACAGATCGACGATTCGTTCATCGTAACTACGTAAAGCCGAGGCGAAGATTTCCGATGAGTCTTGCAGATGCGAGCATAACCAAGGCTCCCAAAAACGCTCCGATTGGGTGGAAGATACTTGTTCCATGACTCCGGCTCACTAATTGTCAGAAAGTGCTCTTGTATCATGAATAAGAACTCTCGAATATGTTGATCTTCAGATGCGGCTCACTTTCAGCGCAAGATAATGTACTCCGCCTCGGATGGTCCTGCGCACGTTCACATGCCAATCCAAGCTGAATCCGTTGATGCTTAACACGCGTCGATACGCCGGAATCATCTCTGCGATGGAAATATGCTCAGGGTGATCTGAGCCATAAAACATTCTCCGCTTTTCCAAATAACCGGGATAATATGGATACCTATTGGCATTGGGGGACTGTCTGAGCGGATCGGGTACGGCATTCAGAATGATCAAGGCAGACGACCGTACCACTCGAAAGAGATCCTCCGTTAGCAACTCAAAATGCTCGCAATATTCCTGGTTCTTACCAAACACCTGCCCGGGTTCGTCGGAAACTAGGAGATCATAGGTATTTGGAGTAGATTCAAGTTCCTTGAAACTATCTGTAATCTTGATTCTTGCTTTTGGAAAGTTCTTGCGAAGTCCCGGCAGATATTTATCATCCATCTCCCATATTTCCAGGCTGTGGACTGAGTGGCAATAATCCAAGGTATGCCTCAAACCATCCGCGCCAAACAACTCCAGCGCATCCATTTGGCCTAACGGCACGCCGCGCCTCTTCAATTCCCGAAAGAGTCTCTGCATTGGACTCATTCGTAGTCCCCGTCGCAGTGCCCAGATGACTCGGTACACTAATGACTTATTCCCGTACATATGTGCTCGCATTCCTACGCAGACGATCGCCCACTCGTTGGGCAACAGCCCTTCTCAAGTGTGAATCAGTGCTCTACGCCTGCTGGAAGTGGGGAGGGTGGTCGCCCAGAGCCGGCAGCAGAGCGCGCACATCCGATTAGTTCACCTGCCATAGCGACGAAGCGCTCGACCAACACGGGAGTGCTGTAGTTCTCTTCAATGAATCTGCGTCCCAGTCTTCCGTATTCGAACAACTGCTCCCGCGATTGGCCGGCCAAGAACAGAACTGCTTTGGCTAATCCCGCAGCGTCTCCGGCTTCCACCGAGATTCCGGCACCCGATTCCCGAACTGGATCATTGTCCGTATAGCTGCCGAATATGACTGGGCGTCCAGCCGCGAGATAGTCGTAGAGCTTGTTGAAGCTCATCCAGTTCTTAGAGGCGCCGTCCTTGCGGTTGTTGATGATGAAGGCGTCCGAAGTATGCTGGACTTTATAGACCATATTCTTAGGAACCGGAGCTTCGAACTTTACATTAGTGATGCCTTCTGCTCGGGCTTTCTCAATTAACTCCGGTTTTGACGACCCGGCTCCAACAAACCTAAACAGCACGTGTTTCGCTCCGGAGTTCTGAAGAATCTTAGCAGCATCCAGAATGGTATCGAGGCTGTTCCATTCGTTATGAGCACCAAGATACGTCACAGTGAATATGCCGTCGTCTGGGGCTGCCATTGGCTCTGGATTCATGGCCAGATCCACACCTTGCGGTATCCAAACGATCTTTTTTCGATCCGCACCACTCTCCACCAATAATTCAGTGGAGTTTTTTGAGAGCATGATGATGCGACTGGCCCTCGAATAGAGATAGCGCATGGTGCGGTCCACAAGTTGCACGAATGGATGGTATCTGGAGTGGCCGGTTACCTCAATGATGGAGTAGGGCCAAAGATCACGTATCTCGAGCACAAACGGGACGCCGTAGCGGGAAGCAAGGCGCTCCGCAGCCAGGGCTACGAATGGGTCCGGAGCGGATCCAAGAATCAGGTCGGGAGCATCCAACTCCTCTAACCACCCTTTTCTCCAGACATTAAAGGCAAAATCGAACATATTCAGAATCCGCGCCATTTCGTAGTTTGTCTTGTAAGCTCTGGATCGGATCAGTGTAAAAGGCACATCATCAAAGATCTGGTTCTTCCAGCAATAAGTAGGTGCCTCTGGATAATGACTGTGTGTTAGATGGTTGAAGCTGCACGCTATAACTCGAGCGGTATGTCCCAGGCGCATCAGCTCGCGGGCATTACTGAATTGCCGTGCATCCCCAAGATCCTGCGGCGGGTTAGTATAGTGGTCTATGAGCCAGATATCCATCGGCAAACTCCTGCAATATAGCGTGATAGTAGAATCATCGTACCGTCCTGCCCCGTGAGAAACAGCGGTCGTACCAAAGCCCGGTGTCTGCGTTTACGAGGACAGCGCGTCATGACGCTTTAGCAGCCAAAGTTCGTCTCCGCTCGACCGTTCGACCGTGTACGCATCGTGGCAGAAACTATCCATCAGAGCCTTTGAATCTCCGTGACATTCCATCCGGATACTCACGATGCGATCAATCGTCTCTTTGCTGAGTGACGGAACAATACTGTACTCGGCTCCCTCGCAGTCCATCTTGAGAAGATCAATGGAGGGAACACCCTGTTCGGACATATAGTCACCCAGTGCTACAGTCTCTATTTCGTTAAATTCGATTTCTAAACTAGCGGACATTGCAAGCGCATGCTCGCGCAGATCGCCCGTAAACCTGTCAACGTGCAATTTGCTTTCGGGTCCGGCTGTCATTACAAGACTATTAAAAGGACTCGCTTTATGAGGGAACCTGACGATTTCACCGGAGCGATCGGAAACTGCCTTGTTGACTGGGACAATAATTGAGTCGAGTTTATTTGCGTGAATGTTCTTTAATAGTACACTGAACGCCTCCCGTGACGGCTCAAAGGCATGAACCGTTTTTGCCCCTGAGAGTGCCGCACACACAGCAAAGCAGCCTATATTGGCGCCGATATCGAATACAACATCGCCCTTGTGTACTTCTCCGTATTCCTTTTTTATGAAGACCAGATAAAAACTTACAATATCGTCCGGATGGCTTGAAAAGTAGACACGGTGCCCCGACCGCAGCTCGACGTATTCAGGCGACGTTTTGCGGATATAGTTCCAGAGAACTGATAGCGGGCGTTTAACCATAGCTAGCCGCGGCAGGCTTCTGACAAGCGTCAGGCCTGCGCCGAACAGACTGGCGACCGGAATGTTTCGACCTAGCAGCATAGTAATTGTCCTATCATGGCCTATTTGTGATATCGATGAGCCAGTTGATCTACACTTACCAAACAGATCAGCATCGTGTGGGAAGCAGTTCTTCGTAGGTTGCGATCAAGCTTGCCGCCTCGCGCTCCCAATTGTATTTGTCTGCGATTGCGCGCTGGCCGTTTTGTCCCATCTTCGCTGCTTGCGATGGATTCTGCATAATCCAGAGTATGGCATCGGCTATAGCGGTCGGATTTAACGGATCGACCAACAACCCACAGTCGGCGGATTCGACAATCTTTCGATAAACAGGAAAGTCGGATGCAATAACCGGCAACCCCCCGGACATATACTCGAACATCTTGGTAGGCTGCGCATTCACATAATTGTCAAGTGGGAGAACCGTCACCATCCCCACTCTCGCACGCGCGATAAGCTCTGCAACCTGGGGGCGACTGAGAAACCCAAGGTACTCGACGAATTTGTTTGTTGCTCCAGTTTGAAAGGTTGCAAGTGCTCCGGGCTTGAGCTTTCCTGCGATGAGCAGTTTCATTGGGAGTTTTTTCGCAGCCAATTCGATTGCTCTCCCCATCGACTCCATGCCTGAATGATCTCCCAACCATCCTACAAAGATCGCGATGGCCTCACGTTTTTCATGCGAGGGAGCATTTGGAGACTGAAGTTCGTGAAGCCAAGGGTAGTTCTGCACGAGTCGTGCCCGCTCTGGCCGGAATTTCCGGGCAATTGTCGGGGTTGCCGCGATGATTCTGTCGCAAGCTCGACCCAATGTCTGTTCGCAAGCGTCTACGGCGATTGCCGCTGGCTTATGGAAGGCTGATGGAAGCCATTGTTTGCCTTCCATCGTGCCCTTATAATCCTCGTGGACATCGTAGATGACTCTCTTCCCGCGCAACTTCAGCAGCACCCCGATCGGCAGCAGTTCCGGGTCATGAAAGTGATAGATATCGGCGTTTTCGCGTAGGGCTGCCCGGTACACCGCCCAGATTGTCTTGGTCATGCGCTCCCGGCGGTCTGCAGACGGCTTCACTGTTCGCAGCTTGATGTCATTCAAGCATTGGTCGCTTCCTGAGTGCGGTGCAATCAGCGTCACATCATACCCCGCCAAAGCGAGGGATTTGCATTCTCTGTGAAATATCCGCGTGTCGAACGCATAATGAACCGAAGTCAGATGAACTGCGCGGTAATTCATGATATTCCTGATTGGAGATAGTCGAAATGCCAGGCGTTGTTTAGAGAATAACGATAGTTGGCGCGGCAGCTATGCTTGTGGATTGTAGGTCCGCTTTGTTGATTCAGAATTGCGCATAGGCATCTGCGGGTGCTGAGCGACTTGCGGTTATGATTTTCGGCGATAGCAGGGCGATACAAAGCATGGCATAGACAATTCTGTTATCGTTCATGTCTCCACTCACGAGCGCGTTACAAAACGTGAAGATAAGGATTGCGAAGAACGGACGCAACTGGGGTTCGATAACTGCAGCTCGATAGCCCCTGGACACCGCCATCGCGACGATAACTATGAAGAGTAACCCTACCAGCCATCCCTCCTCGACTGCGACTTCTAAGACAATATTGTGTGGGTAGACGCGGTTTGTGACACTTCCGAAGTTGTAGACCTGCGCAAACCCCGCAATCCCCAAACCGAAAGGCGAAATGCATATCTGATGGATTGCTGCTTGACCCGCGCTAACCCTCTCCTCTGCCGAACTGTCGAATCGCTGCTCCATGAATGCGACGATCCGATCGGTTGATAGTCTAGGCAATATCGGAGGCTCATGACTCACGACAAGGGCTGTTGATACGAATAGCGCAAACGCAATCAAGATCCCGCGTATACTTTTGTGAGTCCAGCGAATGGTGACTAAGACAATAACGCCCAAGGCAAACAAAGTTGGGCCGCGAGATCCGGAGGCAACCAGTACAAGCAATAACGGCATGCACAGCACCGCAAGCCACGTTTTGCGCCTGCCACTGCAGCTTGCGACCGTGTACAAGCCCACCAGCGCGATTCCGGCGTTGCGTCCCAAACTGACTGTATCCGCACTGATGCCTGTAATCCTTCCGTGTATCGTTTCTCCTGTGACCAACTGGACCAATGCCGCAACTGAAATCAGCGTTCCAAACACGATAATCGAAGTAACAAACAACCGTACATCCTGGAGGCGAGTAAGAATGAATGCCGGGAGCAGTGCCGCCATGAAGGAAAACGTGAATAGCCGCGCCATCTTTTCCACTGCATACGGAGTCAATTCTGTCCACATAATTGCGGACGAGATAGCGATATACAGAGCAAGCATCCAGAATACCTGGGTGCTTACCTTGCTATTGCGCGCAAGAAAACTCATGGCCGACAGCACCAAAGCCAGAGCACTGACCCCACCTGTCAGATCGAATGGAATCCAGGCAAATTGCGGACTCGCCTTCACATCGCCGCCGAAGAACATGAAAGCGAAGGCCACACAAGCCGCGAAAGCCATCTGCGCGGTGGCTCCTCTATCGGGTTCCAGGTATCCGTCCGGGCTGTTCCGCGGACCTAACTTTATAGGAAAAGTTGCCACGCCTGACCTTTCGGTGATTGGTGCGCGTCCTTATTCCTATTATGCGCAACGGTTGAGTGTCATTGATCGTATTTAACGCGAATCGTTGTACGCACGCTAACTGTTCGTCTTTTTGATTCTTGCCCGGAAGCTCACGCGCCCAACTGTCCTGAGTCGTCTTTGCAACTTCTCAGATGATGTTGCGCAACGCGATGAAGGCTTCAGCAGCCCGGAGATGCACGGTGGTCCCACGCATTATCGCGATGGCCCGCATGGTCTCGATGGAGCGTTCGTGTGGATAAGGCCGGACCTGGCTGGCATAGGCTCGAAACGCTTCCAGCTTGGTCTCGAGATAATCCGAAATATCTACATATGTATTAGGCAGAAACCCCGGTGTTACCGGCGCCGCATTCCAATTCGTCTCCGAAATTGTCTCATACGCAAGCACACTCCGCGGTAAGTGCCCTCCGGTTGGCCGGCACATGACCACCGCCGACTGAAAGGCCGCCTGATGATCGCGATGCACATCCCCCCAGAATGGCACAAACACATACGTGGGAGTAATTCGCTGGTAAAGAGAATTCAAGGCCTGATTCACTTCACGATGGGGCACTGTATCGAGAGCCGCGGCAGGGAAATCGAAGTAGACTGTTTCCTTCACCTTTAGGATTTCGTGGGATCGTATGGCCTCCTGGCGAATGTGATCCTCTTCGCCTGCCGCAAAATGTGGAGGGAAGCCGCCCGTCAGTACGGCCACGGTGACCTGCGCGCCTTCGTTGGCAAAGCGCGCGATCGTTCCCCCAGCGCCCAGTACCTCGTCATCCGCGTGCGGAGCTACGACCAGAACCGATGTGTTCATGCAGCAAACTCTGCGAAGTGAATTTGATTGCGTATCAATGGTTTTCTCTGTTGTTGGCTGAAGCGGCTCATCTCTCTACAACTGAGCCAATTGAGGAAAATCCGACTCTACTGCGTCGGGGTGTCGTTTGCAGAAGCGCAATGCTTCATCGACGGCCTTCCGGTTGGGCTTGTGCCCCCGCAGGATCACGGCAAGCGTTCCCCACAGGATCTTCATGTCCACCACTAGAGAACGGTGTTCCACATACCACACCTCCAGGATGATTCGTTCCGTCCAGGAGATTTCTGCCCCGCCGTTCACCTGCGCCCATCCCGTCATGCCTGGAAGAATATCGAGACGACGGCGCTGGAAAGGCGTGTAGTTTTCAACTTGCTCCAACAAAGTCGGCCTGGGCCCGATCCAGGACATCTCTCCGCGCAGAACATTGATCAACTGCGGCAGTTCGTCCACCTTTAAGCGGCGTATCCACCTGCCGACCGCGGTCACGAGGGGGTCGGTTTCCCCGGTTTCCTCGGGCCGGTCAAGCGGCCGATCGTTCACCTGCATGCTGCGGAATTTGATCAGTTCAAATGGACGCCCAAACCGCCCGGCTCTCGTCTGCCTGTAAAACACCGGGCCAAAGTCCGTGGCCCACACCGCCAATGCAGTGATGAGGAACAGCGGGGAAGACAAGACCAGCAGGATTACACTGCCGGCTATTTCAATGAATCGTCTCGCCATGTCTTTCAAGAACAGAGGCAACTGTCTTAGATGAGCCCTTGCCGGTAACGCCATGGCCCCGGCTGGCAACGTATCCCGCGTTTACGAAGGAACTCCCGCGCGCTCTCCGCAAAAATGCCGCCCTCTCCCTCGATCTTCTTTGCCAGCAGATCAACGATCGTATGCCTGGGCAGCGGACTGGCCAGGCTTTTCAGCGTCCAGATCACGCATGAATCGCATGAAGCCGGCTCCAGTGCGTCTGTCGGATAAGCCTCGATGAACACAAGCCTGAAAGTCATACCGCTGTGTTTCAGGATAAAGCTGGCAGGGGCAACCGGCGAGACATCGTATCCTCTCAGGCTGAGTAGTTCGAGGAAATCTTGCACCATCCTTTTCGCGATTTCCACTTGCTGCTGATGGCTCGGCGGCCTGGACGCACCCCGAAGGACCCGGGCAGGAACGCCAACTGCCAGCTTGCCGGCCGGAATGGCGGAGAGCAAATATGAATTCGATGCCAGCACCGAAGATTTTCCAACTCGGCTGCCGGCGTAGAGTGTGCTGTTCATGCCGACCTGGCAATAATCCTCCAGAACAACAGGCTCGAAACGGTTTTCATATCCTTCAAGAATCGACTGGCCAATGTTATGCGTGATCACAATCGATCGTTGCGCAACGAAGGCCTCTTTGCCAATCACCACAGGCCGGCTGACATCCAGAATCACATCGTCGCCGATGAAGGCCGTGTCGCCAACGTAGAGAATCGCCCAGGGGTTGGCCGTCCCGCTGCTGATCTCCACCCGGCGACATCCAAAGACATTCTCTCCCGTCACAACAGTCGCAGCCTGGATGCTCAAGCCTTCACGAAAACTGCTCAGTCTTCCGGCCACAAAGCGCTCACTGCAATCCACGCTGCTGCGATCGCCGATCCGCACTCCATCTCCCAGCACAAGCTGTTGCGCTAGGATCACCGCGCCTTCTCCAAGCTCCACATCCGCACCAATGGACGCTCCGTGGCTCCGGTACGCGGCGCACTTTTCGGCGCTGGAAAGACGGCCAAAGGCTTCACGGTCATTGCGCACGTCGCTGAGAAAATCCGAATCGAGTTTTCCCTCGCCAATCGCTCCGCACCCTGCTGGCAGCGTGACGCCGTCAAGCAAGATGCCTCGCATCGCAGCGGGAAAGGCGCCGTTCGCGCCTATCGCGGAAACCTCCTTAAGCAAGGCCGCAACATCAGCCTCCCGAACCATCGCTTGAGACGCGAACAGCTCAGTCGATAAACCATGGCGCTGAATCAGCTCCAGCGCCTTCTTGCTGAATCGAACACCAGAGAGTGATGAGGCCGCTGAACGCGCAGACGGCAACTCCTCAGCCAACTGACTATTCGCTGCCGCCGCGCCGCTCTCCGGTTGCGAGCTGATGCAGGCGATCGTCGCGCCCACAGGCATTTCCTGGCCCATTTGCGCAGAGAACGCTATGTAGCCATTGCCCGGCGCAAGAAGCTCGATGGCGGCCTTGCTGGTCTCCACCTCCGCGACCGGCTGGCCTTCGCGGACTTCCGCCCCATTCGCGACCAGCCACCGCAGCAGGATGACCGTTTCGTCGTTCACGTACTCCAACGGAATGACGACCGGCATTGTCTCATTCATCGTGCGCCAACTTCCTGATCGCGGCCAGAATCGCGGCGCGGTTGGGGAGGAACTCTTCCTCCAAAGGCCCGCACGATGGAATCGGCGCATGGGGCGCTCCGAGCCGCACCACCCTTCGCAGAATCCACGGCGCCTGCTCCGTGATTTGCGCAATCAACTCGGAGCCGGCTGCGGCAAAACCAATGCCCTCTTCCACGACCAGGAGCAAATGCGTTTGCTTCAGAGAGTCAATGACCGGCTGCACATTCAATGGGTAAATCTGGATCGGAGTGATGACTTCCACTTCAATCTCGTCCTCATCGAAGGCGTCGGCGGCAGCTTGCTCCGCGTACGGCAGCATTCCGCCATAACAGAAGATAGTTACCTCAGGCGTAGCCAACGGCCGCAACCGGGTCGTCGGAAAAGTTTCGTCGCTATGCTCCAGCGCGAACCCTTCCGGAACGCTCGCATCCAGCCGCACCGTGTAGAGCTCTTTGTTCTCGATGACGATCGTCGTCCTGTCTATAGAAAAGAATATCTCGTCGTAGATCAATCCCGGATCGTAGCGGTTGTGGAGCGCCAGCACCCGGGTTTGCGGAATACCGAGAAAATGCTTTTCCAAAGACTGACTATGCGTCGGTCCATATCCTCGCCTGCCGCCCATCGGAGTCCGGATCAGCAGTGGAACCTGAACCTTTCCGTTATACATACTATGAAACTTGGAGGCATGATTGATAAGCTGATCTGCTGCCAGAGTGAGAAAGTCCCCGAACATGATCTCGCAGACAGGCCTCCAGCCGTCCAGAGCCAGACCGATTCCCATTCCCACGATCGTTGCTTCGCTGATGGGAGTGTTGCGCACACGCCCCGGAAACTCATCGCTCAAGCCCTTGGTAATCTTGAAGGCTCCTCCGTAAGGGCACTCGATATCTTCGCCGAGCAGTAGGATGCGTTGATCGCTCTCCATGTTCTGTCGCAGCGCCTCTCGAATCCTGGCCCCCAGCCGCTCGTTGCCGCTCGGCGCTGCCGGGCTCCACGTATACTCCGCGACTAGCGCCGGCGCGTGTTCGAGATTTGTCCTCCGGGCATACGGAGCACTTTCCGCTTTTGCCACCGCTTCCTGCACCGCGTCCCGCGCCTGCTGCCGCAATGCGCCGCCATCTGCCGGATTGTCGCCGAACCAGGACTTCAGCGGATCCCGCGCCCAATATCTTTCTATCTCCACTGGATCGCGATCGTCGTCTCCCTTCGAGTGCGCCATTAACCGGTCGCAGTTGACCTCAAGCAAGAGCGGCCGCTGCCCGGCGCGAACCTGCCGCACACTCTCTTCGGCCACCGCGCACAACTTGTCTGTGTCCCAGATGCCGCAGCGGCGGCTCTGAATTCCGAAGGCCACCGCGCGCGCTTCGATCTCGCCCGCCAGGGTCTGAGCCTGCAACGTACTTTGCGCGTAACCGTTGTTCTCCACCACGATCAGCAGCGGCAACGCCCATTTACTGGCGATATTGAAGGCTTCATACACGGTACCTTCGCCAAGCGTGCCGTCCCCGATAAAGATAACTGCAATCTTTCCGCTGTCCCGCAACTTCAACGACAGTGCAAGACCGGCGGCGATAGGCATCATTCCGCCTTGCACTCCGTTGCTGAAGAATCCGCGCTCCACATCGCAGAGGTGCTGACTCCCACCCAGACCGCCACAGACGCCGCTTTGCTTGCCCATGATCTCCGCGATCAATCCGTCCACATCGCCTGTCCTGGCCAGGAAGTGACCGTGGCAGCGATGATTGCTGACCATGTAGTCACCGGGCACAAGCGGGCCGGCAACGGCCACGCCAATCCACTCCTGTCCAATGCAGGTGTGAACGGTTCCGAAGAGCTTGCCCTCGGCAAACATACTGAGGAGCTTCAGCTCCACCTCCCGGATGAGGACGGCGGATGCAACTCCGGCTTCGGCGGCCGGCGCGGCTACTGGTGTTTGCGATATATGCACAGTATTCGATAACTCGTAGGAGCTGGATGCGCTCCATGTTATGCCCCTGAAACCTTTGTCCGGCTCATACCCTGGAAAGCGCGACTCGGCTTACAAAGATGAGCCACTCCGGCCGCGATTTGCGCAGCAGCAACAGAGCCAGCCCCATGTTAGCCAGAAGTACGATGCAGAATGCTATCTTCGTAATTTCGAAGTTGAATGCCAGTTGTGCCGCAAGACTGATTGCCGCCAGCAGGGCCACAATCCACATCGTGCTCGTCTGCGGCGCCCGGTCCGCCAGCTTGACCGCGCGTAGAGACCTGTCGGTCGCGATCGCCAGCACGTACAACGCGATCGTCATCGTCGCTGAAATTCCCAGTAATACTAACTCGTGAGGCGCCAGCCGAATCACGGCAAAAGCAATGGTGCAGAAAACGCCAAGCGACAATATTACATTGCGCGTGTTGTACGGGGTCGAGCTTGCAGCATCCAGCACGCTACGCAATGCGTAATAGTACATAAACGCTGGAATCGCAACCATGATTGTGCAGATCACGGGAACGCCGGGCAGCGATGAGACGCCAAGCCACCAGCTCACCAGCGGGCCGGCAAATACAATAGCCTGCGACATAACAAGGGTGGAAAGCAGAATAACCGCTGAACGAAGCTGCTGAACGTACTCTTTGACATCCTCATGCCTTCCCGCGCCCAGCATTTTGCTGACCTTGGCCAGCAGCATCATCACCACCGGCCAAAACGCCAGCCCCGTCATGCTCAGGCAAGTGATGCCCAGCAGCAGATAAGAGAGCTGCTCCATCGACGAGTAATGGGCAACCAGCATCGGTCCCAACGTCAGCAGCCCGCCGAATGCGATATCGCCGGGAACTCGAACGACACCATAACTGAGGAGCTGGCGTGTATCGGACAAAAAATGCGCCGTGACGTCACGTGACTTGAAGAGTATTGGAACAGACCAGGCAACCGAAATTGTCACCATGCATATTCCTGTTGCCTCAATCAGCAGAGGTGCTGAGCGGTAGGATCGCAGGGCAGCCAAAGCTAGAAGCGGGATCAAGACCAATACGGCAAGCTGCACTAGATTTGCCTGGCGCATTCTCTGCAAGCCTCGATAGTATCCGAACAGCAATGTCTGAAGTACAGAGCCGCATAGCAAAAAGGCAAGTGCATAGATCAGAGCAAGCTGTTGCGAGCTAAACAACAGTTGCGTCAGGGTGTGGGGCAGCAACAAAGCAACCGCGCATATGACGGCGAGCAAGGGTATCGCTAACATAAATGCTGCGGCAAAGTAATGACGAGCGCGCGCCTCGGTATTATTAACGACGCACGCAATCTCCCGCGCCAAAGCTATCCCAAGACCCAGTTGAGCGCTTGTGAGCAACCACGATGAGACGCGCTTCAAAAGTAGATATTCACCAAGCGCCGCCATTCCCATCGACTTGCTTACAAGACCAACCATGACGAGGTTAGCCGCCAATATCGCAACTTGGGTGGCGCCACTGAGCAATATGTCGATCATGAACGGATGCACGCGAAGTTTGGACAAATTCTCAGACATCCTCATCGGCAGCTCAATCCCTTGCCGGCTTTCGGCATATTGCTAATTCCGTTGCGATCCAGACAAAACAACTCAAAAAAGCTCGCTTTGTTCCCCTGAAGAAGATATTGATGACCAAGCCAACCTTGAGATTTGGTAAAGACTGTGTTCACGCGTCAACCATCGCGGAGAAGTTTGGTATGTCGTCGAATACAACCACCAGGAAGCGCTCAGTGAAAACGTGATCGGCTCAGAGTATTCGAGGATCGTTGCGTTTCAAAGTAGAATTGAATGTCCGCATCGATATGATTAAGGCTATATTCCGATTGTCTAAAACCAGTCCAAGTCAAACCATTGTCGCGACTGTACTGTCCGCGGCCATCGCTATAAAAGGTGTGAGAACTAAAGTTATACCCAGCGGCCTTTTGAATGCCATAGCTCTGATAAACGCTGTCACTGGACGCGCTAAGGATTAGCTGGTATCGATGCCCGGACACCAAAGTGTGCGGCGTCGTAAATATGTAGGTTCCCCAGACCGGCGTCGCATACTGACTGGCCC
>Ga0181520_10002185_pt1 | contig 37150 bp, 39 predicted proteins | sample PEATcosm2014_Bin_29_FD_132451 | JGI IMG/M metagenome (GOLD analysis project Ga0181520, IMG submission 132451) | Peatland microbial communities from MTU Mesocosm Facility, Houghton, MI, USA - PEATcosm2014_Bin02_30_metaG | ecosystem: Environmental > Terrestrial > Soil > Wetlands > Peat | place... | reverse complement strand
TGGGCTTTAGGCTCCTGGAATTTCATGAAAAATCCGGGTTGGCAGGCGTCGCCCGACCGCTCCCTGACGGTCGCGGCTCGTTATCGGTTTGGCGAGCCGCGACCGTCAGGGAGCGGTCAGAATCATGGTCGCACGGTAGGCCCAAGGGGCTTTTTCGACCCTGTCAGGCGCGAGAACCGCTCCGGAGTCGACCGACGACAAAAACCGATCGTCCCGCATCGCAGCTACTGCTGCTGCTGCGGTTTCTCCCCTGGCCGCAGCAGCGTCGGCGGCTTGTTCTGCTGCTTCTCGGCGTCGGCGGCCTTCTGGTCGCCGGCCTTTTTCTCGTCGCGCTCGGCGGGAGTCATGGCGGCTTCGGCCTCTTTCTTTTCCCGGTTCTCGCGCGCTTCGATATCGAGAGCGCGTTCTCCCAAATCCTGAAGCGAGTTTTCCAGGCTGTCCGATGTGGATTCGATGGCTTGATCCAGCGCGAAGGCGTAGCGCTCCAGATCCTTGGGCTGGCTGGCCTTGAACTTTTTCAGCGCGGACAGGGCTTGCTGGTCGGCGTTCGATACCGCGTTCATTCCCACCTTGATATCCCGCTTGTGAGCCAGCGCATCGTCGGCCGTATCGTCCACGGCGTCGAGAATCTTGGCATAGTCTTCCAGCGCATCGTGAATCGCGAGCGAGCGGCCGGCCTTGTCCTTGGAAAGAAGATTCTTCACCAGGTCCACGCGCTCGCGGGCGAAAGAGGCATATAGCTCCAGGCGCGCATTGGGTTCCTGCGCGTCGCGGATACGCTCGATCTCCGCCTGGGTCAGAAAGTCCCTTTGCGCGGCCACAGGCGCGGCCAACAACAGACAGCAGATCAGCGTTCTCATTTCTTGTTGCCCTCCATCAGCCCGATGAGCAGCTCGTCGTGTACCTGCTGGACTCGGGCCTTGGAGCTGTCAACCATGGGGCGGTCCAGGACGCTCATCTCCTGTTGGAACGTTTCCATTTTACGCAGCAGGTCGCGAGTCGTAATCTCGGCCTGTTTGAAGTACTTGGGATGGTTGCGAGGGTTCTTGCGCGTCTGCTCGAGCGAATCGCGCGCCAGGTCCACGGACTGCCGCATTTCCTCCAGCGCGGCGGCGGCAGCGGCGTCGTCACCCTTGTCGTACGCCGCGCGCGCCTCTTTGAGCGCGGCCTCGGCGTTGTCGAGCGCCAGCTTGGAGCGTTTCTCGAGGTTCGCCTCCGCCCGCGCGGCCGCCAGATCGCCGCCCGCCGCCCGGACGCAAACCGCGCCCAGCGCCAGCGCGAACGCTATTCCCCACCGCACTGGCCGTCCCGGCATCACCTTCTATCCATCTCCTTCTGAAGAATCCGCACCCTCTGCTTCGCCTGGAACTCCTGGTCCGGATTCTTCCCTTCGCTCATGGCCAGAAACCGCCGGTACGCTTCCAGCGCGGGCTTCAATTGCCTGAGCTTGTCTAGAATGATCGCACGAAGGAACCAGTTCCCGGCAATATCCTGGCCCAACTCGCGGGCCCGGTCCAGGTTGGCCAGGGCCTCTTCGGCATCGCCCGTCATATAAAGGACCATCGCCAGCTCACTCCGCGTCTGGGCATCGTCCGGCTTGAGCCGCGCGGCCTCCTGGAACTGGGCCGCGGCGGAGGGAAACCGCTTCAGGTCGCGCAGCGCGCGGCCGTAGCCCATGCGCAGGTCGAAGTCCGCGGGGCTCTCCGCCACGGCCTTATCGAGCAGAGGAACCGCTTTATCGGGTTGACGGTTCAGCACGTAGGCCTGCGCCAGCGCCACCCGGTTCGCGGCCGTAGGCGCCTTGGCGCAGGCCTCCTCGAGTCGCGCCACCGCGTCGGCGTATTGCTTGGATTCCAGCAGCAAGACGCCCAGGCGCTCCTGGGCGGCCGCGTTGCCGGGGAACTCCCGATAGATGGAGATGGCTTCAGCCGGCTGCCCGTCGTTCTCGTACCGCCGGGCCAGGCCCAGTAAATCGTCGCGGAAGCTGGGGTCCAGTTCCGCGGCCCGCCGGAAATAAGGGGCTGCTTCGGCCAGCTTATCCTGGCGCGCCAGCGCTTGCGCCAGCCCCAGGTGCGCCTCGGCGGTCTTGGGGTTGGCGGTTACAAGCAGGCGAAAACTCTGCGCGGCTTCCTCCGCGTCGCCGGTTTCCAGTTGCGCTTCGGCCAGGAAAAAACGGGGCTGGAACTCGGTGGGTTTCTGCGCCGCGGCGGCTTCCAGCAACGGCAGCGCGTCGGCCGGCTCTTTGTCGCGCATTAGCAGCATGCCCAGATTTAGATTGGCCTCATATAGCCCCGGTTTCAATTCCAGGGTCTTGCGGTATTCGGCGGCCGCCTCCGCATCGCGCCGCAGGGCGCCATAGGCCAGCGCCAGGTTGAAATGCGCGAAGTAGTCCTGCGGATCGGCTGCCAAAGCCCGGCCAAACGCCTGAACCGCAGCCTCGTTCTTTCCCTCATCCAGGGCTTTCAAGCCTTCGGAAACGGGATCGGTTGCCTGCGCGAACAGCAGAGCCATCGCCAATGCCCACATAAACTGAATTCTACTGCCGCTCGCCTCGGTCTACCCGCGGATGGAAGCCGTCACTTTTTCGCCGGGCCCGGCATCGGCAGTTCGGGAGTGTCTGGCGTAAATGTGAGAGGCAGGTCGACAAATGCCGTCTTCTGTTCGTTCTCGTCGGTAAGGCGTAGCTTGTAGTGCCGGGGCGGAACGTCGAACAACACGGCGCCCTGCGCGGCTTCGGCCGGCTTAGCCTGGCGAAGGATGCCAAGCCAGTTCGGCGCCCCTTCGCCGTTGGCGAACTCCGCGTAAGCCTTGCCATTGTCGTCCACCACGGTCATGCCGGGTACCAGCACTTCCGCGATGCCGCTGTTGGCCGCGCTGATGCGCACCAGAAGGAAGCGGTTTGCAGGTATCTTGGCGTCCAAACCCGAGCCGATCTGGGTCATCCACTGCGTCTCGAGAACCGTATAGATGATATGGCCGAGTTCGACGCGCTCCCCCATGGCAAAGGCCCGCGGCGTGGAGGCAATCCTGGAACACCCCTCCGCCAGCATAAGACTTAGCATCGCCATGACGATGAGAATAGAACGAAAAGGTCGCATTTCACAGCTATTCTCGCCGCTTACGTTGCGGGTGTCAATCGCGGGAGAGGTTTGCGGGAGACAAGAAACCGCGGGACTACCTCTTCTGGTCCTGCAACAGACGTTCAAACCTGACTTTTTGCTCCGGCGTCAGCACCACCTCGATGCGCTGCTTGGCATCGCTGAGGACGGTGCGGTAGTACTGCCAGAAATCGTTCAGAATCAGTCCGATCTGCTCGGATTGCGCGGGCGTCAGGTCGAGCTCTTTCTGCAACCGTTCAAAGTAGTCGGCCTTGCCCTGGGGAGTGTCGAACGCCACCGCCTGCCCGCGGCCGTGAACGCCGAAATCCATGACCACCGCGCCGATAACCGCGCCGCACAAGAAAACCAGCGCGAGCGTCACCCCGCAGGTCACCCGCGCGTTCCAGAAGCCGCGCATCGGCGAAATAGCCAGAAGGTTAGCGCTCATAGGCCGTCAGCGTGAGCAGCATGTTGTCCTGGGCTGGCGCCGAATCGAAAGCGGCGGAATACTCCTCCGCCATCACGGTTACCGGTGAAGGACCCATCGGAGACCTCGACTCGCGCACAATCAGGAAGCTTCCCAGCACGGCCAGCGTAACGAGCGATCCAAACGCCAGGCGGCGGCCGAACGCAAAATTCAGCGCGAAGATATTGGTAAACGATGGCGCGTCCCTTTGCTCAACGGCCCGCGCCATTACCTGCGCGTAGAAGCCGGGCGGGGCTTCCACCGCTTCCGCGCACCGCAAAGAGCCAAACAGCAGCCCGACCTCCCGCATGTTGGCAACATCTTCACGGCAAGCCTTACAGCCACTCAGGTGCGTTTCGATTTGCCGCTCTACCGCCGGTTCCAGCGCACCGGACAGGTACTCTTCCAGGCTTTCCATCACTACCGCGTGCATACGCTTCTCTTCCCTTACCAAACCATCGAGTCGCCACGCTCAAGCTAACCCTTTGCGGATCTATTGCCCTTACGGGCCCGCCCGCTACGGGAACCCTTCTTACCACTACCGCCCCAGCACCCTGGCGCTCAACCGGCTGCCATGCCGGGCGCCCGCTCCATACGTTGCGACGCCCGCACCAGCTTCTGGCGCGCGCGGAACAACTTCACTTTAATGGTGTTCTCGTTCATCCCCGTCCGCTCCGCCAGTTCCTCCACCGAATATCCTTCAACCTCTTTCAGCATCAATAACATGCGGTCTTCTTCGGAAACCCGGGCCAGAAGCTTGAGTACGTAGTCGCGCCGCGCCAGCGTAGTATCCGTGGAAACCTGCCGGTTCACAACCGGCTCGGTGTTCTCCACGCGGCGCACCTCGTCCTCGCTCAAATCGCTCTCGTAGACCAGTTTCCGCACTTTCCTCTTGCGCAGATAATCGAAGCACTCGTTGACTGTGATTTTGTAAATCCAAGTAATCAGCGAACTGCGGAAATCGAAACTCTTGAGGGACAGGAAAATCTTCGCAAATACCTGCTGCGCAATGTCTTCCACATCGTTTCGCTGGCGGATAATGCCGTGGATGATGGAGAACACCTTGGCCTGATAGCGTTCCACTATCTCCTGAAACGCCGATTCGTCGCCCGCCTGCGCCCGCAGAACCAGAGCGCCTTCCGGTGTGTTCTGGTAGTCCACTCTCGATTTCGCCGCGATCCTGCTTCCTAAGCCGGGGAGTGGAAGAACGCCGGACAGTGTTCCCATACACCGCATCCGACGCACCCCGCTATGCTCGGGTTTCAACAACCTGACGAACGGTACTACTGCAAGATAGCACAGGAGCCCGAGGCCATCCCCGGCCCAGAGGCGCCCTCTTCCAGGACCGATACGGTCCACTTTCCCGCGACCCCCGCGCGCCTGCGATCATCAAACCAGTTGAGATCCGGGAAGCTTGGCAGTCGTCGCTTGTATAATTAGGACTGCAAGCCAGAATCAGGAGAGGTCATGGTTCAGTTAACCGAAAAAGCAGTGGGCAAGGTAAAGGAAATTATGGCATCCCAGGAACCCGCTCCCGCGGGGCTGAGGATTTCTGTCGTGGGAGGCGGTTGCTCCGGCTTCAGCTACTCCATGGCCTTCGAGAATCAGCCCAGCATGTTGGATAAAACCTACAGCTATGGGGGCCTCAAGGTCTTCGTCGACCAAGCCAGTATGCTGTATCTGGACGGCGCGGAAGTGGACTTCGTGGAGACGCTGGAAGGCTCCGGGTTCAAGTTCAACAACCCCAACGTGAAATCCACCTGCGGTTGCGGCAGCTCGTTCCAGGCGTAAGGGACCGGCCATCTCCGGCAGAGCAGGCGCTCGCCCGGCAAGGGAGCGCCTTTGCTTTTTGCGCCAAAGTCCTAAGTCATTCTTTCCCTTCGGTTTCCACTTCAGATCCTACCGCCGCGGCGCTACCTCTGGCTCAACCCGCCATCCACCGCCAGCAGTTGTCCGGTAACGAAATTGGAGGCTTTCAGGAAGTAGACCACCGCATCGGCTATCTCCGCCGGCGTACCGCCGCGCCGGGCCGGGGTGGCGGCCATCATCCGCAGGCCCTCGTCGTCGATATCCTCGAACGGAACCACTCCCGGGGCCACGGAGTTGACCGTGATTTCCGGGGCCCACGCTTTCGCCAGCGCGCGCGTCAGCATAATCACGCCGGCCTTCGAGGCGCAGTAGTGCGCGTGCCGCGCCCACGGCCGGATCCCGCCCAGCTAGCTGATGTTCACAATCCGCCCGCCGCCGGTCCTCTTCATGATCCGCGCCGCGCCCTGGCAGCAGAAGAAGACGGCCTTCAGGTTCACCGAGTGGATGAAATCCCAGTCCTGTTCCGTGATTTCGAGCGGATCGCGGCGGGTGAACCGCGCCGCGTTGTTCACCAGGCCGTCGAGCTTCCCGAAGCGCTCTTCCACCTCGGCGAACATGCGGGCGATCTCGGCGACGCTCTCCAGGTTGGCCCGAAACAGGACCGCGCCGCACTGCTCGGCGGCTAGCCGCGCCTCGTCTTCGGACCGGTGGTAGTGGATGGCCACGCGCGCGCCCTCGGCGGCCAGGCGCAACGCGATTCCCCGGCCAATGCGCCGGGCGGCCCCGGTGACGAGCACCACTTTGCCCGCGAGGCCGCTCATGGATCGATGCCCTTACACTGAATTACAAAGTTAACCTCGGACAAACTGAATTTCCATAGGTTATTTCCTTGAAAAAACAGGCTTTGCATCAGGGCACGGCTTGAGCCGTGCCGATCAGGCAGCATTTTCTGGGCTTTAGCCCCTGGTTTGGCCCCGGCGCAAATCCTTCTCATCCTCCTGAAAAAACAGGGGCTAAAGCCCTCTGGGTGTTCCCATTTGCGGCACGGCTGAAGCCGTGCCCTGATACAATGCGCCCAACTTCGGGATTCAGGCTTATACGTTCGGTTCGCCATGGATTTCGAAATCCTCCGGATCGACGCCTTCGAGCGCCGGCTCGGGGAGCCGGCCCGTAAAGTGCGCCCAGCCCCAGAATATCGCGGTTGTGGCGCTGAGGCATCCGGCCACCGCGCCGATGGTTCGCGGGTCCCACGTCTGGGAGGCGATCCCCGCCAGCGTCATGGAGACCATCATGACGCTCCAGGTGAGGGATTCCAGGGTGGCGAACACGCGGCCGCGGAACGCGTCCGGCACGTGGCGCAGCAGTTGCCCCATGTTCAGCACCGAGCTTAGGCCCACCCCCACGCGTGAGAGCGCGATGAACACCAGCGCCCATCCAAAACTCCGCGTCTGGCTGAATAGCACGTACGAGCCCCCGTGCACGATATAGCAGGCCACCACCACGCGTTTGTAGGTATTGAAGCTCAGACGCCGGCCGACGCCGTAGGCCAGCGCGCCCCCGGCCAGCAGGCCCAGACCCGCGCAGCCCCAGATAAGCCCCAGCCCGGCGGGCCCGCGATTGAACACAATCTCGCCGAACACGCTGAACAGGATCTGCGCGGCCCCGCCGCCGGTGGCCCACCCCACGTTGATTACGGCGAGGCCCAGAATCAGGGGCACGGACCGCATATAGCGCAGGCCCTCCGCGTACTCGTGCCAGGGCCGCACCACCTCGGCTTCGGTGAACGAGCGGCGTGGCGGGCGGAAGCCGCGGCCCGGCAGGAACAGCCGCGAGATGCACAGCGCCGAGACCAGAAAGGAAAGCGCGTTGCCCGCGAAGGCCCACACATACCCGAACTGCATCACGCTGGCGCCGGCCAGGAACGCGCCCAGCGCCAGCGTGCTCCACTGGGTGGTCTGGGTCAGCGAATTGGCCGTGTGCAGCTCTTCCTGGGTGGCGATGGACGGCAGTATGGCCGCGCGCCCGCTGGTGAAGAACGGCGAAGCGAACATCAGCAGCGCGCTCAACAGGTAGAGCAGCCAGGGTTCGGGGCGCCTCACCGTGACGATAAACAGCGCAGCCACCACGGCGCGGATGAGGTCGCTCGCAATCATCACGCGTTTGCGGTCCATGCGGTCCAGCCACACGCCCGCCAGCGGCCCGGCCATCACCGCCGGAATGGCGCGCGCCAGCATCACCCCGCTCACCACCAGGCCCGAGCGCGTGTGCGCCACCGCCAGGCTGAACACCGCGATGTTGTTGAAGTGGTCGCCGATCTCGCTCACGATCTGGCCGGTCCAGGTGTAGCGGTAATTGCGGTTGGAGCCCAGCAGCGAAACGAACGCGTTCATCGCGCCCGCTCCGTGAGGAACACCCCCGCGAAAATCACCGCTGCCGAAACCGCCAGCGCCCAGGTCACCCGTTCTCCCAGCGCCAGCACGCCCAGCGCTGTGGCGAGCGGCGGCTGGAAGTACGAGAACTTGGAGATGCGGGAGGGGGCCATGCGCCCGAGCGCCCAGTAGTAGATGAGGTAGGAGATCACCGAGGAGAACAGCGCCATGTAGAGCAGCGCGGTCCAGGCCCCCAGAGAGATGGAAGCCATCGGAAATCGCGCGGATTGCCACGCCGCCACCGGGGCCATCAGGATGGCGCCCGAGATATAGGCGAAGGCGTTCACGGTGATGGCGCTGTGACGCTTGGTCACCGGCTTGCCGTAGACCGTGAACAGGGCGAAGGCGAAACCGCCCGCGAAAATCAGCAGGTCTCCCGCCAGGCTCGCCTGGGGCGCGTTCCGTGCGCGCGGCTCCAGCGTTTTCAGGAGCGCGACGCCTCCCAAGGCCACCGCCATGCCACCCAATTTACCGGCCGTGATTCTCTCGAGGCCGCGTGCGGAGGCCAGCAAGAGCACCGTGATGGGCGTCAGGTTGGCGAAGATGGCGGCGTGCGCCACGCTGGTGCGGCTGAGTCCGAACACGAACAGCATCTGGTTCAGCGTCACGCCCAACAGGCCCAGGGCCAGCAGCGACGGAGCCTCCCGCCAGGTCCAACGGGCGCCGTTCCTCCGCCGTTCCCACAGATAGGCGGGTAGAATCAGCGCGCCCGCGAACAGCGCCCGCCAGCTTGTGAGCAGTAGCGGCGGGAACTCGCGCAGGGCGATCTTGCCCGCCACGTAGTTGCCGGACCAGCCGAAAATCATCAGCGCGATCAGCGCATAGAGCAACGGCCCCCCGGTCAACCCAGAGACTCCTCGCGCACAGTGATATGCCGGATGAAATCGAAATCCAGCCCATATCCGAAGCCCGGCCCGTCGGAAACCCGTATGGTCCCTTGCGGCGTAATTTCTATGGGCGGATCGACGATGTCGCGCTTCCAATAGCGTTTACTCGCCGAAACGTCCCCCGGAAGCACGAAATTCGGCAGCGTCGCCAGCGCCACGTTGTGCGCCCGGCCCACCCCGGATTCGAGCATGCCGCCGCACCATACGGGTATGCCGGCGGCCTGCGCCGCGTTATGCACGCGCAGAGCTTCGCGGAAGCCGCCCACGCGCCCGAGCTTGATATTGAGGATGCCGCAGGCGCGCAGGCGGATGGCCTGCTCGGCATGATGCGCCGTGCGGATGCTCTCGTCGAGACAGATGGGCGTATCGAGCTTCCGTTGCAACTCGGCGTGGTCCACAATGTCGTCGTGGCCGAGCGGCTGCTCGATCATCATCAGGAAGTAATCGTCCAACTGCTTCAGGTGCGCGGCATCGGCCAGGGTGTAGGCCGAATTGGCGTCGGCCATCAGCTTGATTCCGGGAAAGCGCCGGCGCACTCCCAGCACGGCCTCCACGTCCCAGCCCGGCTTGATCTTGATCTTGATGCGCTGGTAGCCATCGGCCAGCTCGCGCTCGATGACCTCCAGAAGCTGCTCGATCGAGTTCTGAATTCCGATGGAAACCCCGCAGGGGATCTCGCGCCTGGCGCCGCCGCCGATTTTCTTCCATAGCGGCACGCCTTCCATGCGCGCCGCCAGGTCCCAGGCCGCGGCTTCCAAGCCTCCGCGCGCCATGTGGTGGCCGCGAATGCGATCCATCTGCGGCCCAATGTCCTCGGGTCCCGCCACCTCGCGCCCCAGCACGCGCGGCGCGGCGTAGTCGCGCAGAATTAGCCACGCCGATTCGGTCCACTCCTCGTTATAAAAAGGGTTCTCGCCGGCGGTGACCTCGCCCCATCCCGAAAGGCCCTGGCTGCGCGCTTCCACCAGAATGATGCGGCGCTCGGTGGTGCGTCCGAAGCTGGTTTCGAAGGGGCGCACCAGGCTCATGCCGATCTCGTGCAGGGTAATGCTCTCGATGCGCATCACGCGGCCTCCGGGCCTTCCGTTTCGCCGCGCCGCAAGCGTTGCGTAATCATCCGCCGGATGCGTTCGTGCGCCGCGGCGAAACCTTCGGTAACGGCCTCATCCACGCGTTCCAGAAGATACACGCCTTCGCTCGCGCTGCGTTCGAAGCCCGTCACCGCCAAGCCCCGCGCGAATGCGTCCTGAAACCTCTCCCCTTTGGCGCGCTGGATGACGCCGGCGCGGACGGGATCGCTGGCCCGTATGTGCGCCATGTCCGCGGGGAAGGCGATTCGCTCGCCGGAACCCCGACCGGGAACCTTGCCGGCCACCGCCGCCTCCACTCGCGGCGACCGCAGCCACCACTCCGCCGCGCAGCGGTCCGTGGGAAGCCCGCCGTGCAGCGGGCTCGCCGTGACGCCGTACAGGTTGTCCTCGTAGCGCCGCACGATGGCCCCCAGCCGCTCGATATTGAAGTACCCGTTCTTAAGTTCGAGCGGGTCAAAGGTCCACTCGATCAGGTCGATGCCGCGCTCGATCGCCTCATCCCGCTGCGCCAGCTTGAGCCGCCGGCCCACGCCCCGGTCGCGGTATTTCGGCAGAACGCCCAGCATGTGGCTGTGCAGGTACGGCCGCCCGTCCGGCAGGATGCCGGGCATGGCGCCCAAAAACCCGATCATCTGGCCGTCCTCGTACGCGCCGAAAATCTGTCCGCCCACCTTGCTCGCCACCACGAACCAGCGCAAGGGCATGGCCTCGATATCGGCGAAATTCCAGATGCGCTGCTGCAACTTCAGCGCCTCGGCGAATTCCTCCAGGTTGTGAAGCGGCCAGATCTCGATCATCGCTTGGCCTCCTGCCACAGCGCTTCCATCTCGGCGATGTTCGAATCCTCGAGCTTCTCGCCGCGCTCGGCCAGCCTGCGCTCGATGTATCCGAAGCGCGCGCGAAACTTGGCGTTGGTCCCGCGCAGCGCCTGCTCCGGATCCACCTTCATGAAGCGCGCCAGGTTAACCAGCACGAACAGCAGATCGCCGATCTCGCCCTCGATCTCGCTGGGCGACCCGCCGCGCCGCGCCGCTTCGAGCTCGGCCAGTTCTTCATCGAGCTTCTCCAGCACCTGTTCGGCGTTTTCCCAATCGAAGCCCACGCCCGCCGCCCGCGCGGCGATCTGCTGCGCCTCCACCAGCGCCGGCAGCGCCCGCGGCACGGTGGAAAGCAATCCGTCGCGCGTGGTTCCCTTTTCTTCCTTCTCCGCGGCTTTGACTTCGCCCCAGATGCGCTTGACGTCGCCCGCCGATTGCGCCGATTCCTCCCCGAACACGTGAGGGTGCCGGCGGATCAGCTTCCGGTTGATGGCCTCAAGCGCGTCCTCGATCGAGAAGAGGCCCTGTTCGCCGGCCATCTGCGCGTAGAAGACCGCCTGCAATAGGAAGTCGCCCAGCTCCTCGGCGAGTTCCTTCCATTGCCGCCGGTCGATGGCGTCGAGAACTTCGTAGGTTTCCTCCAGAGTGTAGGGCTTGATGGAATCGAAGGTCTGCTCGCGGTCCCAGGGACAACCGTCCGGCGCGCGCAGACGCGCCATGAGAGCTACCAGCTCCTGGAACTTCTCTCCAGCGGTTGTGTTGCCTTTCATTACGAGGGAGCGAAAATGCCGGCGATTTTTCCAATGTAGCACGCCCGCCAAAGGACGCCGCGGCCGGGTCCGCATTGGCCTCGGCGCGCGGCTACTTCGCTGGGTCGTCGAGACGTTGTTCGTGGGCCGCGGCGATGTTTTCCAGGCGTTTGATGGAGTCGAGAACGGTTTCGAAGTTGTGGGCGACCTGGCCGAAGTTGAGGGTGATTTCAGTCGCCTGTCGGGACGGTGGGCGTCTGAGCGCAAGGGGGTCGAACAAGCTCATTCGCCGCTGTCCGCCAGGAACCGCGCCATGCGCGCCCGCAGCCGCTCCGTGTTCTTCAATTCGCATTCCCAGACCGTGAGCACCCCCCAACCGAGCCGCCGCAGGCGCCGGCGATGGGCGGCGTCGCGAGTCTGGTTGCGGTCGAGCTTGGCGATCCAGTACTCCGTGTTCGAGCTGGGCCGGTTCCGGCCGGCCCGGCACGAGTGGCCATGCCAGTAGCAGCCGTGTACGAAAATCACCTTCCGGCGGCCCGGAAACGCCAGGTCGGGCTTGCCGGGAAGATCGCCGCGATGCAGGGAGTAGCGGAAGCCCATCCGGTGCACCAGACCGCGAACGGCCATCTCCGGCCGCGTGTCCTTGCCGCGCACGCGGCGCATGATGGCGCTGCGCTCCGCTTTCGAAAAGGTGTCCATGCCTTCGGGAACATTATATACAGGAGCGCCACTGGTATGATTGGGAGGGACGTGCTTCATGCGCTTCGAGCGAATTACCGCTAACCCGGCTGTGGCGACGGGCAAGCCTTGTATCCGCAATTTGCGATTCCCGGTCTCGCGCCTTCTCGGCCTGCTGGCGTCCGGGGAAACCAGGGAGTCTATTCTGAATTCCTACCCCTATCTGGAACCGGCAGATATCGACGAAGCCCTTCGTTATGCGGCTTACCTTTCGGAAGACGAGACCATAGAAATCGCGGCTGCCTCGCTACAGTGCCAATGATATGCTCGAAAAATGACCTCCCGCATCGTGATCGAGCCCGGCAAACGCTCTGGCCAGCCATGCGTTCGCGGGTTGCGCATCACCGTATGGGACGTGCTGGGTTGGCTCGCCGCGGGCATGACGGAGCAGCAAATCCTCGACGATTATCCGGAGTTGGAGCCCGATGATTTCCGTGCGGTGTACGAATTTGCCGCCCGGATGGGCAGGCGCGTGGCTCTGTGAAGCTGCTGCTGGGCGAGAATCTATCGCGTAAACTCGAATCGTGCGGGCCAGCGAACCACCGGCTCCAACCTTCGATATGGTAGAAGACATGGAAAAGAAACGCCTCGGCAACAGTGACATGGAGCTTACCCCGATCGGGATCGGCGCTTGGGCCATGGGCGGCGGCGGGTGGGCCTTCGCCTGGGGGCCGCAGGACGACCGCCTGTCCGTGACGGCCATTCACGCCGCCCTCGATCACGGCATCAACTGGATCGATACGGCCGCCGTTTACGGCCTGGGCCATTCCGAAGAAGTGGTCGCGCGGGCGCTCGAGGGCCGTTCCACCCGGCCCTATGTGTTCACCAAATGCGAACGCGTGTGGGACGAGAAGGGGGCCATCACCGGGCGGTTGAAGGCCGATTCCGTCCGCCGCGAGTGCGAAGGCAGCCTGCGGCGCCTCAAGTTGGACGCCATCGACCTCTTCCAGATCCACTGGCCCCTGCCCGACGAGGACATCGAAGAGGGTTGGGGCGCCATGGCCAAGCTGAAAGAGGAAGGCAAGGTGCGCTCGATCGGCGTTTCGAATTTCGACGTCCTCCAGTTGGAGCGCTGCCGCGCCATCGCTCCCGTCACTTCGCTGCAGCCGCCCTATTCGGCTATTTCGCCCGAGGTGGAAGCCGAAATCCTCCCCTACTGCGCGCACAATGGCATCGGCGTGATCGCCTATTCGCCCATGAAATCGGGCCTGCTCACCGGCAAAATGACCAAGGAGCGCGTAGCCGCCTTTCCGAAGGACGATTTCCGCGGCCGCGCGCCTGCTTTCCAGGAGCCGCAGCTCTCCCGGAACCTGGAGCTTGCCGAACTGGTGAGGCGGATCGGCTCGCGCCACGGCCGCACCGCCGGAGAGGTGGCCATCGCCTGGACGCTGCGCAACCCGGCGATCACCGCCGCCATCGTCGGGATGCGGTCGCCCGAACAGGTGGAAGGCGTGATCGGCGCACTGGAGTTCCGGCTGTCCAAGGAAGAAATCGCCGAAATCGATGCCTTTCGAGGCGCCCGTTCCACGATGCTATAATAGTTTTCGTTCTGCTCCGTAAGTCCAGGCTCGCCACATGTTCTTGAGTATCAAAGAGATGGAGTTGCGGAAGGTTCGTTTCGACGAAACCTTCGAAGTGGGGCTGATCGATTTTTCGGGCGAAGATATCGCGCAAGGCTCTCCGTTGCGCGCCACCGGGTCGGCTGAATTGTTGGCCCGATCGGAGGGAGAAGTTCGTGTCCAGGGCCGGTATACGGTGGAAATGACCGCCCAGTGCGACCGGTGTCTGGGAAGCGCCCGATTCCCGCTGGATGAGAGTTTCGACCTGTTTTACCGGCCGGTGTCCGACATCGCGGTGGAGGAAGAGGTCGAGATCGACGAAGGCGAAGCGGAAATAGGATTTTACGAAGGCGGCGGCCTGGAGCTGGAGGATATCCTCCTGGAACAGGTTGTGCTGGCCTTGCCGATGCAGCGCGTCTGTAGCGACGCGTGCAAGGGCATCTGCCCGGTTTGCGGCAGGAACCGGAACGAGGCCCTGTGCGATTGCCGGATGGAAAGCCCTGACGATCGCTGGGGAGCGCTCCGCAAGTTGGAACTCTGAGGAAAAAATTATGGGCCGCCCGGCGGCCGAAGCCGCGACCCCAAGGGTGCGGTCCTGATATTGTTGAGGAAGAGATATGCCGAATCCCAAACGTAGACACTCCCAGCGGCGGACCAACAACCGGCGCGCGCACGATGCGTTGAAGCCGGCCGGCCTTTCGGAATGCCCGAACTGCCATGAGCCCAAGCTGCCCCACCGGGTGTGCCCGCACTGCGGCCAGTACAAAGGCCGCGAAGTGGTAGAAGTAGAGCAGGAGTAGAACCCTCTCCAAATGCAGACCATTGCCGTGGACGCAATGGGCGGTGACCACGCCCCAAAAGCCGAAGTGGAAGGGGCGATTCGGGCCGCCAGAAGTCTGGACGTTAAGGTGCTCCTGGTGGGCCGGCGCGAGTCGGTCGAACAGGAACTGGCCCTCTATGAAGACCATCGCGATCTGCCCATCGAGGTGGTGGATGCTCCCGATGTGGTCACCATGGAAGATAGCGCCGCCAAGGCGTTCCGCTCCAAGCCCAACAGCTCCATCCGGGTGGCGTCGCGGCTGGTGAAAAGCGGTCAGGCGCAGGGATTGGTGTCGGCGGGCAACACCGGCGCGGTGATGGCCACCGCCAAGATCGTCCAGGGGGTGGTCCCGGGCGTCGACCGGCCCGGCCTGGCGGGCATCTTCCCCACCATGACCGGCAGGCCCGTGGTGGTGGTGGACGTGGGCGCCAACGTGGATTGTTCGGCGCGCCAGTTGGCCCAGTTCGCCGTGATGGCCGAGATGTATTCGCGCATGATTATTCGCGCCACGCCCCGGCCTCGCGTGGGCATTCTCTCCATCGGCGAGGAGGAGCACAAGGGGAACGAGCTGACCCGCTCGGTGGCCGGCCTCCTGAAGAAGCTCACCATCAATTTCATCGGCAACGTGGAAGGCAGCGATATCTACGCCGGCGAAGTGGACGTCATCGTGTGCGACGGCTTTGTGGGCAACGTGGCGCTCAAGGTGAGCGAAGGCGTGGTGGACATGGTGCGCCACCTCATGCGCGACTCGCTCGAGGCCACCATCACCGGCAAGATCGGCTACGCCATCGCCAAGACCGCCTTCACGACGTTTCGCAAGCGGCTTGACTACTCGGAGTACGGCGGCGCCTTTCTGCTGGGTGTGCGCGGCGTCTGCATCATCTGCCACGGCCGCTCCAACGCCAACGCCATTCGCAACGCCATCCGCGTGGCCAAGGAGTTTTCCGAAGGCCAGGTGAACCAGATGATCGAAGAAGAACTGGCGCGCTCGGCTTTCAAGGAGAATGGTAGTTAGGGGGTGATTCGTGGTGACCGCTCCTTTACGGTCGCGGCTCGTGACGGCCACGATTCCGCACGTGGCGAGCCGCGACCGTAAGGGAGCGGTTGCGGCCAGCCCGCATTTGGAGCCCTTGTGAGACTTCCCCTGGTGGTCTTGGTCCTGGCTTTCGGCGCTTGCGCCGGGGCCCAGGATCACATTGCCTGGAGCGTGCGGGAGGAACAACCCGCCCCGCCCGGCGGAGTCGCGGTGCTGCGGGCGTCCGCGCGAATCGAACCGGGCTGGCATCTCTACTCGGCGTCCTCGCCTTCCGGTATCCCCGCGACGTTCCGCGTGCAGCCGGGGGATTCGCTGCGCGTTTTTCAACCGCCTCCCAAGAAATCGTTCGATAAAAACCTGAACGCGGAGAGCGAGACCTACCAGGGCGAGGTCGCGTTCATCCTCGATGTCGGTCTGCCGGCCGCGACGCCTCCCGGCCCCGCCGACCTTACGGTGAGCGTGCGCTACCAGGTCTGTAACGACTCCCTGTGCGTGCAGGGCCGCTGGTCGGGCGCAGCCGCGATTACCGTCGACCCCGTCGAACCGGTCGTAACGTTTGCCCAGGCCCTTGCGGGCTACTCCGAGGTCAAGCCTCCCAAAGCCGCTTCAGGCTCGGATTCGGCAGCTCCGGCAAACCAGGGCTGGGCCATGTTCCTGCTGGTCGCCTTCGGCTTCGGCCTGGCCTCCATCTTCACGCCCTGCGTATTCCCCATGATTCCCATCACCATGTCGTACTTCCTGAACCGCGAATCGGGCGGGCGGCGCGACGGCCTGGTGCAGGCCGTAGTCTTCTGCCTGGGAATCGTGGTGCTCTTCTCCGGGCTGGGTCTTCTCGCCACGGCCCTCCTGGGGCCCTTCGGGGTGGTCCAGCTTGGGGCAAACAAATGGGTCAACGGGTTCATCGCCGCGCTGTTCATCGCCTTTGGATTGAGCCTCCTGGGCGCGTTCGAAATCACCATCCCATCCTCCATCCTCACCCGTCTGAACCGCGCCTCGGATTCCGGCGGCTTCGCCGCCACGCTCCTCATGGGCCTCACGTTCTCCCTCGCCTCGTTCGCCTGCGTGGGCCCCTTCGTGGGCGCCCTGCTGGCGGCCTCCGTGACCGGCGGCGGGGTCCGGCCCTTCATCGGCATGGTGACTTTCGCCGCCGGCCTGGCGCTGCCCTTCTTCTTCCTGGCGCTCTTCCCTTCCTACCTCAAGCGCATGCCCAAGGCCGGCGGCTGGATGGTCCGCATCAAGCTGGTGATGGGGTTCGTCATTCTGGCAGCCAGCCTGAAATACATGAGCGCCGTGGACCAGGTGATGCAATGGGGCTTTCTCACCCGCGAGCGCTTTCTGGCGGCGTGGATCGTGCTCTTCGCCATGGCGGGGTTGTACCTGCTCGGCGTCCTGCGCCTGGAGGGCGTGAAACCGGACGAGCGCGTGGGTCTTGGCCGTCTGCTCACGGGCATCGCTTTTCTGGTCTTCGCCGTCAGCTTGCTGCCCGGCATGTTCGGCGGGCGGCTGGGCGAATTGGACGCTTACGTTCCGGAGGCATCGGCGTCCGGCGGAGCGCCTTCCGCCAACACCCTTGCCTGGATGGAGAACGACTACCGCGGCGCCCTCGACCGCGCCCGCCGCGAAGGCAAGCTCGTATTCGTCAATTTCACCGGCTCTGCCTGCACCAACTGCCATTGGATGAAGGCCAATATGTTCTCCCGGCCGGAGATCGCCGCCGCCCTGCGGAACTTCGTCCTGGTGGAATTGTATACCGACGGCACGGACGCCGCCTCGGAACAGAACGCCCAACTCGAACTTGCGAAGTTCCAGACCGCCGCGATCCCTTTTTACGCCATCTTCGACCCCGACGAAAAAGTGATCGCGACCTCCGCGGGCGCAACCCGCGACCCGCAAGCCTACCTGGCGTTCCTGGAGAAAGGGGCATCGGCTCCGGCCGCCGCCGCGAAGCCGGGCGCGGCGATACCCCAGGTGAAGAAACTCGACGGCGGCGCATTCGATACCGCCTCGCTGAGCGGCAAGGTGGTGGTGGTGAACTTCTGGGCTACCTGGTGCGTGCCGTGCATTCAGGAAATTGCCGGCTTCAATAACCTGCACCGGCAGTTTGGGCCCCAAGGCGTTGTAGTCCTGGGAGTTTCCATGGACGAGGAAGGCGCCGCCAGCGTCGCGCCGTTCCTCAAGAAGCACCCCATGGAGTATGTGGTCGCGCTGGGCCGGCAAGAACTGAACGGCGCGTATCGCCTCGAATCCCTGCCCGTGACCCTGGTCTTCGACCGCGACGGCAGCCAGATCAAGCGCTTCGAGGGATTCACCGCGGAAGCCGCGCTCGAAGCCGCCGTAAGGAGGGCGTTGTAGCCCGTAATCTGTTTGAAGGGAATAGTCCTGAGGCCCTCCCGGTGGCTACAATGCCAAGACTGGCGTGGGCGGCCAGATCAGAAACCAGACTGGCACGCCACGCTCGGTGAACCCGGCGTGTCGCGCTCTGCGCCACGGATGGATTCGGGGCCGGGCCGATGACCAGGGCATTAGCCCGCATATCCCACACGCCACCCTCCGATGTGGGGCAGGCGCTTCCGCCTGTCAACCCGAGCGAAGCTCGGGCGCCGTCTGCTGAAGCCGGTTGGCAGGCGAAAGCGCCTGTCCACAATTACCCGTTTCCGACAAAGTGCCGGAGCCAAACGTCGCCATGATCCGGGACGCGGCAGGCAGGAGTGGCCGCCACGCCATCACACCGGAACACCTGTGAGAAGGTCCGGTTAGCCTACCGGACTCCACTTCAGCAGGCTGCTGCGCGGGCGCGTCAGGGGGTCCGCGAAGTGATTGGGGCTGACCCGCAGGGCGTAGCCCAACCGCCCGGTCCGTTCGGGCGCCACGTCTCTGCCGAACACCGTGACGGGGCCCTGCTGCTCGAGCGGCGGCAGAATCATCATTTCGGTATCCTCCAGGCGCCCATTGCTGTCTATACGGCCGATCACCATCTCCACCCGCACGTCCTCGGGTTTCAAGCCGGCCAGGTCGACAGCCGTCCGTACCGGCGCCGGCCTGCCGCTAACCACCGGTCCCGCCAGGGCCGGCCCGGTTTCGACGAACTGTACGCGGTCCCAAACCTCGCGGATGCGGAGATTCCAGCGCGTTTCCTCGCGCACCGCGGCGTAGTCCCCTTCCACCAGGCGCATGTGCTGCGTGTGCGCCGGCTGATATAACTCCGTCATGTACTCGCGCACCATGCGGCGGCAATCGAAACGGGGGCTGATGTGCATCAGCGATTCCTTCACGCGGCGGATCCACTCGCGCGGCGTCTGCTCGCGGCGCTCGTAGAACATCGGCACGATCTCGTTTTCCAGCAGGTAGTAAATGGCGCTGGCGTGTAGAGGGTCCTGATCTTCGGAATAGGGCTCCCGCTCTCCGATCGCCCAGCCTCCGGACAACTCGTAGGCCTCGTCGAACCAGCCATCCAGACTGCTCAGGTTGAGCACGCCGTTGATGGCCGCTTTCATGCCGCTGGTACCGCACGCCTCCTCGCCGCGGCGCGGGTTGTTCAGCCACAGGTCCACTCCCTGCACCAACTCCCGGCCTACCTTCATGTCGTAGTCTTCCACGAACACCACGTGACGCCACAGGTCGGGGTCGCGCGAAAGCTGCACCACGTCGCGAATGTAGCCCTTCCCCGGCTGGTCCTTGGGATGCGCCTTGCCGGCGATGACGATCTGCACCGGCATGTCCTTGTTCAGCAGAATGCGTTTCAGGCGCTCGACATCGCGAAAAATCAAGGTGGCTCGCTTGTAAGTGGCGAACCGGCGCGCAAACCCGATGGTGAAGGCGTTGGGATCCAGCACCTCCCCGGCGCGGCGGACTTCCGCGGCCGATGCCTGGCGCCGTTGCGCCGAAGCAGTCTGGCGAACCCGCACGAAGCCGATCAGCCGCCGCTTGCGGCGCCGGTGCGCCTCGATCAGCTCTTCATCCGGGATGTCCTTCACCTGTTCCCAAATGCCAGGGTCGTTGAACCGTTCGCGCCAGTCGGGCTGAAGGTACTGGTCGTAAAGCGAACCCAGGTCGCCATTGATCCAGCTCGGAATGTGCACCCCGTTGGTTACGGAAGTGATGGGAACTTCCCAGAGCGGAAGCTGCGGCCAGAGATCGTTGAACATCTCCTGGGAAACCTGCCGGTGCAACCGGCTTACAGCGTTGCGGTAGGCCGATGTGTTCAGCGCCAGGACGGCCATGGAAAAGGGTTCGCCGCGATCGTAGATGTTACGCCGTCCCAGGGCCATCAGGTGCTGGAAGTCGACTCCCGTCTCCGCGCAGTAGTCCGAAAAGTAGTGATACATCATGCCGGCGTCGAACAGGTCGATTCCCGCGGGAACGGGCGTGTGGGTAGTGAAAACGTTGCTGGTGCGGGCGGCCTCCAGCGCTTCCTCGAAGTTCAGCCGCTCGTCGCGCATGAGCACGCGGACGCGCTCGAGCGCCAGAAAGGCGGAATGCCCCTCGTTCATGTGGAACACCGTGGGCTTTAGTCCCATGGCCGTCAACGCTCGCACGCCCCCGATGCCCAGTACGATCTCCTGCCGGATGCGCGTATCGTTGTCGCCGCCGTAAAGCGAATCGGTTATGTCCCGGTCTTGCGGCAGCGGGTTCTCCGGAATGTTGGTGTCCAGCAGGTACAACGTGATCCGGCCGACATATAGCTTCCACACTTGTATGTGAACGTCGCCAGTCGGCAGCTTGACCGTGACTTTCAAATCCTGGCCGGCGGCGTCCTTTACGGGCGCGATCGGCAGGGTGTAGAAATCGTTCACCGGGTAGCGCTCCTGCTGCCAGCCGTCGGGGTTGAGCACCTGCCGGAAATAGCCCTGCTGGTAGAGCAATCCCAGACCCACCAGCGGGTAGTCCTGGTCGCTCGAAGACTTCAGATGGTCTCCCGATAGAATCCCGAGCCCGCCAGAATAGACCGGCAGGCACTCCGACAGGCCGTACTCGGCGGAAAAGTAAGCCACCAGTTTCCCGTCGGCGGGCGGGGCGCCTTTGCGGACGCGTGAATCGTATGTCTCGCAGGCCATTCGGTAGAGAGCCAGGTAGCGTGGGTCGGCCGCGTTCTTTTGCAGCGTGGCCTGCGGAATGCGGCCCAGCATTAACACGGGGTTGTAACCACATTCCCGCCATAGAGCCGGGTCCAGTCTGCGGAACATGGCTCGCACGATGGGCTCCCAGCTCCAAAGCACGTTGTTGGCCAGCTCGGTCATGCGCGAAAGCGCTTCGGGCAACGCCGGTCGCACGAGCAACTCCCGGATGGGCTGTATATAAAACGGCATATGAGAAAACTCTCTTCAAGATAACAGATCGGATTGCGCGTTCCGTTCCATTAGGGCGGCGGGCTTCAACCAAAATGTGGAAAAGTACTACACCGCCTCGGGGCCCGGGCCTCGGAACGGAAGCCTCGCTGCGGATGGGCTGCACGCCCAGGCGTCCAAATGCGTCACAATTGTAGAGTCGATGCGTTTCTTGGCGCTGTTCTTGTTAATGGCCGCCGGCGCTTCAGCCGGTGAGTACGTCTTGCTCGCCAGCGGCTCGCGAATGCGCGTGGATCGCCACGAAATCGGCGAAACCGGGGTGCGGCTGTTCCTGGGCGACGCGTGGGTGGAAGTGGATCCCGCGCGCGTGGTTGGATACGAAGCCGAGGAGTGCGCGCCTCCCACCCCCGCGCCCTCTCCCACGGACGCGGCGCCGGTCGCTCCGCTGGCGCCGGTTCCCACCACCCCGGCCGGTCTGGCGGACGCCGCGGCGGACCGCTACGGGCTGCGGCGCCAACTGGTGCGCAGCGTCATGGCCGCCGAATCGGCCTTCCAGCCGCTGGCCGTTTCTCCCAAAGGCGCCATCGGGTTGATGCAATTGATGCCCTCCACCGCCCAGGCGCTTGGCGCAAATCCTTATGATCCGGTTCAGAACGTAGATGCCGGCGCGCGTTATCTGCGCGAGCTGCTGACCCGTTACCACAACCAGTTGTGGCATGCGCTGGCGGCCTATAACGCCGGCCCCGAAGCGGTGGATCGATATAACGGCGTGCCGCCCTTCCCAGAGACGATCAATTACGTGAGCCGCATCGACCGGGATTTGAGAACTAAGCCCGAACCGGCGTCCGGCCAATAGAAGAGGGTCTGCCAGCTATGCAAACGCTGCGTCCAGCACCGTCGCCAGCGCCTGAATCGTGGAGGCGATGCGAATGGCCGCCAGGATGGTCTCCTCCGTCACGCCCTTCTCGCGCAGGACGCCCTCGTGGGCCTCGATGCACGCGGCGCACCCGTTGATGGCGGAAACCGCCAGGCACCAGAGCTCGAAATCCACCGGATCGGAACCGTGCGTCCGGATCGCCTGCATGCGGAGACGCGCCGGAATGACGGCGTACTTGGGGTTTCCGCTCAGGTGGCGGAAGCGATAGAACACATTGTTCATCCCCATGATGGCGGCGGCCGCCTGGGCGGCGAACAGCGCGGGAGCGCCGAGACGCAGCGAGGCTTCCGCCAGCACCGCTTCGGTAAGCCGGGAGTTGCGCGCGGCCATGGCCGAACACAGCGCCGTTCCCCAGGTTTGCTGTTCGGTGAGTTCGGCCTGCCGCAGCACGCTAGCCATGTTCAGCTTCAGGTCCTTGGCGTAGTCCGGACAGGTTTCGAGGAGTTGTTCGAGTGTCATAATCTGTGTGGTACGGGCCGCGCCAGCGCCAAACGCCTCACCGCCAATCTCGGCGCCTCCGCGATGAGATTTACACGGCGGGCTTGAGAACGGCTTCGCCCTTGTGCCAGTTGCACGGGCAGAGCTCATCCGTTTGCAAGGCATCGAGCACGCGCATGACCTCCTGGGGGTTGCGCCCCACCGAAAGGTCGTTCACCGCAACGAAGCGGATCGTGTTCTCGGGATCCACAATAAAGGTGGCGCGCTGGGCCACGCCTTCGGTTGGATCGAGAATGCCCAACGAGGCGCACAGCTCGCGCTTGATGTCCGCCAGCATGGGAAATGGCAGATTCTTCAAGTCGGGATGGTGTTCCCGCCAGGCCAGGTGCACAAACTCCGAGTCGGTGCTGCCACCGAGAACCTGCGCGTCGCGATCCTGGAACTCCTGATTGAGCTTGCCGAAGGCCGCGATCTCGGTCGGACAGACGAACGTGAAATCCTTGGGCCAGAAGAAATAGACCTTCCACTTTCCGTGGAAACTCTTGTCCGTAATCTTCTGGAACGTCTTGCCCTGCTCGAGGCTCACGGTTGCCTGCAGGGAAAAGGAGGGAAACTTTTCGCCAACGCCTAACATGTACGATTCTCCACTTTCTACGGATGCAGCCGGTCGATCTTGGCCGCAAGAATAAAGTCGCTTTCCGTCAACCCGTCGATTTTATGGGTCCAGATCCGGATATCCACTCTGCCCCAGGAGAGGCACAGGTCGGGATGGTGCCCCTCCTCCTCGGCCACGGCGCCCACGCGGTTGACGAAGTCGAGCGCCGTGCGGAAGTCCGGGAAGGGGAAGCTCCGAGCCAGGTGGTGACCCTCGACCACCTCCCAACCGGGGGCCTGGTCTTTCATTTTCTCCAATTCCTCTCCCCGAAGAGGCGGTGCGCCGCCCCGGCAGGGAATGCAGTGTTTGTCGGCCAGGCTCATACCTCATCCTCCTTCGGCGCCGGAATCTCCCGCAATCCGCGCATGTGCTGCGGCATACAATTCCGGACGGCCGCTCCATGTCTCGATCCCGGCCGGCGCATCCCGGCGCTGTCGCGAATCTCGAAGACCGATGGAAAAGGTTCGCAAAGAATGTCAAGCGCTCCATCGCGGCCCGCGCTACCCTCGCTGTATCGCTTATGTCCATAACTCGCTGGAAACGGGCCGCGGGCCTTGGCCTTTTGAGCTGGCTTCTGCCCTTCGTGTTTTCCTTCCTCGTTTTTCCGCTCAAACAGGCCAATCCCGCGCTGTTTGACTCGGTGATGGCCGTGGCCGTCGTCGCCGCGGCGGGATGGCTCTCCCGGTGGTATTTCCGGGACATCGCGCCCCGCGTGGGCGAGGCCGCGCTGCTCGGCTTTCTGTGGCTCGCCATAAACCTGATTCTCGATTACCCGATGTTCGCCTACGGTCCCATGCGCATGTCCGCGGCGCGCTATTATGCGGAAATCGGCTCCGGCTATCTGCTATACCCGGCGTTCCTCGCGGGCGCCGCATGGGCTTTCGGGAGGCGCCCCCAAGCCGTATGAACACCGCTACCGCCGCCAGCTACCAGGAACGCATCCTGCGCGCCCTGGCGCACATTCAGGGGCAGCTCGATGCGGAGCTTCCGCTCGAAGATCTGGCCCGTGTGGCCTGTTTCTCGCCCTACCATTTCCACCGCGTGTTTCGCGGCATGGTGGGCGAACCCGTGGCGGAGTATGTCCGCCGGCTGCGCCTGGAGCGGGCGGCGCATCGCCTCAAACGCCAGGACCAGCCGGTTACGGATCTGGCTTTCGAAGCGGGATACGAGTCCCATGAAGCCTTCACTCGCGCGTTCCACGCGCTTTTTGGGGTGGCCCCCTCCGAATATCGCGCCGCCCACCGCGGCGCGGCGGAATCGCCGTCCGGCGCGCATTATGACGACCTCACCGCGTACCGGCCTCCCAACTACGGCAATCATGCGTCTGTGGAGATTCGAACCCTGCGGCCGGAGCGCGCAGTCTTTATCCGCCACCTGGGCCCTTACGAAAGAGTATCGGGAACCTGGCAGCGGCTGGCCGCCTGGGCCGGCCCACGCGGCCTGTTTGGCCCCGGGACGCGCTTCATCGGCCTCTCATGGGACGATCCCGATATCACCCCCGTGGAAAAGCTGCGCTACGATGCCGCCATCACTGTGAGCCGCCCCGTACAGCCGGAAGGCGAAATCGGCGTCACGGAAGTGGCCGGCGGCCCCTACGCCACCGCCGTGCACAAAGGTCCGTACGAAACCCTCGGCGGCGCCTATCAGGCCCTTTTCGGAGGCTGGCTTCCGTCGAGCGGCCGCGAGCTTCGCGACCACCCATGCCTGGAGTTCTACCTGAACTCGCCCCAGAACACCCGCCCCGAAGATCTGCGAACCGCGATCCACGTGCCCCTCGCATAGCCCGGCTCTCCCGCTACAATCGGTACGTCACATGTTCTCTTCCCGCTTCCATTGGGATCTTCGTCCCAATCGCCTCGCTCGTGCGCTGGCCGAGAAAAGGCGCGCCGGCGCCCGTCTCCTCGACCTCACCGAATCGAACCCCACCCGCGCCGGCATCGACTACCCGCCGGAAATCCTGGCGGCGTTCGACGACCCCGCCATGCTCGCTTACGCCCCCGCCCCCGCCGGCGCCCGCCGCGCGCGCGAGGCCGTAGCCGCCTACTATGCCGCCCGCGGCGAGCGGGTCGAGCCCGAGCGAATCCTGCTCACGGCCAGCACCAGCGAAGCCTACGCCTACCTCTTCAAGTTGCTGGCGGATCCGGGAGAGCACGTGCTGGTCCCCAGGCCGTCCTACCCTTTGTTTGAGTTTCTGGCAGCCATGGAATCCATCGAGGTTCGCCCGTATCCGCTGGCGTACCACGGCGGGTGGTCCATCGACCTGGACGCTCTGGAGACCGCCATTTCGCCGCGCACGCGCGCCGTGGCGCTGGTCCATCCGAATAATCCCACCGGCTCCTACGTCAAGCGCTTCGAGCTCGAAAGCCTGGCGCGTCTTGGCGCGGGGCGGGGAATTGCCATCGTCTCCGACGAGGTCTTCTCGGATTACGCTTTTGCGCCCGACCCCCAGCGCGTCGCCACTCTCGCCGGCTTCGACGAGTGCCTCGGGTTCGCCATGAGCGGCTTGTCCAAAGTCGCGGGCCTGCCGCAGATGAAGCTGGGTTGGATTGTGGTGAGCGGCCCCCCGGCGCTGCGCGCGGAAGCCATGGAAAAGCTGGAGTGGATTGCGGACACCTACCTTTCCGTGGGAACGCCGGTCCAGTGCGCCGCCTCGAAGCTGCTGGCCGCCGGAGAAGCGGTGCGGCGCCGGATTCGCCGGCGCACCGCGGACAACCTCACCCACGCGCGCGCCATTCTGGCCGGCTCCGCCGCCAACATCCTGGCGGTGGAAGGCGGCTGGTACATCGCCGTCCAGTTGCCGCGCATCCGCAGCGAGGAAGAATGGGCGCTCGAACTGCTCGAGCGCGAAAACGTGCAAACCCAGCCCGGCTTCTTCTACGATTTCGAATCGGAAGCCTTCCTGATCCTGAGCTTGCTGACGGAGACGGCGGTATTCCAGGAGGGCATTGCGAAGCTGAGAGGCTTCGTGGGGTAAGTCGGGAAACTCCACGGGCCGGGCACGCCCGGTCCGGCTCGGCGAGACACTGAGGGGCCCAAGACACAAAAGCGAAGGTCTGAAACGGCGTACTGGCTCAGGCCCCGCCAGCCAACCCCGCCAGCGCCAGCATCGGGAAATAATCGCGATACATTCCGTAGGTCAGATAGAACACGTTCGGAAAACCCGTTCCGGTGGTGGCTCCTTCCGGCCAGGAGCCGTCGGGGCTTTGCCGGCTCAGCAGATAGTCCAGGCCGCGCTTCACCGCGGGCGCATTGGTTTCTCCGGCCGCCCGCAGTCCCAGAATCGCCCAGGCGGTTTGCGACGCGCAGCTTGGCGCCGGCGCGAAACAGTCTCTGTTGTAACTGGCGCAGGATTCACCCCACCCGCCATCCGGGTTTTGTATCGTCTTCAGCCACTGAGCGGCTTTATCGATGGCCTCCTTCACCGGCCCCGTGGGCGCGCCCCCGGCGCTGGCCGCCAGGCCCCGCATGGCCAGGAATGACCCGTAAATATAGTTGACCCCCCAGCGCCCGTACCAGCTTCCGTCCTTTTCCTGCGCCTGCAGCAGGTAAGCCACCCCGCGGCGCACGGCTTCATGCCCAACCAGATCCCGCCGGCTCAGGCACTCCAGCACTCTGCCGGTGATATCCGGGCAGGTGGGATCGAGCATGGCGTTGTGGTCGGCGAAAGGCACGCGGTTGAGCACCGCCCAATTGTTATCCACATCGAAAGCCGCCCATCCGCCGTCGCTCGATTGCATCGCCAGCAGCCAGTTGATGGCGCGGCGCTCGGAGGCGGCCTGCGCTTTCGGGTTGGAAGCCTTGGCATGCAGCAGGGCCAGCAGCACCATGGCCGTGTCGTCGATGTCGGGGTAGAACTCGTTGGCGAACTCGAACGCCCATCCGGAGGGTTCCGTGTCGGGGCGCTTCACCGACCAGTCCCCCTTACGGCGCACCTCCTTGCCGATCAGCCAATCGGCGCTGTGCGCCATGCTTGCATCGTCGCTGAAGCCGGCCTCGCCCAGCGCGAAGGCTGCAATGGCCGTATCCCAGATGGGCGACATGCAGGGTTGGAAAATGAAGCGGTCCTCCGTCTCGATCAGCAGCGATTCGAAATGGCGTATGGCATCCGCCAGGTCGGGATGGTCCGCCGGGTAATCGAGGGCGTCCAGCGCCATGATGAAGTACATCATGGCCGGATAGATGGCCCCCAGTCCTTCGGTGAAACGGGTGCGGTCCAGTATCCAGTGTTCGGCTTCGCGGATGGCCGCGCTGCGGACACGTTCCGAGCCGCGCTTTTCCCAGACCTTGAAAACGCGGTCGAGATGGTAGAACAGAAGCGACAGTCCTCTGCGCCGGGGGAGGGCCAGCTTTACGTTGGGAAGCAGCAGTTCGTCCAGGGTGAACCCCGCCGGCGCGCGGCGCTTCGAGCCGCGCGCCTGCACGATGGAAAGCGGCACCAGAATAGAGCGCGTCCACGACGACATCTCGTAGAGCACGTTGCCCGGCAGCATGACGATCTCCGGGGGAACCGAAGGCACGTACTTGCGCGGGTAAAGGCCGAACAGGCTGAGGTTGATCTTGACGTAGCTGTTGGCCGCCTGCAACCTGCCCAAGGCTAAAATACGCGCGCACGCGCGCCTGAGCGGCTCGCTCTCGGCCGGCATGCCCGCCAGCTTCAACGCGCAATATGCCTTCACCGTGGCGCTGACCTCCGAGGGTCCGCCCGCGTAAATATTGAAACCCCCGTCGGGTAATTGCCTTTCCAGCACGGACTGCGCGGCTCGGGCGATGCGCCCGCGCGTGGGCGGGTTCCATTCGGCCCCCTCGGGCTGGTGCAGCCACAGTTGCAGCAGGATGTAGTCGGATTCGAGAGTGGTATCCGCGGTCAGCTCGCCGCACCAGAAGCCCTCCGGCTTCTGCTGCCGGAACAGGCGCGCGGCGGAGTGCTGGAGCGCGGAAGCCACCTCTTCGCTCCTCGCGCGCGGCTCCTGTTCCGATTTCCGCCGCGCGGATCTTTGAGCGGGTTCCAACCATTCGTGAGCCATGGGCCGAAGTTCCATGGTAACAACGTAAACTGGATAAATGGATTGCCGCCTCGATACGGTCGAAGCCCGCGTGCTCGGCGCCCTCATGGAAAAAGAGATCGCCACGCCCGATTACTACCCGCTTTCGCTGAACGCCCTGGTCAACGCATGTAACCAGAAATCCAACCGCGACCCGATAGTGAACTTCGGCGAAGGCGACGTGGAAGAGGCGCTGGCGAGCCTCCGCAACAAGGGGCTGGCCCTGCGTATCACCGGCGGCGACAGCCGCGTTCCCAAACACGCGCAACGCTTCACCGAGAAATTCAACCTGGGACGCCGCGAGGCTGCGCTCATGTGCGCGCTGCTGCTGCGCGGGCCGCAGACCGTGGGCGAGTTGCGCGGCCGCACCGAGCGGCTCTATCAGTTCGACGATCTGGAAGCTGTCGAGAGCACCCTCAGCCGCCTGGCCGAAATGGAGTTCACCGAAAAACTGCCACGCCAGCCGGGTTTCAAGGAGGCGCGCTACGGCCACTTACTGTGCGGAAAGTTCGAGCCCGGCGAGGAGCCCGCGCCGCCGCCTGCGCCGGAACGCGGCGCCTCCGACCGGGACCGCATCGCCGCCCTGGAAGCCGCCCTGGCCGATCTCCGCCGCGAGTTCGACGATTTTCGGCGCAGTTTCGAATAAGGATCGGAGCCGCGGATGAACGCGGATAAACGCGGATTGATGGGGTGGCCCCAGATTCCTATCCGTGTTGATCCGCGTCCATCCGCGGCTAAACACTCACTTCTTCCCGCTGAACAATTCGCGCCAGGATGGATCGAGGTTGGTCCATCGGTCCGGCGCGCCCTCGGTGGATTCGGGAGCGCAAAGCGAGCCGTGCCCCGAGTCGCAGACCAGCTCCGTGGTGGCGGGGTCCAGCACGCTGGCCCAGGAACCCATCCTCACCGGCATGCCTAGACGCTGGAGACACACCGAGCAGCGCCGGCGCTGGTCCGCGAAGCTCCACCAGATGGCGCAGGCGCATACCGGCAAAAATGCCAGCGCGGGCACAGCCCCGGTGAGCAGCCGCACGCTGCCTTCCGTCCGCGCGCCAAGGACCGCCGCGGCTTCCACCCACAACAGGGCCGGAATGGCGACGGCCAGAATGGATTTGAGCGCCAGGAACGACCGGTAACGCCACCCCCGCCCGGTGGGCAGCGGCCCTCCGCGCGAGACCACCACGCCGCCAATCACCACCCCGAACAGTACCCAGAGGGCGTATCCCCAGGGGCTCGATGGCACGGAATCGAAGGAGATCACCTGGGGCGGCCGCGGCAGCAGCGGAAAGGCGGCTCGGGCTATCTCGTAGAGTTCCAGGCGCACGGCGTCCGGGGTGGCGCCGGGCTTGAGCCTGCCTAGCGCGCCGATCAGGAACGGCGGGCCGGCGGCGGGCGGCGGCCCGATCTTCAAGGGCGTGAAAACCACGATGCTCCGGGAAATCGCCCAAAACGCATCGGGCAGCGCCCCAATCACCTTATACGGCCGGCCTTCGACGTCCATGGTCCCGCCGATGGCCCTGGGATCGCGGCCGAACCGGCGCCTCCACTCCAGGCCGCCGATCACCGCCACGTCGCCATCGCCGGGAGCGAACAGGCGCCCGGCCGCCGCCCGCACCCCCAGTAACGCGAAAAAGTTCAGCGTCACCGCGGCGTGCGGCCCGTAGCTCGGGTGCACAAAACCCGCCACGCCGGAGAGGAGCTTGGACTGCGCGCTCCACAGCGGCACGAAGCTTGGTGGAACGCCGTAAGGTTCGTCGATCAACCCGGTGTACTTGATCGAGACCAGGGACCCCGGATCTTCAAGCGGCAGCCGCTCGAAGAGAGCTCGCGTCCCCCTGAAGCCGCCCGAAATGGCCGCCAGGGCGAGCAGCGCCGCTCCGGCGGCGGTCAACACGAAGCCGCCTCCGCGAACCCAGTGCCTCAACTGCTCCCGGCTGACGCGCAGCCAGAAGGCATCCACGAAACTGCCCCAACTGTGGCGCACCAGCTCGGCCCGGTCGCGCCCGGTCAACTCCCCGCGCTCGAATAGAATCCACCAGTTCCAGAGGTTGGCGTCCCAACGCGCGCGCCATCGGCCCCGCGCGCGCGCCGGCGCGATCCAACTTGCCGCCCGGATCAGCATCCGGCAGGCCAGCGGCGGGCGCGGTTCCCCTTGTTTCGCCATAATCCCTCCACGGAATTAGACGCTGCCCGGGCCGGTAGTGTTGCCGCCTGGAAACACCAGTATCCCGATTGGCCCGTTGCCCGCCTGCCCGCGCAATGCTATTACAATGTGAGGTAACCCATCGGGCTCCAGCGGTCTAAAGGACATTCTCAACTGGTTTATAAGGTTTCGACACAATGAGGGCAACGCTAGGTCTTACTTTATTCGCGCTCTGCTGCTCCGCCGCCTGGGGACAGTCGACGGCCGGATTCGGAGCGGTAACGGGCACGGTTCGCGACACGGGGGGTGAAGGCATCCCCGATGCCACCGTATTCGTGTCGAACGATTCGCTCGCGCTCCGCCGCACTCTGGTCACCACCGACGATGGCCTGTTTGACGCGCCCGCGCTGGTTCCCGCGCCCGGATACGCCGTCAAAATAGTCCGCAAGGGGTTCGTCGGTTGGGAGGCCAAGGACTTCGAGGTGTTCGCGGGCCGGAAGCTGGAGTTCAACATCACCCTGCGCTCCACCAAGGAGCGTCCCAACCAGTTGAGCGACTACATTCTTCCGGCGGAGGTAGACGACACGTATGGCGTGTCCGCCGCGGTCACGCCCGATAAGACCATGGACCTGCCCATATCCGGCCACCGCTGGACCGCGCTGGCCGCGCTGGCCCCGGCCACCGGCGACGCTCCTTACGGCCTGGTGGACATACAAGGCCAGGAGCTCGCGAACTCCTACCAAATGGAGGGCATCGAGGTAGCCACCACGTACTTCAGCGAGCGCCGGGCCGTCGGCCGGCTCTTCCCCGAGGGCGCCGTGCAGGAAACCGGCGTGCTGGTGAGCGACTACGGCCCCGAATTCAGCCATTCCCTGGGCGGCGTGGTGAATGGGGTGACCCGCACCGGAGGCAACGATTTCCATGGCGATTTCTACGATTACCTGCGCACCCATGCGTTCAGCGCGCTGGACAAGTACGCGGCGGGGCGCGACCTCCAGCAGAGGCGCAATCAGGGCGGCGGCGGCATCGGCGGCCCGATTCTGAAGAACAACGTCTTCTTTTTCGCCAGCGCCGACGTGATTGACGCCCACTCCCAGGCGCTCAACCGCATTACCAGCTCCCTTATCGCGGATCCCACCGGCTCTTTCGTGCTGCCCTCCAATTGCACTACCCCGAACACCGCCGCGCAGTGCGCGGCCGTCACCAAGTTCGTGCAATCCCAGATGAACGTCTTCGTGCCGCGCAGCGACCGCGTGGCGACCGGGCTGGCCAGGCTGGATTATCGCCGCCGCGACCGGGACGCCTTCACCGTGGAAGCCGACTATATGAAGTGGATCGCGCCGAATGGAGCGCAGATGGAACCGGTTTCCACCGATGGATCTCTAATCGGCGACAACGGCAACTACCAGCAAGTGTCGCGCTTTGCCAAGATTAGTTGGGTGCGCGCGCTCGGCACGAACGTGGCCAACGATATGCGCCTCGGCTGGTCCAAGGACGAAGAGGCCGAGACGGCCGCGCCGCAGCTCTGGCCGTCCTCCACCGGTCCGCTGGCCCTTACGGTGGCGGGCGCCAACGTGGGCGCCTCCGGTCTCTACCCCAACTGGCTCAACGAGGAGCGGCGCGAGGTGGTGGACAACTTCACCTTCTCGGCCGGCCAGCATACCATGCGCGCGGGCCTCGAATACTTCAAGTATTTCGACTTCCACAACCAGCTCGCCTACGCCGACGGAGAATACAACTACTCCACCCTGGGCGCCTTTGCGCAGGACCTCACCGGCATCACCAACCAGCGCAAGAACTACAACACGTTCGTTCAGACGTTCGGCTTCCCTCAAACCGCTTTCAGCCCCAGGGTGCTCAAGGCCTACCTGTCGGACACCTGGAAGCTCATGCCCGGTTTTACCTTCGACTACGCCTTGTATTTCGAGAAACCCAAGCTGCCTCAGCCGAACTGGGTTAACAGCGATTATCAAGCCACCGGTACGATCAATTCGCCGGGCCTCGATCTCGCCCCGCGCGTCGGCGCCGCCTATACCATGGGCGAGCATACCGTGGCTCGCGCGAGTTACGGATGGTTCTACGCTCCCTTCGCGGGGGAGGCGTTGGACCTGCTTTACCTGGGCGGCCAGTCTTACACGAGCACAATTTCGACCCAGACCGGCTCGCCCATTTTCCCCATCCTTTATGCCAACGCAAACGTCAAGGCCAAGGGCGCCGAGAACATCATTTACACCTCCGACAAATTCCGCAACGCCCTTACCAGACAGGCCACCGTGGCTATCGAGCACGAATTCGCCGCCAAGACCGTCGCTACCCTCAGCGTTTTCGACAGTCAGGGCTACAAGCTGTTGACCGACGACGACCTCAATCTTCCCCCCACCACCAATTCCGTGATCTACACCATCGCCAACTCCGCCGGCCAAGCGGTGAACAAGTGGGCGTCCACGATGTATATCACCCGAAGCGATCCCCGCTACGGTCACATCTACCAGGTCGAGAACGGCGGCAGGTCGTGGTATAACGCCGCCATTCTCCAAGTGAGGCAGCCTTTTTCGCACGGCCTAGCGCTGCAAATGAACTACACCTTTTCCCACGCCCTCGACGACGTGGGCAACAGTCCTTATGGCATCAGCGTGGGGTCGGCCAACAACGATTACATGGCCGACAAGGGCAGTTCCGCCAGCGATCAGCGCCAGCGAGGCGTCGTCGACTTCATCTGGCGGCCCACGATTTCTTCCGACTCCGCGCCGTTGCGGGCGCTGTTGAACGGATGGGAGCTTTCCGGCGTCGCCACCGTGGCTTCGAGGCGCTCGGCCACCGCGCTCATACTGATGAACGGCCAGGAGTTCTCCAGCACCACCCCGGATTACTCCACTGCGTTGAGCGGCTCCGGCGGCTGGGCGCGGGTTCCGTTTTATCCCGTCAACAGCCTGCCCATGTCGCCTGAACAGAACCTGGATGCCCGGCTGGCGCGCACCATATCGTTCAAGGAGCGCTTCAAGCTGACGATGATGTTCCAGGCCTTCAATGTGGTCAACCGGCAGTGGACCACGGGAGTCAACACGGTGGCGTTCGTGGCCACCAGCGGAGTCCTGAAGCCGGTCTCCGGAGCCGGCGCCCCCAACGCCTCGGCGGTCTATGATACCCCCACCGCCCGCCACTGCGAGTTGGCGCTAAGGCTGGTGTTCTAAGCCTCTCCTACAGTGTAGTGCGGCCGAAGTTCCGCGCGTTTTGTGGGGCAGGCAATCTTGCCTGCAGCCGCCTTTCTAGGCGGCTTTTTCGCATCCGCGAAGCCCTCTCACACAGGAAACGCCGGCTGAAAGCCGGCGGCAGCCAGGATTGGCTGCCCCACGGGTATCTGCATACTCGTCATTCTGTTCGCCGCAGACCACTAGCGCCGTACGGGCCGGGCACGCCCGGCCCGCGGCGAGAGAACCAATCAAACGGTCGTCGCCCGCCGGCCTTACCGGAACAACCTCGGCGCCATGTCCGCCAGGTAGTTGCGCCAGTTGCGCCATACGTGCCCTTCTTCCGAAGGCGCCCATATGTGTTTTATATTGGCCTTCTCCAGCGCCGCCACCAGGGCCTCCGAACCGGGGAACAGGCTGTCGGTTTTGCCGCACGCCACGTAGAACAGCTTCAGCTTCTTATCGGTGGCCGCCGGATCGGCGAAGAACTCCTTGTACTGCTGTTCCACGTTCCCTCCGCCCGCTGCCGCGCTGAACGCCCCGATGTAATGGAACGTATCGAGGTGCGTCATGCCGGTGCGCAACGCCTGGCCGCCGCCCATGGAAAGTCCCGCGATGGCGCGGCTGTCGGCGGTGGCGTTCACCCGGTACATGTTCTCCACGTAAGGGATTACGTCCGTCAACAAGTCGTTCTCCCAGGCGTTTCCACCGCCGCCTTGTTGTTGCGCCGGGCCCGCGCCGAAGTACACTTCCTGGGTCGGCCGGCCGTACGGCATTACGATAATCATGGGCTTGGCCTTGCCTGCCGCGATCAGGTTGTCGAGGATGATGTTGGCCCGGCCCACCATCGTCCAGCCGGTCTCGGTATCGCCCGATCCGTGCAGCAGGTACAGCGCCGGATACTTCGCCGATCCGGATTCATACCCCGGCGGCGTGTAGACCCAGATGCTGCGCGGCGCGCCCACCGATTTCGAATCGTACCAGTTGATGTGCACCGTCCCGCGCGGCACGGCCTGCACGTCGTATGGCGCCGGCTTGTCTCCCGGCACTTCGAACATCGATTCGGACGACCGGTCGCCCAGCTTCACCGCTGGGTTTTGCGGGTCCGTCACGTGCACCCCGTCGATCGAGAGGGTGTAGTTATACATCGCCGGGTTGAGCGGTCCCACCTTGACGCTCCACTCGCCATCGTCGCTCTTGGTCAGCGCCAGCGCGGCCGCCGCGAAATCGCCGGACACTTCGACGCTCGACGCTTTCGGCGCGCTCAGTTGGAAGGTCACGGTCCGATCCGGATTCACCACGTAGGACGGCCTTTGCGGCCCCCCGCGTCCTCCCCGACCTCCCCGGCCGGGACCGGCCGCCGGAGGCGCCTGAGCGCAGAGAAGAGAAGCCAACGCGGCGAACAACGCGCACGCTACGATCTTTTGTTTCATGCCCAGATTATATACGGATTCGCCGGTCCGAAAACTGGTGGGGCAGGCGCTTTCGCCTGCCAACAACCTTGAAAAAGGCGGGCAGGGCCGCCAACCCGGCCATGTGGGGCAGGCGCTTTCGCCTGCCAACAGCGTTTTTCGGACCAGGCTCCTTCGCCTGCCAACCCACGGTCTCAGAAGCCGCTGGGCGTGATCCAGAAGCTCTCCTGCCAGCTCTGGCCCGGCGGGATGTATTGCAGGTCTTTATACAAGCCCTTTTGCGCTAGGTTCATCGAGTCGGTGATTCCGGCCATGGGCTCAAAGCAAATGAAGTTCTGCGTGGGCCCCGCCGGGAACCACACTACCACCGCATGGAATTTCGGGCCGAAAGCCACCTGCACTTTTTCGTTTTTGCCCTTGACCCACATGATCGCCTTGCCCGAGGCGTCCCGGACGAGGTCCCCGAACCCGTCGTCCAGCTTCATGCCCTTGAGCGACCCGCCCTGGGGGTTGGGAATCACCTTCTCAATCGGCTCCGTCTCGCCGGTGGGGATGTTCTGATTGGCGATCCAATGTATTTTCGCTCCCACCGAAAACGTCCAGTCGTCGCGCGGCGCGTCGTTCACCTGATAGTAGGGATGGAAGCCTATGGCCACCGGCATGGGCGCGGCGCTCAGGTTGTTGAGCTTCACCGACACTTCCAGGGTTCCGTCCTTCAACCGGTAGGTCATTTCTATGGTGTGGGCGAAGGGAAACTGCGCCATCCAGTCGGGCTGCCGGTAGAACTCCAGCCGGCTGGTCACCCACGCGGCCCCCTGGTCGGCTTTCACTTCCACCACATCCCACGGGGCCGTGGTCAGGAACCCATGCATGGGAATATTTCCGCGCACATTGCCCAGTCCCATGTTGAATGGATACTTCTTCCCATTGGCGTAGAATGCCGCTTCGTCCAGCCGGTTGGCCCACGGGGCCAGGAAGGGAACGCCGCTCAACCCTCCTCTGGCCTTGAATTCGGCGGCCGAGGCGAAGGGAAACTGCAGCACGTTCTTTCCCTTCACCTTCATGTCAAAGGCCGTATTGCCGTGTGAGGGCATCACCGAAACCACCGTCTGGGTCTTGGCGTCCTCGAGGCGAACAACGTCGCCCTCCTGGCGGGCCGAGTATTGCCCGAACACGGGCAAGGCCAGAGTGCACAGAAAGATTGCCAGTCTCATCGGACTCGGATTGTAGCAAGTAGCACGGTCCGCCGGTCTCGCCGGGCAATTTCGGAGTCCAGCCCCCCGGGTTCGTGATACCTTGTTCAGCAGGGGGGGGAAACATGGCGCAGTTTTCAAGACGGGATTTCCTGCGGGCCGGACTGGCCGCCACCGCGCTGGCCGGGTCCAGCCGGTCGCTTCCGGCTTTCGCGTCCGGGAAATCGGCTACCGACTGGGTCACGCTCGGCAATTCGGGCGTCAAGGTCACCCGGCTCGCCTTGGGCACCGGGACGTATTCGGGGCGGGTCCAGCGGGACTTGGGGCAGGAGGGGTTCACCAGCCTGGTGCGCTATGCGTATGACCACGGCGTCCGTTTCTTCGAAACCGCCGAAGGCTACTCCGGCATGCCCGAGATGCTGGGCATCGCCTTGAAAGGGCTGCCCCGCGATTCCTACCGGCTGATGACCAAGTTTTCCACGCGCGGCGACCTGCAGGCCAAAATCGACCGCGCACGCACGGCCCTCAACACCGAGTATATCGATATCCTGCTCATGCACTGCGTGCGCGCCCCCACTTGGGCGGAGGACGGCAAAGCCATGCGCGACGGCTTCTCGGAAGCCAAATCGAAGAAGGTCATCATGGTGCAGGGCGCCTCCTGCCACGGCCTCCAGGCGCTGGGATCGCTTCCCGGCGACAAGTGGCTGGACGTGGCCATGATTCGCATGAACCACAAGGGCGTCAGGATGGACACTCCGAGCATGGGCGATACCAACGAGCTGGGAGACGTTCCGCAGGTGGTGGCGCAGGCCAGAAAGCTCCGTTCCCAGGGAACCGGCATCCTGAGCATGAAGCTGGTGGGCGAAGGCCAGTTCACCAATCGCGAGGATCGCGAAGCGGCCATGAAGTTCGTCATGGGCCAGGGCCTGGCGGACGCGGTTACCGTGGGCTATAAGAGCCCCGCCGAGATCGACGAAGCCATAGCCAGCATCAACAGCGCCCTGAACGCGTAACCCGCGCCGGCGAATGCTGGTGGGGCAGGCGGTTTCGCCTGCCACCGGCGAACTTCGGTTAGCCATCCCCGCGAACCCGCGCTATAGGGGCCGGACATGCCCGGCCCGCGGCGCCCGGTTCGCCGAAACGAAGTTTTTTTTACCTTCCGTTGCTATAACTTGCCCGCCTCAGCGCCACCGGCGCCGGTTGCGCCGATGCTACCTTCAAGTCGGGAAGCGGCCTCGCGCAAGCCCGGCCGCGGCCCATTCTCATCTTGGCCAAGATGCGTTGCTTTGCGTTGATATCGAACTCCCGGAGCCATAAAGCCTTACGGAGGTCACTGACAGATGATCCCGACGGGAGA
>Ga0181520_10002184_pt1 | contig 37166 bp, 35 predicted proteins | sample PEATcosm2014_Bin_29_FD_132451 | JGI IMG/M metagenome (GOLD analysis project Ga0181520, IMG submission 132451) | Peatland microbial communities from MTU Mesocosm Facility, Houghton, MI, USA - PEATcosm2014_Bin02_30_metaG | ecosystem: Environmental > Terrestrial > Soil > Wetlands > Peat | place... | reverse complement strand
GCTTCGACTTCCAAGATCGGCGAGGACCAGATTTTTTACTGCAACCAGCGCGGGCTTTCGACGCAGGACGCCGTGAACCTGATCGTGAACGGCTTCTGCAAGGAGGTCTTCAAGGAGCTGCCGATGGAATTCGCCGTCGAGGCGCAGAAACTTTTGGGCGTGAGTTTGGAAGGCAGTGTGGGATAATTTGGCATGCTGTCTCAAAGAACAAATCAATTATTAAATGCCGCTGTTGACCACATAATTCGTGAGGCTGGACAACGAATTGGAAAAGAGGTGCAGGCGTTGAAATTTGATTTGGTTCGAGGAGGAACCGGTTTATCCAGCATGGCCGAACAGCAAATGGCTCAAGTTCATATTGAAGCGATGCAACAAATTGCAAATGACATCTGGAAGGAAATTAAAAGAGTCCTTCAAGAAGTATGTGTTCAACCATCCGCACTTCTTGAAAATGAAATTGCTTCAATTTTGAAATCCAAATTTTCGCAACTACAACAAACGACAATAAACAGCTATCAAAGAAACCGCAGTCCAAATTATACATTTCAAGACCAACTTCCGAGACTTGAAATGGCATTCAAACAAGTGGAATCGAATATTTACAATGAAATGGCCATTTTTTGCGCAAGCCTCGAAGCGAAACAAACAGAGAAGGAGGCCAGTCGAATGAGTTCAAACATCACTTATAATTTCCACGGAAATAACCCTCGAATTAATATCAATTCGCAGGATTACTCTATCAACATTGCCAATTCTAAGATCGTTTTTGATGAAATACGAAAAACAATTGAATCGGCAATTAAGGACGAAAATCTAAAGAAAGATTTGCAGACCAAAACTTCTGAAATGGAGCAGAACGTCGGAAAAAGTTCGTTTCTCAAAACATATTCGGAGTTCATGGCTTTAGCGGCAAATCATGTAACAGTTTTTGCGCCGCTTGTTCCAGCATTGACACAACTTCTAACAGGTTCCGGCATTTGATATTTTTTAGAAAATGAGCAAAACAATTCTTGAAATCAAAAATCTCCACGCCGGCGTGGAGGGCAAACAAATTCTCAAGGGCGTCAGCCTCAACATCGGCGCGGGCGAAGTCCACGCCGTCATGGGGCCGAACGGCTCCGGCAAAAGCACGCTCGCCGCGGTGCTGGCCGGACGCGACGGCTACGACGTGACCGGCGGCTCGGTCCATTACCTCGGCCACGATCTGCTCGAACTCGACCCCGACGAGCGCGCCCGCAAGGGATTGTTCCTCGCGTTCCAGTATCCGGTCGAGATACCCGGCGTCAACAGCACCTATTTTCTCAAGGCCGCGCTAAACGAAGTCCGCAAATCCAAGGGCGAGCCGGAATTGGACGCCATCGAATTCTTGAACCTCGTCAAGGACAAGATCAAGCTGCTGGAGCTGAATGAGGATTTGCTCAAGCGCTCGGTCAACGAAGGGTTTTCCGGCGGCGAAAAGAAACGGAACGAAATTTTCCAGATGGCCGTGCTCGAACCGAGGCTGGCCATCCTGGACGAAACGGATTCCGGCCTCGACATTGACGCGCTCAAGGTCGTCTCGAACGGCGTCAACAAATTGAAGCGCGCCGACAACGCCCAGCTCGTCATCACGCATTACCAGCGGCTGCTGAATTACATCGTGCCGGATTTCGTCCACGTGCTGGTGGACGGGCGCATCGTTAAATCCGGCGGCAAGGAACTCGCCCTCGAACTCGAATCGAAAGGTTATGACTGGATTTTGAAAGGTTGACCGCCTATCCTGCGGCAAATTTTTCATGTCGCAGGAATCCACTTTGGATATTGCCGGTCTGCTGAAACAGCACGCGGGCAGGAATTACGAGCTGCAATCCGAGCACGTCAACCCGGCAAATGTCCGCGCGCTCAAGACCATCGGCTTCGACCGCTGTTACGTCCGCGCCGAGGGACCTTACCTCTGGGATGTCAAAGGCGACAAGTATCTTGACCTGCTTGGCGGCTACGGCGTGTTCGGCCTGGGCCGCAATCATCCCGAAGTCCGCCGCGTGCTGATTGATTTTCTCAACGCGGATTATCCGAGCCTCGTGAAACTGGAGGCGCCGCTGCTGGCCGGACTGCTGGCGGCGGTATTGAAAAAGCGGATGCCGAACCAGCTCGACATGGTTTTCTTCACCAACTCGGGCGCGGAGGGCGTGGAAACGGCGCTGAAATACGCCCGTTGCGCGACGGGCAAATCCGCGGTGATTCACTGCAAGAAATCGTTTCACGGGCTGACCTACGGCGCGCTTTCGATCAACGGCGACGACAATTTCCGCGAGGACTTCGGGCCGTTCCTGCCGCATTGCCGGGCAATTCCGTTCAACGACCTCGCGGCGCTGGAAGCCGAATTGCGGAAGGGCGACGTGGCGGCGTTCATCGTCGAACCGGTGCAAGGCAAGGGCGTGAACCTGGCCGCGCCCGGATATTTGCTGGAGGCGCAGCGCCTTTGCAGCAAACACGGCGCGCTGTTCGTGGCAGACGAGGTGCAGACGGGCATGGGCCGCACGGGAAAATTCCTGGCCATCGAACACGACGGCCCGGACGTGGATCCGGACATCGTGATCCTGGCCAAAATGCTTTCCGGCGGCTTCGTCCCGGTCGGCGCGGTGCTGTGCAAAAAATGGATCCACGAAAAAGTTTTTTCCTCCATGCAACGCTCGGTGGTTCACAGCTCGACCTTCAGCCAGGGCAGTTTCGCCATGGCCGCCGGGCTGGCGGCGCTCGACGTGCTGGACCGTCACCAGATCATCGCCAACGCCGCGCGCATGGGCGATATGATCGGCAACGGCTTGCGCGCGATGCAGCCGCGTTTTGAATTCATGAAGGAAATCCGCTGGCGCGGCTTGATGACCGGAATCGAATTCGGCCCGCCCAAATCACTCGGCCTGAAAATGGCCTGGACGACGTGCCACACGCTGGACAAAAGCCTGTTTCCGCAGGCGGCAATCATTCCGTTGATGGACAAGCACCGCATCATCACGCAGGTCGCCGGCCACGACATTGACGTGATCAAGCTGCTGCCGCCGCTCGTCATCAGCGAAGCCGACGCGCGGTGGTTCCTCGCCGCGTTCGAGGATGTGATGGTGCAAATGCACAAATTTCCCGGCCCGGCGTGGGACGTTCTCGCCAAAATCGGAAAAAACGCCCTGACCCAGCGCGCCCGTTGAAATGCAAAAGCGCAACCTTGCCGCTGGATTTCCAAAACGCCGGCGGCTAAAATCCTTGCCATGAATTTGGACGAAGCACAACGGCAGCGCTTGAAACCGTGAGCGGCGTTTGCCGGTTGCACTAAAGCTTCCTGTTTAATGCCCCTTTTCGCCTGTGCTTCACTTCCCCCCTTGCCGACCGCGAGCCTAAAGCTCGCGAAAATAAATTTAACCTTGTTTTGAGTCTGAGTAAAATTGCTCACCATGTTGAGTAAACTGTATGACCCGGCAGCCATTACACGGTGAACTGCTGAAACGGCTGAAGGAAAAGCGCCGGTTTCTCCAGGTGTTGGCCGGCCCGCGTCAGGCGGGAAAAACCACATTGGCGCGGCAGGTCATGCAGACGGCAAAGCTGCCGGCCCATTATGCTTCGGCCGATGAACCAGGGTTGCGGGATCACACCTGGCTTGAGCAGCAATGGGATGCGGCCCGGCTCAAGGCAAAGGGGAGCAGGAGCGGCGCATTGCTGGTGCTGGACGAAGTGCAAAAGGTTTCCGACTGGCCAAATGTGGTGAAGTTGCTTTGGGACGCTGATACCCATTCGGCCTTGCCGTTGAAAGTTGTCCTGCTGGGTTCGGCCCCGCTTTTGGTTCAAAGCGGTTTAACGGAAAGTCTCGCCGGTCGGTTTGAGTTGATAACTGTGCCGCTCTGGTCGTTTGCTGAAATGAATGAGGCTTTCGGCTGGAATCTGGAGCAATATGTTTATTACGGCGCGTATCCCGGCTCTGCCGATCTGATCGCCAACCCGGAACGCTGGCGGCGTTACATTGTGGATTCATTGATTGAAACCACTATTTCCCGCGACATTCTGCTGATGACGCGCGTGGACAAGCCCGCACTGTTGCGACGCTTGTTTCATCTTGGTTGCGCCTATTCCGGTCAGATTCTTTCATATCAAAAAATGCTCGGCCAACTGACTGACGCCGGCAACACCGTCACCCTGGCGCACTATCTGGAATTGTTAAAAGGCGTGGGCATGGTCGCCGGGCTTTCCAAGTATGCCCACGGCCTCGTCCGCCAGCGCGGATCGAGTCCTAAATTGCAGGTGCTCAACACCGCTTTGATGACGGCGCAGGACAGCCGGACGTTGGCCGAAGCCCGGCGGGATGGCAATTATTGGGGACGTTTGATTGAGTCCTGTGTGGGTGCGCACCTGCTGAACACAAGTTTTGGCAGTGACATCGAGATATCCTATTGGCGGGAGCGCAATCAAGAAGTTGACTTCGTTTTGCGTCGCGGCAAGACGAGCATGGCGATTGAAGTGAAAAGTGGCCGGCACCGCGAATCGCTGCCAGGAATGGAGGCTTTTGCCAGACAATTCAAACCGAAACGCAAGTTGCTGGTGGGCGGACAGGGAATTGCGCTGGATGAATTTTTGTTCAAACCTGCGGCGTATTGGCTGCAATGATCTTCGGTTTCCGGCGTGACCAATTCACCCTTTGCTCCTTTGGCCGGGTTGATTCGCGGCCGGGCATCTGCCAATCATGGCGCCAAGAACAAAGTCGGTTGCCTGAATTCATTCCAACTGTTTGGACTTGCGGTTTCTATCCTTCCAATGCTTCGTAACAGTGTGGCTCGCCTTGTCGAGCCATTCGCGGTTTTCCGCGAGGGCGGACATTTCCATTGCGCAGAAGAACTTGTGTCCGTTGCGGGCTGGCTTTCCCAATGGTTTGAGCAATCCAGCTTTGAGCAAAACCGAAATCTCATGCGTTAAAAAACCCAGAATTTCCGCCGTTTGATTTATGTCAAGCCGGGCGGGCAGACGGGGCAGGAAAAGCATGGGCTTCTCATTCATACGCCTACCACAATTTCCCGGGTTTGCCGGTTTGATTTTGCCTGGTTCGCTTGCATGAGTTTTTCTCCCTGTGCGCAGGAATGCTTTGCGCAAATCAGCAAATTGCCAAGCCTTTTGTTTTTGAAACCGGCAGGGAATTATTTTTCTTCGCTTTCCCCGCGCGGAATTTTTATAGTTCGCGGCATGAATCTGGACGAAGCACAACGGCAGCGTGTCACCGCATGGGTGTTGCAGGGCGCGAAACTTTCGGAAATCCAAAACCGGCTGGCGGAGGAATTCAGCATCAAGCTCACCTACATGGAAGTCCGCTTTCTCGTGGACGATTTGAAGCTGAAGTTGAAGGACCCGGAGCCGCCGAAAGTAGTCGAGCCGCCGGCGGCGCCCAAAACGCCAGCCACAGCCGCCACTTTACCCGGCGACGAGGCGTCGCCGCCGCCCGGCGGCGGAAAAGTTTCAGTGAGCGTGGATCAAATCACCAAGCCCGGCGCGATTGTCAGCGGCAAGGTGACGTTCAGCGACGGCCAGACCGCCGACTGGTATCTGGATCAGACGGGCCGGCTTGGCGTGGTGCCAAAGCAGCAGGGCTACAAACCCACGCAGGCCGACGTGCGGGAATTTCAATTGGCCTTGCAGCAGGAGGTCGCCAGGCTGGGCTACTGATTTTTCATCCTCGTCCTCGTCCTCGTTCTCCTCCTCGCAATCGGAATGAAAATCGAGGACGAGGACGAGAATGAGCAGGAGGATGATTGTTATCGCCGCTTCGTCTTGCCGTAACTCCGCGCGCTTGGCACATTGATGCCTGATGCGCGAACAATTCCGGGTCTGGATTGAAAGTCTTTACACCTTTGGCCTTGAGGTCATTTCCGGCGAGCGCCGCGATTTCAAGGCGAAGTCCACGCGCGCGATTTTGTTCGGCGGCTCAAAACTTTATCAGGTCGGGGTCAAAATCCACCGCTGGCTCATCAACGTCCGCGTGCTCCGCGACAAGACCCTCGGCGTGCAGGTCATCACCATCGGCAATCTCACCGTGGGCGGCACCGGCAAAACGCCGGTCGTGGAAAAATTCGCGCGTGAACTGTGCGGCGCCGGGCGAAGCGTCGCCATCCTGTCCCGCGGCTACCGGTCCAAACCGCAACCGTTCCATCAATTGCTGCTGAACAAAATCCTGCTGCGCGAGGACCAGACGCCGCCGCGCGTGGTCTCGGACGGCAAATCGCTCCTGCTCGATTCCGAAATGGCCGGCGACGAGCCGTATATGCTCGCGTCCAATCTCAAGGACGTCGTCGTGCTCGTGGACAAGGACCGGGTGAAGAGCGGGCGCTACGCGATTGAAAAATTCGGCTGTGACACGCTGCTGCTCGACGACGGGTTTCAATACTGGCGGCTGCGCGGCCGCCGGCACGACGTGGTTTTGATTGACCGGCAGCAGCCGTTTGGCAACGGGCATTTGATCCCGCGCGGCACGTTGCGCGAGCCGCCGTCGCACCTCGCCCGCGCCCACACGATTTTCATCACCAAGAGCGACGGCAACACCGCCGAACTTCGCGGGCGCATCGCCGGATTGAATCCCGGCGCCGCCATCATTGAATGCGTCCATCATCCGCTCTACCTCGAAGATGTGTTCAGCGGCGGGCGGCGGAATCTCGATTTTCTCGCCGGCAAAAAGGTCGCGTCGTTGAGCGGCATCGCGCAGCCGGAAAGTTTCGAGCAAAGCCTCGTCAAGCTCGGCGCGGAACTGGTTTATGCCAAGCGTTTTGCCGACCACCACCGGTTCACCCAGCAGGAAATCCTCAACGTCATCAACCGCGCCAAGAAACGCCAGGCAGACACGATTGTCACCACGCAGAAGGACGCCGTGCGCTTTCCGAAAATTGACCGGCGCGACCTGCCGTTTTTTTTCATGCGCGTCGAAATCCAGATCATCAGCGGCGCCAATGACTTCCAAGATTGCGTCCGAAAAATCTGTTTCAAATGAAAACGCAGTGTTTTAGCAGCCGTAGTGGCACAGGCATCTTGCCTGTGTGTTTCAGGACGGCTTCCTTTCGCAACCGAAATGCACAGGCAAGATGCCTGTGCCACTAGGATGGATGCCCTGCTCTATTGGCCCGCCCGCGCGCTCATCGCCGTCATTCAGGCGCTGCCGCTCACGCTGGTCGCCCGCATCGGGCGCGCCGCCGGCGCGCTGGCCTTCTGGCTCGACGCGCGGCACCGGCGCGTGGCGCTGCAAAATTTGCAAATGTGCTTCGGCGGCGAGAAATCGCCGGCTGAGATCCGCTCCATCGCAAAAGAACATTTCCGGCGCATCGGCGAAAATTTCGCCTGCGCCGCCAAAACCGCTGCGATGTCTCCTGAGGAAATCCGCCCGCACTTTGTCTTCACCGGCGCGGAAAAAATCCTGCCGCACGAGGCCGATGCCGGCCCGCAAAGCCGCATCGTGGCCATCGGCCATTTCGGCAATTTCGAGCTTTACGCCCGCTTTGGCCAGTTCGTGCCCGTTTTCAAATGCGCCACGACGTATCGCGCGCTCAAACAGCCCGCGCTCAACCGCCTGCTGCAATCGCTGCGCGAACGCTCCGGCTGCCGCTTCTTCGAGCGGCGCACCGAGGGCGCTGCGCTGCGGGCCTGCATGACCGGCACCGGGCTGCTGCTCGGCCTGCTCGCCGACCAGAGCGAGGGCCGCGGCGCGCTCCGCCTGCCGTTCCTCGGCCACGATTGCGCGACTTCCGCCGCACCGGCGATATTTGCCCTGCGCTACCATTGCCCGCTGCACACGGGCATCTGCTACCGGGTCGGGCTGGCAAAATGGGAAATCGAGGCTGGCGACGAAATCCCCACGCGCGAAAACGGCGCGCCGCGTTCAACCGCCGACATCATGCGCGACGTGAACCGCGCGTTTGAAATCGCCGTGCGCCGCGATCCGGCCAACTGGTTCTGGGTCCACCGCCGATGGAAGGGCGGTGAGTCCAAAGTCCAGAGTCCAGAGTCCAAAGTCGAAAACGCGAATATTGGCGCATGAATTCACCAACCGCCAACTGTCAACTGTCAACCACCCCGCGAATTCTGGTTCGCGGGACGAACTGGCTCGGCGACGCCGTGATGACCACGCCCGCGCTGCTGCGCCTGCGCGAAAAATTTCCCGACGCCCACATCGCGCTGCTCACGCCGGAAAAACTGCGCGAACTGTGGATTGGCCATCCGGCGGTGGACGAAACCATTTCCTTCGCCCCCGGCGAAAGTGTTTTTACCACCGGCAAAAAGCTGCGCGGCGGCAATTTTGATGTCGCGCTCGTGCTTCCCAACTCACCGCGCTCGGCGATTGAAACCTGGCTTGCCGGAATTCCGCAACGAATCGGCCACGCCCGCCCGTGGCGGAATTTTTTTCTGACGCAGGCCATCGCCCCGCGCGCCGATGCTGTGAAAATGAGCAAGCGTTCGGAATCCGAAATCCAGCGACTCATTTCACAGAATCCGGAGTCCAGAAATCCAGAATTTCCTAAATCCGCGCATCAAATCTTTGAATATCTCAATTTGACCGCCGCGCTGGGCGCGAATCCGGAGCCGCTGGCGCCGCAATTGTTTGTCACGCCGGACGAAATGGAAGCCGCGAGGAAAAAATTCGGTCTGGAGAAAATTGCGGGGTCAATTTTTGGCATGAATCCCGGCGCGGAATACGGCCCGGCCAAGCGCTGGCCGGTTGAAAAATTCATCGCCGCCGCGCGGGAAATCCAGGGGCGGACCGGTTGCGTCTGGCTGGCTTTCGGCGGCAAAGGCGATCAGCAACTCACGGCGCAAATTGCTTCTGCAATTCACGATTCACGATTCACGATTCACGATTTCGCCGGCCGGACTTCTTTGCGTGAATTGATGTCGCTGCTCAAGCTGTGCCGCGTCCTGCTCACCAACGACTCCGGGCCGATGCACGTGGCCGCCGCGCTCGGCACGCCCGTCGTCGCGCCGTTCGGCAGCACGTCGCCGGAATTGACCGGGCCGGGCCTGCCGGGCGATGCGCGAAACCATGTGCTCAAATCCGACGCGCCGTGTTCGCCCTGTTTTCTCCGCGAATGTCCGATTGATTTCCGCTGCATGAATGGCATCGGCGTGGAGCGCGTGGTCGAGGCCGTGCTTTCAGCCATTCGCTGATGCGGAACAGAACGACCGGTCAAAAACCGGGTTGCGCCCCGGATGGCCGGAAAGCGCGAATCGTGCTTGACGCGGGGCGCGGTTTGGATTGGACTGTGGCCGATATGAAAACAAATTTTTTAGCAGCGTTCGCCGGAATCGGCATGGTTCTCCTTGCCACCGGTTGCATCTCCACGGTCAGCGGCACCAAGTCACCGGCGATGTCGTTCGGCGCGGACCGTTTTGCGGGCCGGTATGAACGGACGCCGGACCAGGTTTATCAGGCATCCGTTGCCGTGATGGTCAACAACGGTGTGCTGCTCACCGAATACATTCCGCACGACACCACCAACAGCCTGCCCAGCGGCGTGCGGTCGTTGTATGGAAAGGTGAACTCGCGGAACGTTTGGATAAGCGTCGCGCCGGTAGACTCGAAAATCACCGAGGTCACGGTGCAGGCCCGCAGCCCCGCCGGTTTCCGCGACCAGGACCTCACACATGAACTGGAAAAGGAAATCGCCCTCCAACTGCAATCAATGCGGTGAGCCGTACTTCAGCCCGATGTTCTGCTCATAAACACCGAGCTTCACGCCCGGCGTTTCTTCCTTCCGCCCCTTGATTTCCAGCTTCAAATGGGCCAGGCGCGACTGCGCGAGCGCCGCCGCGGGCAGGCCGGGGAACTGTTCGATGATTTTTTCCAGCGTCGGGCGCACGGTGTCGTAATCCGCGCCGCCGCGAAGCTGCAAATCGGCGAGCAGATTCAGCCAGTGCGCCACGCGCTTGGGCGGCTGGTTCGGCTCGTTGATGAGCTGCTCAAGCTCGTTCGTCGCCATGTCCAGCCGCCGGTAATGGGTCGCGTAAAGGACGGCGAGTTTCTCGCGCGCCTCGGAATCGAGCGGATGCTGCTCCAAATGTTTCACGTAATCCGCCGCCAGTTTCGCGGGATCGGTTTCGGCGGGAACCAGGTCCCGCATGGAATCGCGAAGCCCGGCGCTTTTCACCCCTTCCGGCAACACCACCGGCTGCCGGTCGTGCGCGGCCAGCAGGATTTTTTCCGCGCCGCCCAGATGCGCGATGCGCTGCGCCGCCGCCAGCGAAAGCTCGCTGCCGGGAAATTTCGCGATGATTTTCTCCAGCGCGGCGCGCGCGGAATCGGCGTCCTGGGCCAGCTTGAGGTGCCAGTCGGCGAGCTGCGTGAGCGTGGCGGCGATTTGTTTGGGCGGCGCGCCGGGCGAATCGCAGAAATGGTTCAGCGTCATTTCCGCGCCGGCCAGGTCCTTCATGTCCTCGGCTTGGATGGTGGCCAGCAGGCTGATGCCTTCGTAATCGGTCGGGAACTGGGCGAGCTGCTTGCGGATTTCCACAATCGCCTCGAGCGGCCGGTATAATTTCCGTTTGGCGAGCGCGATGGAATAATACGGCTTCGGCTCCGGCGGTTCGGTGCCGCCGTCGTAAAACGAGGCAAGGCCATTGGCAACGATGTCGGTGATGCTGTGCCGCCAGATGATGGTCATCACCAGCCCGAAAATGAGCGTCAGGATAAGCCCGTAAAACGCATCGGATCCTCCGCTGTGGAATGCCGGCACGGAGACGGTGAATTGGAAGACCAAAGCCACTGCGGTGACAATCCATTTGAGAATCAGCACGGCCGGGTCGGTGCTGCGCTTGAGCGCGCGGATGAAAAGCCAGCCCACCAAGCCCAAAATGGCGGCGAGCCAGAAAATGCCCATCGCAAAATGCAGGATTTGACTCATGGCCGTTGGCTCAAACTTGTCCCGTTTCCCGGCGGGCGCAAGCAAATAAATGCGCGGCGCATCCCACCCGATTCCGCACCGCTCCGCAAGGCGCGGACGCTTTTCAATACCGCGGCACGTTGCGGTCTATTTCATCCGACCACGCGTTGATGCCGTCCTTGACGTTTTTGACGTATTTGAAACCCTGTTCGCGCAAAAATTCCATCGCAGAATGCGAGCGCGCGCCGACTTTGCACAGCAGATAATATTGCGTGTTCGGATCCAGCTCGGTGAAGCGGCTGCGCAATTCGCTCAACGGCAGCAGCGGCACGCCTTCCACCCTGGCAATTTCGTATTCAAAGGCTTCGCGCACGTCCACGACCTTGATGCCCATGCCCGGATTGTCCAAGGCCTTTTTCATTTCCTGCACCGTGACTTCGTCGGGATTTGCCGCCGGTTTGGATTCCGGCACGATGCCGCAGAACATTTCGTAATCAATCAATTCCTTGATCGTCGGATGCTCGCCGCAAACAGGGCATTGCGGGTCGCGGCGCAGCTTCAATTCGCGGAATTTCATGTCGAGGGCGTTGAACAGGAGCAGCCGGCCAACGAGCGAACTGCCCCGGCCAATGGCGAGCTTCAAAATTTCCGTCGCCTGGATGCAGCCGACGATGCCGGGCAGCACGCCGAGCACGCCGCCTTCCGCGCAGCTCGGCACCATGCCGGGCGGCGGCGGTTCGGGATAAAGGCAGCGGTAACACGGCCCGCCCAGATGCGGCGCGAACACGCTGGCCTGACCCTCGAAACGGAAAATCGAGCCATAAACGTTCGGTTTTTTGAGCAACACGCAGGCGTCGTTCGTCAGATAGCGCGTCGGGAAATTGTCCGTGCCGTCCACCACGATGTCGTAGGGCCGGATGAGGTCCAGCGCGTTTTCCGATGTGATGCGCGTGTTGTGGATGACGACTTCGCAATTGGGATTGATGCCGCGAATCGTTTCCTTGGCCGATTCGGCTTTCGAGCAGCCCACGTCCGCGTCCGTGTGCAGAATCTGGCGTTGCAAATTGGAATAGTCCACCGTGTCGAAATCCACGATGCCGAGCCTGCCGATGCCGGCGGCGGCGAGATACATGGCGATGGGCGAGCCAAGCCCGCCCGCGCCGATGCACAGGACACTCGTGCCCTTGATCTTCTTCTGGCCGGCCAAGCCGACCTCCGGCAGGATCAAGTGCCGCGAATACCGGCGGATTTCTTCATTGTTCAATTCCATACATCAAGCCGAATAAAGTATGTCAGAAGCGGAATAAATCAAGCCGCGCGATTTGGGCTGAAGCTCAGGGGGGCGCAAAACCGCCAATTCACGAAGCTTCGCGCAATTTTTTCAACGCCGCCAGCGCCGCGTCGCTCTCGGCTGCCTTTTTGCTCTTGCCGGTGCCGCGCGCCAGTTCCACGCCCTCGTGATGCACGGTGCATTCAAACACGCGGTCGTGATCCGGCCCGGTGGCGGAAATGGTTTGATACTGCGGCGCGTGCGGCGAGCGCATCTGCAGCAGTTCCTGCAACTCGCCCTTCGGATTTTCAATGGTTGGCGCTCCCGCCGCCGCTGCCGGTGACAGCGCCGCGCTGAATTCGCGCAAAACAAATTCGCGCGCCGTTTCAAAACCGCCGTCCAGAAAGATCGCGCCCAGCAGCGCCTCAAACGCGTCCGCCAGCGCGGACGGACGCTCGCGTCCGCCGTGCGTTTCCTCGCCGTGGCCGAGAATCAAATGCGCGCCGAGGCCCAGCGCGCGGGCGCGTTCGGCCAGCGCGCGGCGGTTGACGAGCTTGGCGCGGGCCTTCGTGAGCGGCCCTTCGTCGGAGCCGGGAAATTGCTCGTAGAGCTTCTGCGTGAGGATGAGTTGCAGCACCGCATCGCCGAGAAACTCCAGCCGCTGGTTGTGCGCGGTCGCCACGCCGCTTTCGTGCGCGACGGACGGATGCGTGAGCGCGAGGCGCAGCAGATTTTCATCCCGGAATTTGCAGCCGAGACGGTCTTGAAATGCGGCGGGGTCGGACATGGATTAATCCGGGAACATCGAACATTGAACATCGAACTCTGAACGCCGAAGTTTCCCGACGCCAGACCATTCGATGTTGGGCGTTCGATGTTGGGCGTTCGATGTTTTCAATTTTGAACTGCCGGCTGATTTTCCGGCGCGGGAACTTGTTCCGCCGTCTGCGCCGCTGTTTCAGCCGGAACCGGCGGCGGATTCAGCCCGTGCTCCAGCAATTGCGCCACGTCACGCTGCACGGCTTCGAGCTGGTCCAGATGCAAATCCGGGTCGGCGATGGTGAAAATATCTCCCGTCCCCGGCTGCTCGTAAATGAACACGCGCTTGCCGTCGCGGACAATTTGCTCCTTCACTTTGAGGATGCGTTTGCGTTCGAGCATGACGGCGAGGATGAAGGCGGCGGGCGCGTAGCGCGGATCATTTTGCTCGATCAGCTTGCGCAGCAGCGTCTCGGCGGTTTCCTTCTGGATGGCGTCCACCACCGGCGGCGGCACTTCAAAAATTCCCTGCCAGTGCGAGATGAAGCCCTTGCGCTCGCGCGCGCCGTCGCTGAACTGGCTTTGCCAGCAGGCGTCGCAAATGTCCATGCGGCGCAAAAACTCCGCGTGCTCGTCAAACAGCAAAGTATGCAGCGATTGTTTGTCGGCAAACGGCCGGGCGCACGACTCGCACGCCGCGGCGCGGGACTGGATGTTCCATTCGTTCATGGGCAGGCAATTTAGCCACAGATTGAACACAGATGAAACACAGATTTTGAAGAAAATATTTCCGTGTTCAATCCGTGTTTCATCCGTGGCATAAAATCACCCGGCGAAATCGAAATCCGAGCAGCTCATGAAATAATGGCAGCGCGGACAACGCAGCTTGCACTTCTCGTTGATCAGTTCATGCCCGCATTGCAGGCAAAACCGCCAATGCTCGCCGGAAATGTTTTCGGACGACGGCGCGGGGCAAACATTTTTACTATCGCCAGATAATTTAATGTTTTCGGCGGACATTTTTTAAGTTTAAGAACGCGAATAAAATGGTTTTGTGGCTTGCTTGATGTCTGACGCAATTCTGTCAGTGCCGAGAAACGCATAACGAATCTCAAAATTGAGCCGGAGACAATTCCGCAAAGCTTGTTCAAGGCCAGCAGGAATCTGTGCAGGCACGCCAACAAAAACTTTAGTGCCAGTCGGAACAGTTCTTGATTGGGGCTGCATTTTTTCGACTGTGTTGCGCAACCACTGAATCTCCTCTGGAGTAAATTCTTTTATAAAATCCGTGCCGGTATTCAGCATGAAATATAAGTCGCCATGAAATGCACGCACTAGCGCATGAGCAGGCATCGCAACATACGTTGCTTGTTTTCGAATCCATTTGGAAAGTCGTTCAAACGAATCAAAAATTGGTAAATACTTTTTGCCGTTGTGTTCAACAATATAGGGCGAGAATTTTTCTCCTGCTTGGCTTCTGCGTGGAGTCGAATCCTGAATTGGCTGATCCAAAGTTGGTATGAACAATTCCGAGCCAAGAAATATATTATAAAAGGCAGATTTCTTTTCGGCATTTTGCCTTGCGGCGTCGAGCGCCTTGTCGAGCGGAGAAATTGGTGCGTTCATAAATATTATTTACTGCGTCCGGCCAAACTTTTTCTCCAGTTCTCGGTAATTCATTTCAATCAGCGTCGGGCGGCCGTGCGGGCAGGTGTAGGGCATCGCGCAGCGGCGCAAATCCTCGACGAGATTTTCCAGCTCCGGCCCGGCCAGCGGGTCGTTGGCCTTCACCGCGTGGCGGCAGACGGTCTTGGCCACGGTGTGCTCGCCGAGCCGCGCGAGATTCACCTCGCGGCCGGCGGCGCGCAATTCGTCCACGAGATCGAACACAAACCGGCGCGTGTCCGGCACCTTCACGAACGGCGGCAGCGCATCGAGCAGAAACGTCCGCTCGCCAAATTCGCTCAAGCCGACGCCGAGCCGGGTCAGCACGACAAGCTGCCCGCGCAAAAACTGGGCGTCGCGCGGCGGCAGTTCAATCGTCTCCGGCAGCAGCAATTTCTGCGACGGCGCGGAGCCGTTTTGCTCCATCCGCGTCAGCATTTGCTCGAACAAAATCCGCTCGTGCGCCGCGTGCTGGTCCAGCAGCACGAGTCCGCGGTCGGATTCCAGCAGGACATAAAGTTTGCCGATGACGCCGACGAGGCGGAGCGGGACGTTGAGCAGCGGCGTGGCTGTGCTGGAAGCTGGAAGTTGGGAGATGGCAGATGGGGAAACATCCGCAGATTTCACCGCCGGCCCGTATTGCGGCGAGGATGGAGGATGGAGGCTGGAGGATGAAACTACATTTTCGGCAGCCGCCGGGGACGCCGGCGGGAAGCCGAGTTTCGACAGCGCCCGCGCGACGGGTGAAATTTGAGATGGAATCGCCGGCGACGGCATTAATTTCTCCGGGAAATTCGGCAGCGCGGGCGCGGAAGCTTCCGGCGACGGTTGAAGTTCCGCCTGCTCGACGACTTTGGACTTTGGACTTTGGACTTTGGACTCCTGCCCATGAAATGCGAGCAGCGCGTCATGCACGGCTTGCGCGACGAGCTTGCGGATTTCGAATTCGCGGTGGAATTTCACCTCACGCTTGGCAGGATGGATGTTCACGTCCACGGCGGCGGGATCAATTTCCAGAAACAGGCAGCAGACCGGGTAGCGGCCCTTCATCAGCGACGTGTGGTAGCCCTCGATGAGCGCGTAATTGATGCCGCGATTTTCCACAGGACGGCGGTTGACGAAAACGAACTGGCCGTCGCGCGTCGCGCGCGAGACGCCGGGCGAGCCGATCAGGCCCCAGATGTGAATTTGAGATTTGAAATTTGAAATTTCAGACGAGGCGGATTTTTCCGACGAGGCGGTTTCAAAAATGTCGGTTTCGTCCGGCGCGGGAGGGTTGCCGTCATCCGCAAGCGTGGCGGAGAAATTCACGGACAAAAGTTTTTCATCGCCGAGCAGGGCGCGGAAACGCTCGCGCAAGGCTTCGATGCGGCTGGAAAGTGGAACAGGCGTCTCGTCTGCTCGATTCAGAGTTGCAACACACAGGCGAGGCGCCTGTGCCACCACGGCGGGCAGTTGCCAGACGTTGCGCCCGTCTTTGACAAACGTGAACGCGACTTCGGGAAACGCCAGCGCGGCGAGCGTGAGGTAATGCTGGATGTGCGCGGCCTCGGTTTCTTCCGTTCGCAAAAATTTCCGGCGCGCGGGCAGGTTGAAAAAAAGCTGCCGCACTTCGACGCTCGTGCCGGGCGCGCTGCCGGCAGCCTTGACCTCGGCAATCGTGCCGCCGTTGACAATGATTTGCGCGCCTTCGGGCGAAACGTTTTCGCGTTCGCGCGTGGTGAGCATGAAACGGCTGACGCTGGCGATGCTGGGCAGCGCCTCGCCGCGAAATCCCAGCGTGGCGATGGACGCCAAATCCTCGGCGCGCTGGATTTTGCTGGTGGCATGGCGTTCGAGACAGAGCAGCGCGTCGTCGCGGCTCATGCCAAAGCCGTCGTCGGTCACACGAACGAGGCTGCGCCCGCCGGCGCCGATTTCGACGGTGATTTTCCGGGGATCGGCGTCGAGGGAATTTTCGACCAGCTCCTTCACGACGCTGGCGGGCCGCTCGACCACTTCGCCGGCGGCGATCTGGTTGGCGACCTGTTCGGAAAGGAGGCGGATGCGGTTCATCGCGTGGCGTCGTTGAATCGTGAATCGTTAAATCGTTGCATCGTCGGTCCAGTTTGTCGCCAGACCGCCTCCGATGCAACCCTTCACGGTCCATGGCGCGGCATGTTCGGCGAGAGAACACTTTGACACTGCGCCCGCGCCGCGTAAAATGCGCGCCGGATTTTCTCTATGGCCACACATTATCTCGCCTGCGACCTCGGCGCCGACAGCGGCCGGCTGATGCTCGGCACGCTCGACAACGGCAAAATCGCCGTCGAGGAACTCCACCGCTTTCCGAACGGCCCCGTCAAGACCAGCGGCGCGCTGCACTGGAACATTGACGGCCTGTTCGCCGAATTGAAGAACGGCCTGAAAAAGGCCGCCGCGCGCCAGTTGCCGATCGCCAGCATCAGCAGCGATTCGTGGGGCGTGGATTATGTGCTGCTCGACGAGCGCGGCCTCGTCATGCAGCCGGTCTGGTGCTACCGCGATTCGCGCACGGCCTATGGCGTCGAAAATGTCCGGGCCAAGGTGGACTGGCCGACGACCTACGCCGAGACCGGCATCCAGTTCATGGGGCTGAACACGATTTACCAGCTTGCCGCCGAACCGCCCGAACGCCTCGCCCGCGCCAGGCAACTTCTGCTCATCGGCAACGCCTTCAATTATTTCTGCTCCGGCGTCGCCAAGAATGAAATTTCCCTCGCCAGCACCACGCAGCTTTACAATCCGCAGACCAAAACGTGGTCCAAGCGGCTGCTGGATGCGCTCAAGCTGCGCGAGGATTTGTTCGCGCCGATCTGCCCCTCCGGCACGCGGCTCGGCCCGATGAAAAAAAATCTCGCCACCGAGACCGGCCTGCCGCAGATCGAGGTCATCGCGTCCTGCTCGCACGACACCGGCGCGGCGGTGGCCGCCGTGCCCGCCAGCGGCGCAAACTGGGCCTACTTGAGTTCCGGCACCTGGTCGCTCATGGGCGTCGAATGGCCGCAGCCCGTCATCAACGACCAGTCGCGCTCGCTCCAGTTCACCAACGAAATCGGCTACGGCGGTTCCGTCCGCCTCCTCAAAAACATCGTCGGCCTCTGGATCGTCCAGGAATGCCGCCGGCATTGGGCGAAGGAAGGCAGGAAATACGATTTCGCCATGCTCGAAAAACTCGCCGCCGACGCGCCACCGTTCGTCTCGCTCTTCAACCCCGACGACCCGCGGTTCTTAAGCCCGGACGACATGCCGCGGAAAATCGCCGAATTCTGCGAGGAAACCGGCCAGCCCGCGCCCGCGAACCACGGCGCCTGCGTGCGCTGCATTTACGAAAGCCACGCCCTGTTTTACCGCGTCGTCGCGCGCCGGCTGGAGCGACTCACCGGCAAAAAAATCGAGCGGCTGCACATCGTCGGCGGCGGCAGCCAGGCCGCCACGCTCAACCAATGCGCCGCCAACGCGCTTAAAATCCCCGTCATCGTCGGCCCGACCGAATGCACCGCGCTGGGGAACATCCTGGTTCAGGCCATCGCGCTCGGCCATCTGCCGTCGCTCGGCGCCGCGCGCGAGGTTGTCCGCAATTCCTTCGAGTTGAAAACCGTCACGCCGCGGGACCCCGCGCAATGGGACGCCGCCGCCGCGCGGTTTGAAAAATTGTTGAGTTAGCCGGCAAGGGCGGCCCGGCCTGATGGACCGGCGTTTTTGACTTTGGACTTTCAACTTCTGGCTCCGGGCTTTAATTTTGGCGCATGGCTGCCGCTGAAATTGACATCAAATACGTCGCGCACCTGGCGCGGCTGCACCTCACGCGCGACGAGGAGAAAAAACTCGGCGCGCAACTCGGCCACATCCTCGGCTACATCGAGAAGCTGAAGGAGCTTGACGTGGCCGGCGTCGAGCCGACCGCCCACGCCGTGCCGATGGTCAACGTCACGCGCGCCGACGAAATCCGCCCGTCGCTCCCGCACGACGACGCCCTGCGCAACGCGCCCGCCAGGGCAAACGGATTGTTCATCGTGCCAAAAATCGTGGAGTAAAATCAAATGCGCCGGAATGGAATTGGAAGAATGGAAACCGGCAAAGCAAAGACATCATGCCCAACATCACCGACTACACGGCGCTGACGAAGGTGCTCCTCGTCGAGACGGGCAAGTATTTTGCACTGCTGCTTTTTTCGGTTCTGGCGATCCGGCTCTGGCGCTGGTGGTTCAGGGTTTCCGCCGCGCACAAACTCAAAAACCTGCTGCTGGCCTGCGCCGCCAGCGGCATCGCGTGCGTCCTCGGCTACGCTTCAATCTGCCACAGCATGAGCCTGCTTTACTCGTATTACGGAATGCAGGCGTTCCGCGCGCAGCGGCTCGCGCCGGCGCTGGTCCTGTTCCAGACTTCGGCGGGTTACTGGAAAAACGCCGACGCGGTCGGCGGGGAGGGCGTCTGCCTGTTGTGGCTGGACAAACCGGACGACGGCATCCGCCTGATCGAGCAGGCAAAGGCTTTGCGCCAGGGCAAGAGTCCGCCGTTCGAGGAATTTTACGAGGGGCTTTATTATTTTTTCCACGACCAGACCGACAAGGCGGTGCCGCTGTTGGAACAGGCGTCCGCGGACACGGCTTACCGCTGGAGCATCACCAAGCTGTTTGCGGTGGTTCAACTGGACAGGAATCAGCCGCAGGAGGCGGCGAGATTGATGACGCCGTTCATGCAGGTGGAAGTCACGGACACAGACCAGGCGTTCGTCATGGCTTCGCTCAAGCTGGCGGACGGGGACAAGGCCGGGGCGCAGGCGCTCGTTGACAAATTCGCGACGCCGGATGCCGCGCCGTTCTGGAAATCCCGGTTCGACAAATTGCGGGCGCAGCTTCAAAAATAAATCGTATGATCCGAAAATGTTTTTCCTTCATCCTGCATTCCAGGCTGGAGAATGTCATGGCGGTCGCGGTCTCCGTCGTGCTGCTGGCGCTTTTCCTCGGCACCCATTCGTTTCATACGTTCAACCTGGGAATGCTGGACATCATTTTCATCCTGCTGCCCGTCGGCATTCTGGGCGTGAAATGCCTGCTGGAACTGCTGCTGGCGCCGGAATCCGAGGAGGGCAACAATTTCGACGCGATGAATTATCTGGCGTCCTTTTTCCGGCCCCTGGTGAAAATTTTCCGCGACTGGTTTCCCTTCCTGCTGTTGAGCGCCTGCTATTATGCGCTGTATAACAACCTGGTGTTGCGGGTGAATCCGCATCTGGCCGACCCGATGCTTTCAAAAATTGACGCGTGGATTCTGGGCAATCAGGCGTCGTTCCTGCTCCAGCCTTATCTGCGGCACTGGCTCACCGATTTTCTCTATTTCATTTATTTCTCCCACGTGGTTTTTTTCCCGGGCGTTGCATTGTATTTCTACCTGAAAAAGGAGGAGCAGGCGTTCCGGCGCATCATGATGGGTTTCCTGACCATCATGCTGATGGGAATCACCAGCTACATCCTAGTCCCGGCTGTCGGCCCCGAAACATATTTTGCCGACCGATACACCCGCAATCTGGCGGGAAACACATTGAGCCGCGACGTCGCCTACATCATCAGCATTGGACGCGTCTCCTACGATTGTTTTCCCTCGCTCCATGTTGGAATTCCCCTGCTTCTGTGTTTTTACCTGCGCAACTACCGCAGAAAGCTGTTCGTTCCCGCGCTGATTTACGTCGCGCTGATGTGCTGCGCCACCATTTACCTGCGCTACCATTATTTCATAGACGTGGTCGCGGCCTTTGCCTACGTGCCGGCGGCATATTTCCTGAATGATTTTCTGCTGTCCCGCTGGCCGGGGGAAAGAATTGTGTCCGCCGGCCTGCAAGCCGAAAATGGAAAAGCGCCGCCGCCGCCCGCGTCCAGCCGTGGCTAGAAAATTCTTTGCGTCTTCGCGTCTTTGCGTGAGAATTAGTGCATGAGTTCAGTTCGCGCAGATAATTTGCCCGACGCCCAAGGCCATTTTGGTCCTTACGGCGGACGCTTCGTGCCGGAGACGCTGATGCACCCGTTGCAGGAATTGGAGGCCGAATACTTTCGCGCCCAGCATGATCCGGAATTTCAGCGCGAGCTTTCGTATTATCTCACGGAATTCGTCGGTCGCCCGACGCCGCTGTATTTTGCCGAACGACTCACCCAGGACCTCGGCGGCGCAAAAATTTATCTCAAGCGCGAAGACCTGAACCACACCGGCGCGCACAAGATCAACAACGCACTCGGCCAGATCCTGCTCGCCAAGCGGATGGGCAAGACCCGCATCATCGCCGAGACCGGCGCGGGGCAACATGGCGTTGCATCCGCCACCGTCGCCGCGATATTCGGCATGAAATGCGTCATCTACATGGGCGCGGTGGATTGCCAGCGGCAGGAGCTCAACGTCTATCGCATGAAAATGCTCGGCGCGGAAGTCGTGCCGGTCCACGCGGGACAAAAGACTCTGAAGGAAGCCGTCAACGAAGCCATGCGCGACTGGGTGACGAACATCCGCAGCACGCATTACATTCTCGGCACGGCTTACGGCGCGCATCCGTATCCGGTGATGGTGCGGAATTTCCAGCGCATCATCGGTGACGAGGCGCGCGCGCAGATTTTGGAAAAGGAAAAACGCCTGCCGGACATGCTCATCGCCTGCGTCGGCGGCGGCTCGAACGCCATCGGACTTTTCTATCCGTTCCTCGACGACAAATCCGTAAAGCTCGTCGGCGTGGAAGCCGGCGGACTCGGCATCAAGCCCGAGCAGCACGCGGCGCGGTTTCAAGGCGGCTCGCTCGGCGTGTTGCAGGGCACGCGCAGCTACATTTTGCAGGACGAATTCGGCCAGATCCAATCCACGCACAGCGTCAGCGCCGGGCTGGATTACGCCGCCGTCGGGCCGGAACACGCGTGGTTGCGCGACGCCAGCCGCGCTGAATACACCTACGCCACCGACGACCAGGCGCTCGCAGCCTTCATGAAACTCGCGCGGCTCGAAGGCATCATCCCCGCGTTGGAAAGCGCTCACGCCGTGGCCGAGTGCATGGTGCGCGCGCCGAAGCTGGGCAAGGACGCGCTCATCATCGTGAACCTCTCCGGCCGCGGCGACAAAGACGTGCAGACCGTGGCGGCGAGGGTGAAGTTGCAAATGCCTAAATAAATTTATGAATTGCCAACCCGAAGCTTTCACCGTTGAAGAAATCGTTGACGCATGGAATAAAAGATCGCTCCAGCCAAATCTCGAATACCAGCGCGGGTCAGCTTGGAAAGCGCACCAGCAACAAGCATTGATTGATTCGCTTTTTCGCCACTACCCAATCCCGCCATTGTTTCTTCATGAGGTTTCTGAAAAAGGATTGGGAGGTCGTAAGTCAGTGCGTTACGACGTTGTTGATGGGCAACAACGGATTCGATCACTGGTGGATTTTCTCGGCGACAAATATCAGCTCCTAAATCCTGACGACAAAAAACTACGGCTGCCGAACAGTCTGCGTGCCATGCCAGCACCGTGGGGGCAACGGCGATTCTCCGAGTTGGACGCAGCATTGCAAGACCAACTCAAAAAGAAAAAGCTCGATGTCTTCGTAATCAACGAAGTTATGCACCAAGATGAAATCCGAGACTTATTCATTCGCTTACAATCGGGAACGGCTTTATCACGTCAGCAGATTCGAGATGCTTGGCCGGGAAATGTCGGGCCGTATATCGAAAAGCTGGCAGGCAAAATGGAGCGGACTCCCAAATACGATTTTTCAAAATTTGCTGGTAAGTGGGGTGAACGGTCAGAAGAAGAGCGTGATCCATACATGACCGACAGGCAGTTTTGTGCGCAACTGCTTTGTTTGTTTTTGGCCCGGCAAAATGACCCCTGCTCGCAGCAGAGCGTTGGGGCGAATGAATTGGACAAGCTTTACCACGAGAATACCGAGTTCGATCCTACTGGCGAAAGCGCACTGAAATTTGAAAACGCGCTGAAACAAACAATCAAAATTTGCAATGTGGCTTTGGAATTGGAGGTCGAAGGGGCGCGTGGACGCAAAAAGAAATTCAAGAAGCTGAACATCGTTTCCACATTTTTGTTTGTGCAAGACCTTTCCAAGAATCCGCTATTTGTAATGAATCGCCAGTTTTGTGAACAGGTCGCTCCACATCTTTGCGATTCACAAACCCTAAATAATGCAGCTAGGTCAACATCTGGGCCGAGGATCGCAGAGTATTATCGCGTTTGGCGCGATAAAGTAGGCGATGTTGGTATTCGCCTTGACCCACGACGATCGTTTGATGAAGAACAGAAACGGGAAATTTACAAGCGAGCAGAAGGCAAGTGCGCAATAGGTGGCGAGCCGGTCGAAGCTGGTGACGAAGAATATGATCATTTTCCAATCGCCTACCGAGACGGTGGAAGAACCGAAGTCGAAAATGGCAGGCTCGTTTGCCGTCATCATCATCCGCGAGGACGCCCTGTTGCTGACGAAGACGACTAAAAGTAAAACAAAACGTATGGAACAATTCGAGAAAAGAGCTTACGACATTTTAGTTAAAGCAGAATGGCTGGATAACGTAAAGGCTACCGAATCCGACATTCAAAAGGGAGTTTCTGAAAGGGTTTTACATTTTCGAACTGGGGCAACCCCGTTGGAAAATGGGCGATATAAACTCTGGTTGTTTTCAAAGTTATACAGAGAATTGACCAAAGGAGGATCGGTGTCTTCGGAAGACTTGAATATGCTTGTCCAAATGGGATTTGGTTTCGGCATACAATCAGGCTGGGAAAATTTTCCACCACAATAGAAATTCAAGCCGAGAGTTTCCTAGAAATCGGCATACTTTTTCCCATCCCGTTGACGGATTACGCGACGTTGAAAAAATGGGAGTGCCTGGCCTCGGCCCTCGGCGAAGCTTTGGCGGCAGCCGTCCGCAAACATCACCTCCCCGATTTCTCGAACTGGCAGCCCCCGCCGCCTTTGCCCGCGCCTTCGCTCTGCCTGCGCTTCGTCGGACAGGCGTTGCACGCCGTCCACCCGCGGGCAAGGCCAAATTGGATGTTCGGCCGGATTTGTCATTGGGGGCATCGCCATCTTTGAACGCAGGACAAGCGTCGCGCCTGTCTCCAACTTTCAAAAAATGGAGACAAGCAGGATGCCCGTCCTACGGTTTTAATCTTCCGAGAACAAATAATCCAGATCCGTGGCAGTGAGGCTGCGGGCGAAGCCTTCCTCGCCCAGCACGTCGGCAATGGTCTGCGCCTTGCTCTGTTGCAGCTCCCAGATTTTTTCCTCGACGGTGCCGGGCGCGATGAGGCGGTAGGCGTTCACGGTCTGCGTCTGGCCGATGCGGTGCGAGCGGTCAATGGCCTGCGCCTCCACCGCCGGGTTCCACCACGGGTCGTAAAGCACCACGTAGCTGGCGTTGGTCAGGTTCAATCCGGTGCCTGCCGCGCGCAGGCTCAACAGGAACACGCCGGCGCTTTTGTCGGCCTGGAATTCACCGACGACCCGCTGCCGGTCCTTCGTCTGGCCGGTCAGCACGTGCGTGGTGATTTGCCGCGTGCGGCATTCCTTTTCGAGCAGTTCCAGCATCCGGACAAACTGGCTGAACACGAGAACTTTCTGGCCGTCGGCCACCAGCGGGTCGAGCAGTTCAAACAGCGTGTCGGTCTTGCCGCTGGCGGTGTTGTTGCCGACGAGCGACGGGTGGCAGCAAATCTGGCGCAGGCGCGTGAGCGCGGCGAGCACGTGCATCTTGCTTTTGTTGATGCCCTGTGTCTCGACCACTTTCATCACCTGGTCGCGGCTGCGGCGCAGCTCGGCCAGATACAATTTGCGCTGCTCGTCGCCGAGCGGGCAATCCAAACGCTCCTCGATGCGGTCGGGCAGATCTTTCGCGACGTGCTTCTTCAGCCGGCGCAGCAGCAGCGGGCGCAACTTGGCCGAAAGCCGCTTGCGCGCGATGCGCTGGACGGATTCGGTCTTCTCGCCGCGCGGCAGCGGTTCCACCGGCGCGGTTTCATCGGCAATTGGCGCGCGCGGTTCGTAGGTTTCGACAAACTGGTCCTGGTTGCCGAGGTAGCCGGGCTGGATGAAATCCACGATGCTCCACAAATCGAGCAGGCGGTTTTCCAGCGGCGTGCCGGTGAGCGCCAGCCGGTGCTCGGACTTGACCTGCTTGACCGAGCGCGAAACCTGCGCGCCGGGATTCTTGATGAACTGCGCCTCGTCCAAAATCACCGCGCGGAAGGCGAATTTTTGCAACTCCTCCAAGTCACGCCGGAGCAGCGCGTAATTGGTCACGATGATGTCGTTCTGCGGAATCTGCTTGCGCAAATTGTGCCGCTCCGCTCCGCTTTCGAGCACGAGCACCTTCAAATCCGGCGTGAACCGTTCCGCCTCGCGCCGCCAGTTGTGCAGCACGGACGCCGGGCAGATGACCAGCGACGGCTTGCGATTTTTTTTGTTCTGCTCCTTGAGCCACGCCAGCCAGGCGAGCGTCTGGAGCGTTTTGCCGAGGCCCATGTCGTCGGCGAGGATGCCGCCGAGCTTGATGTGCGTGAGGTGGCAGAGGAAATCGAAGCCGTCCTTTTGATACGGCCGCAATTCGGCCTGCAAGCCCCTGGGCAATTCCACTGGCGGAACACCCTTGAATTCGCGCACGCGCTCGCGCAATGCCTTGGCTTCCGGCGAATCGGAGAACCGCGACAACTCGCCTTCGTCCAGATGCGCGACATGCTCCAGGCCGACTTTTTGCGGCACGGCGATGAGGCCTTCCACGCCCATTTCGGCCATCGCCTCGTGCGCGCCCTGGACGGCGTTCGTGTCCAGTTCCACCCAGCCGGAGTTCGGCAGTTTGACGAAACGGCTGGTTGCGGCGGCGAGCCGGTCCAAATCCGCCTTGGAAAGTTTCAGCCCCTCGGCTTCCCATTCGGCGGAAACCGCCAGCCAGTCAATGCCGCTGCCCTTGACGACGAGCCGCGGCTTGAGCTGGCGCGGCGTGAGGAACAGCCGGTGAAACGCCGGGTTGCCGAGAAATTCCGCCTCGGCCGGGCGCCCGGCCCACGCGCCCGCCAGCGAGCCGAGGAAATTTTCATTCGCGTCGCCAATCCACAAACCGGGTTCGGGCGCGAACCAGTCCAGCGTGCGCAGCCATTGAATCGCGGGTTCCAGGCGCGGGTCGTCGAGGATTTCCGGTTTGGTGGCACAGGCATCCTGCCTGTGAGTTTCCCGATTGTTTTTGTCGAAACGCACAGGCGAGACGCCTGTGCCACTATTCTTCCCGTCTCGCGCCCATTCGTGGCCGTTCCAAAACCAGACGCTCTGGTCGCGCTCGCTTTTCGCCAGCAACCGCAGCCGCACGGTGTCGTCGAGCAGCTCGAACACGAACTGCGGCCTGGCCGGATGCGCGATGCAAAGCTGCTCCCAATCCACGCCGGAAGACGATTGCGTCTTGCGCAGATGCAGCAGCAGGCGATGGCTCAATTTGCGCACCGGCACGGACGGTTTTTGCGCGAGATATTTGAGCACCGGCGGCGGCGGCGGATTGCGCAGCAGATAAAACGTGCCGCAAACCAGCGCGAGCGGCGGCTGGCGGTTGAAAAATTTCGCGCCGGCCAGGGAATGCTTCTCATCCCCGGGCAATTCAAGCCGGTGAGTAAACGACAGTTCCTTGTCGCCATTGTCGAGATGCGGCGTGAGCGCGGCGATCTGGCCGTGAAAATGGAGCGGCTGGCCATCGCATTCCAGGCGGGATGTATGTCCCCAGCGCGCGAGCCATTGGAGCAATTCGGCGTCGGACAAGACCAGCGTGTCCGCGCCATCGGGACGCTGGCGGTGCGTGTCGGCAATCCACTGGATGAACTCCCAGTCGGCGGGCGGAAACAATTCCTGCTCATGCGTCGCGCGGACGACGAGATCAATCATGTCGTGCAGCGTGCGCGCCTTCTCGCCAGTGCGCGGACGCGACAGGAGAAATTGCACCGCGAGCCGGTGGCGCGACGGCTCCTCCTCGTCCGGCTGGGTTTTGCAAACGACGCGCAGCGTGGCGCGCGGGGTGTCGAGCAGCGGCAGCGCAGGCGGCGAGAGCCAGTTTTCGAGTTCCTTGACGAGGCTTTGTTCCTTCTCGGTTTCCTCGGCGCTGGCAAAACGGTCGGGGTTGGCGTAGGCCTGCAATTCGGGCGGCACGGAGCGCTTGGCGCGCAGAAACAGAAACGCCAGCTCCTCCAGCCGCGCCTTGCCTTGGGCGTTCAGCAGGCGCGGCCACCAGTTGGTGTCGGGAAAATCGCGGCGCGAGAGCAGGAGCTTTTCAAAATAATCCTCCAGCGCCAGCCACGCGCGCTGCGAATCCGGGCACGTCGCGAAGGTCTTGAGCAATTCCTCGCGCCCACCGATGGTCTCCTTCGAGTCGGAAAGTTCGCGGCGCAAATCGGCGAACGCGCCGTAGGTTTGCGACAGCACCTTGTGGTGCGCATCGTATTTCGTCGTGCTCGCGCCTTGGCGGGCCGCGCCGTTTCCGTTCCTGGCTGAAATTTTCGGCATCTGAAAAGATTTAGACTAGCATTTCGTCATAACCGGCATTCCCGGTCAATCGAAAAGCGAAAGTTTTTTGCCTGTCGCATCGTGTTGCCATTCGAAAACCGGTTGACCGTGAAGCCGCCGCGCCGGAAATCTCCGGCGCGGTTTTTCTTTCGTGAAATTGTGCGTGTTTTGGCTAAACTCGCTCCATGCGAATCATTTCAAGCGCCGCCGCCATGCAGAAAGTTGCGTTGTCATGGAAGCGGCGGGGCATTCGCGCCGGATTTGTGCCGACCATGGGCTATTTGCACGCCGGGCATTTGAGCCTCGTGCGCGAGGCGCGCAAGCGCGCCGGCAAAAACGGCAGGGTGGTCGTCAGCATTTATGTCAACCCGGCGCAGTTTGCTCCGACGGAAGACCTCGCCAAATACCCGCGCGACTTGAAGCGCGACTTGAAATTGTGCCGCGCAGCCGGCGTGGATGTGATTTTTTCGCCAAGCGATGCGGAAATGTATCCGGCAGGGTCGTCGCGCTGCGACGACCGGACGGCGCAGCGCGCCGTCCCTGCCAGCTTCAGCACCTACGTCGTCGAGGAAAAATTATCGCGAACGATGGAAGGCGCGGCACGACCGACGCACTTTCGCGGCGTGACGACGGTGGTGGCCAAGCTGTTCAATCTCGTGCTGCCGGATGTTGCGGTGTTCGGTCAGAAAGATTTTCAGCAGGCGGCCATCATCAAGCGCATGGTGGCGGATTTGAATTTTCCGGTGAAAATCATCGTCGCGCCGACGGTGCGCGAATCGGACGGGCTGGCGATGAGTTCGCGGAACAAGTTTCTCGATGCCGAACAGCGGTCGCAGGCGGTCATTCTTTTTCACGCCTTGCGGGCGGCAAGTCTGGCCGTGAAAAGGAAACCGGCTTCCGCCGCGCGGCTGAAGGCTGACCTGAAGGAATTCATCACCGCCGCTCCACTGGCGCGGCTGGATTACGTGGAATTTTTCGATCCCGAAACGCTGGTGCCGGTCGCGCAGGCGAAACGCGGCGCGCAAATGGCGCTGGCGGTGTTCGTCGGCAAAACGCGGTTGATTGACAACGCGCATTTATGAAAGGCGACGCATACGTCCCGGTCTATAATGAAGTTTCCGATGCTTGGTATCCAAGCAATCGCGCGGCTGACCTTCTTGTTCATTTGAATCACATTTGGAACGACATTCAAACGCTCAATAAATTGTGGTCGAAAGACCATTCTGAAAGTAATGTCACTGAAAAACTTTTATTTAAGTATGCTGTGATAGAATTTTTATCTTTATTTGACCCCCTTTCAGAATTGTTGAAGATTGCTATCAACTCTCCTCGATTGGTAAAAGACCAACATCCGCCTTGGCGTTATATTACTAAACGAGAGTTGATCGAAACTAAACGACTTGCAAAAGAATTTTGGCGTGGTGTTGCTCCGGTTCAGCAAGAATTGACGGAAATTCGAAATAATATAGGTGCTCACAGAGAATTCTCAGACTTGGGTTCAATTCAGATTTTGTGGAAACGCCTGGATGTTAAACAATATATGGCAGTAATGAACGCTTTTCCGCCGTTATTTGAATACCTTTCCCATCTAAACATTTTTGATTGGGGTCGTTCGCTTGGTGAAAAAGATGGCAACATTATAATGTCAATGTTCGGTGCGAGAATCGTCCACGATTGGGACGACGCTTTCGATTCAGAAAATGAAACAGTTTGACTATCTCATTCTTGGCAGCGGCATCGCGGGGCTTTCGTTCGCGCTGAAGGTTGCGCCGCGCGGACGCGTGGCCATCGTCACGAAGAAGGATCGCGCGGAGTCGAACACGAATTACGCGCAGGGCGGCATCGCGTCGGTCACCAGCCGGGAGGATTCTTTCGAGTCGCACGTGCGCGACACGCTCGCGGCGGGCGCGGGTCTTTGCAAGGAAAGCGTCGTCCGCACCATCGTCGAGGAAGGCCCGGCGCGGATTCAGGAATTGATCGAGCTGGGCATGAAATTTTCCGAGCGCGATGCGCTGAGCGAGGATGGCGGAAAGGAATTGGATCTCGGCCGGGAAGGCGGGCATTCCAAGCGCAGGATTCTGCACGCTAAGGACGTGACCGGGCGGGAAATCGAGCGGGCGTTGCTCAACGCGATTTCACGGCAGCCGAACATCGAGATTTTCGAGAACCACATCGCGATTGATTTAATTACCAGCCGAAAGCTCGGCCACGGCGGCGAAAACCGCTGCCTCGGCGCTTATGTTTTCGACAAAAAGGCAAACCGCGTCTGGGCGTTCACCGCGCCGGTGACGCTGCTGGCGACGGGCGGCTGCGGCAAGGTTTATCTCTACACGACCAACCCCGACATCGCGACCGGCGACGGCGTGGCGATGGCATATCGCGCGGGCGCGGAAGTGGCGGACATGGAATTCGTCCAGTTTCATCCGACGTGTTTGTATCATCCGAAGGCAAAGTCATTTCTCATCAGCGAGGCGGTGCGCGGCGAAGGCGGCGTGCTGAAAACGGCTGACGGCGTTGAATTCATGGACACCCATCATCCGCTGAAATCGCTCGCGCCGCGCGACATCGTGGCCCGCGCGATTGACAGCGAGATGAAGAAATCCGGCGCGGACTGCGTGCTGCTGGACATCACGCACAAGCCGGCGAAGTTCATCATCGAGCGGTTCCCGAACATTTACCAGACGTGCCTGCGCTACGGCATTGACATCACCAAGGAACCGATTCCCGTGGTGCCGGCGGCGCATTACCAGTGCGGCGGCGTGGTGACGAACGTGGATGGCGAGACCGGCATTGCCGGACTTTACGCCGTCGGCGAAGTCGCCTGCACCGGGTTGCACGGCGCGAACCGGCTGGCGAGCAATTCACTGCTGGAGGCGCTCGTCTGCGCGCACCGCGCGGCGGAAAAAACAATCCGAAATCCGAAATCCGCACTCCGCAATTTCCCGATTCCGCTGTGGCAATCCGGCAACGCAAGCAATCCGGACGAACTCGTTGTCGTTTCGCACAACTGGGACGAAATCCGGCGGTTGATGTGGGATTACGTCGGCATCGTGCGCACCGGCAAGCGGCTTCAGCGTGCACAAAGCCGGCTGGCGCATTTGCAGCAGGAGATCCGCGAGTATTACTGGAATTTCATCGTCACGAGCGACCTGCTGGAATTGCGCAACATCGCGACGGTGGCGGAATTGATTGTGCGTTGCGCCCTGATGCGTCCCGAAAGCCGGGGGCTGAACTACAACCTGGATTTTCCGAACGCAAATCCCGACTGGGCGCAGCGCGACTCGGTGCTGCAAAAGTCACCGTGACGCGCTTAACGACTCGATTGTGGTTTTTGCCTGGGCGATCAGCCTGGCCAGTTGAGTCCACTGATCGGACGCAAGCGGAATCCTGGGGCCGTCATCGTATTGCATGGAAGTCCGGATGCCGCCCTGCTGTTTGTTGCCGAAAGCAATCAGTTCCAAACCGGACTTGGTGGTAAAGGTCGCCTCAAAGCCCGGCAATGCGGTCACATTGTAGGTGATTTTGCCAAGGTAATCCATGCTGTTGAGCAGCGCGTCCAGTTCGTCATAATCCACGATGGCCAGTCTGCGCCATTGGTTCGCTTCAATTTCGATGGCGATGCCATAATCCTTGTGGCCGGTGGCGGCGCTGGTGGATTCCTTGCATCGCACATAAATGACGGCGCCGCCGGTGGCAACCGACCCGATCTGGCCAATGCCCTTGATGATGACCTCCCCGGTCTGCGACTCAAAAAGCCCGATCTCGGTCTTGAGCGCGTTGGTGTCCTGCGCCCGCGCGGCGAAGGCCAGCGAGCAGATGGCGGCAATGAGAACGACGAACAATTTGCGCATAATTCCCTCCGGTTTTGGAAATGTCGGTTTCACGATTCAAGGTTTCAAACTCCGGCGCGGGGAAAAAGTTGCGCGCCAAGTTCTGACCCGCCGTGCCGCGGCCCGCGGCGCAGCGGAAAGCAAAGATGGTGCGCGGTGCAGGGTTTGAACCTGCGACCCCTTCAGTGTGAATGAAGTGCTCTACCGCTGAGCTAACCGCGCCACGCCGCCAGATTAGCCGGAACCGGAAATAATTCAAGTTTTCCCGGATCCTCCAAATCATCCATCGTTCTCGTCCTTCTCCTCGTCCGCGAACATACAATTTGAGGACGAGGAGGAATCTGCCTCAAAACTGGTCCGTTTTTTCCTGGAACAGCACATTGAACGTCGTCAGCGAACCCTGGCTGCGCGTGATGTATTGTTGCATCTCCACCTTCTCGCCGTCGGTCAGCTTTTCGTGCGCGTTGATTTTCTGTTCCAGCACCCGCAGGTTGTTCCGCACCATCACGATTTTGTGGAAAAAAGTTTCCAGCGGAATTTCCTTCGTCTGCAACGCCGGGTCCGCCGGATGCAAGACCAGTCTGCCGCCGTGCCAGCGCGCGCCGAGCTTTTCCACCACCAAATCCGGCTTCTCCAAGCCGAGCTTCCGCACCGCTTCATCCAGCGTCTCGGAAATGAATTGTTTCAGCGGCACGCTCAAACCGGCGACGGCCATCTGCGGCTCCGCAGGTTCCAGCCCGCTCGGTTCCGGCGCGATGGCGCGCCTGTCGCCGCTGTCAAACTGGATGTCCGCCGTGACCTCGGAAACCGTCTTGACCGTGCCCGTGCCGTATTGCGGATGGCGGACGCGCATGTTGATGTGCAGGGATTCGATTTTCATGCCGGAAATTTAACCACGGATGGGCACGTATGCACATGGATTTTTCAAAACAAAAATCCTCGTCGTCCTCGTCCTCGTTCTCGTCCTTGAAAAATCAGGCTGACAACGCCGCGAAACGCGATAGGCTCAAGGTGACAATGAAACTTGCAGCTAGACCACATTTATGCACGCAGCCATTGAACTCGCAGCATTTTGGGCATTTGGCTTTGTAACGTTATGCGCAGCGGTTGCGCTGTTGAGCATTTTCGGCGGCGTGATTAAGAGCGATATGGAGTTACTCAGTCTTGGCAAGGAAGCCGTGATAGCTGGCATTGCTTCGTTGATTGAGGCGGCAGGAGTTTGGCTGATAGTCCTGTTTATTTCAGCCATGTATCGTGGCCTCGCATTGCGAGCGATGATTGTTCCACTCATTATCGTCGTCCTGATTTACAAGGTCGCGCATCTTGAGAGTTGGAGCACGTTTGAGGCTGGATTGCTTTTAGCATTCCAGGTTGTTATTGGTTGTTTGATGGCATCCTTGATTTCAGGACATTTTCTAGCGGCAATTATGGTCATGGTTGGGTTCGGGATTGTTTTGGCCGTCATCGCTGCTGTTGCGAAGAGTTTATGGGGTTGACCATGTGGTTTGTTGACCAATAAGTAACCGGCTATTTTTCCGATTTCTCCCATGCCCGCCAAACTTACCGACCGCTTTGAATTCGAGCGCGCGCTGTGGCAGAAAAATGTCGCGCGCGTCGCAGGCGTGGACGAGGCGGGGCGCGGGCCGCTCGCCGGGCCGGTGGTCGCGGCGGCGGCCATTCTGCCGGCGAAGTGGGCGGAGTCCGGCCTGCCGCGCGAACTTGAAGGCTTGAACGATTCCAAACAGCTCACCGAATTGCAGCGCGAGAAATTCTTCGCCTTCATCACCACCTGCGGCGAGATCGAATTCGGCATCGCCGGGGTGAACGCTGGGGTGATTGACGAAATCAACATTTTGCAGGCCACGCACCGTGCGATGAACGACGCGCTGGCCAGATTGAATCCGCCGCCGCAGCACGCGCTGGTGGACGGTCGCCCGGTCAAGACAATGCGCGTGCCGCAAACCGCCATCGTGAAGGGCGACGCGCGGAGTTATTCCATCGCCGCCGCGAGCGTGCTGGCCAAAGTCACGCGCGACCGGCTGATGCTGGAGTTCGACCGGCAATTTCCCGAATACGGTTTTGCCGGGCACAAAGGTTACGGCACGGCACGGCACCTGGCGGCGATTGCGGCGCACGGCCCGTGTCCGATTCACCGGAGAAGCTTCGCGCCGCTGAAAGTGAAAGAGGTTGAATTATTGTGATCCGCGAATTGCGCGAATTGACGCGAATGAAATCCTTCCAAAACAATTGGCGAAAATTAACGAAATTCGCGGATGAAACTTTTTGAGAAAATCAAATCAGCATTCGCCGGCAAGGCGAAGCCGGAGCATTTGCGGCGCGGCGAACTCGGCGAGCGCGCGGCGAAAAAACATTTGCAAAAGGCCGGCCTGAAATTTCTCACGGCCAATTTCCGTTCTGCGCGCGGCGAGATTGATTTGATTTTCCGCGACGGCGACTGTCTCGCGTTTGTCGAGGTCAAGACGCGCTCGTCCGAGGATTGGACGCGACCGGCGGCGGCGGTGGACGCGCGCAAACGGCGGCTGCTTTCCCAGACGGCGCTGGATTATCTGCGGCTGCTGAAAAATCCGCCGGTGAAAATCCGGTTCGATATCGTGGAGGTCCTGCTGGCCGATGGCGAAGTGCGCGAGGTGCGGCATTTGCCGAACACGTTCGCGCTGTCGAAACCGTATCGCTACGGCTGAACCGGCCGCAAGTTTGGTGTGGATTTGCGGGGGATTTCTGCGAAACTGCGCTTCCGATGAAACCGATTGTCAAACTGTTGCTCGAAGGCGGCAGCCTGAACACCGCGCAAATGGCGCAGGTGCTCAAGCTGTCCGAGGCCGATGTGAACCGCCAGCTCGACGAGCTGAAGGCGCAGCACATCTTGCTGGGATTCCGCCCGGTGCTGAATCTCGCGCACGAGGATTCCGGCATCGTCCGCGCCGTCATCGAAGTGCGCATCACGCCCGAACGCGGCGGCGGCTTCAACCGTCTTGCCGAGCGCATCAGCCGGTTTGACGAGGTAGAGTCGTGCTATCTCATGTCCGGCGGCTACGATTTGCTGGTGTTCGTCAACGGCGCGAGCCTGCAAAAAGTCGCGGCATTCGTGTCCGAAAAACTTTCCACCATCGAGGGCGTGCTCTCGACCGCCACGCATTTCATGCTGCGATCCTACAAGGAAAACGGTTTCCTGCTCGAAGGCAAAGCAGAGGAAAATGAACGGCTCAAAGTCACACCGTGAAAAATATTTAGAACGAGGCAGCCCCAATAGCGAATCGTAAATGACTTACTGTGGTTGCTTGGTTGAAATTTGGAAATGTCCGATTCACTTACCATTAAATTTGAGAACGAGCAAAGCCGCTTGGAGTTAGATTTCAAGCCAGGCGAAGGGAGGACATTTGATTCAGTAGCAAAAATTCGCCAAGGTCAACTCGACCTCAGTTTTTCATTCTGTTGTTTCGGCTACGACTTGGCTGAATTTGCAAAGGATTTACATGCTTTCCATTCGCGCTATGACGGAAATGCCAGACTCGATACACAACACGGAGATGCGGAGTTGGAATTTTCAATGATAGATTCTGGAAAGGGCGTTGTTGGTATTACCGCCACGTTCCACCAATGTATCGCTTGGCCTGCTAGTTGCCCGTCTAAAATGCAGGAGGCGAACCGACGCTCGCTTGTTTTTTCAGGTTTCACAGTGGAGCAATCCTATTTGCCAGACATTGTTTCTCGGATTCGAGAATTTTTGAGCGAATCTGACATATCGACAGTTCATCCAATGACACATGAAACTTCGGCGTAACAAATCACCGATGCCAATTTAATTTCACATGGATCAATCACGTTTCATAGCCAAACACGTCGTCAACCTGCCCAAATCAGGCATCCGCGATTTTTTCGAAATCGTCTCGAAGATGAAGGACGTGATTTCGCTCGGCATCGGCGAGCCGGATTTCGACACGCCGTGGCACATCCGCGAAGCCGGCATTTACGCGCTCGAAAAGGGCAAGACGCATTACACCTCGAACCTCGGCTTGATCGAGTTGCGCCGCGCCATCAGCAAATACGTTGAACAGAATTTTTCCGTCAGCTACCGGCCCGAAGACGAAGTCATCATCACCGTCGGCGTAAGCGAGGCGCTGGACCTCGCCTGCCGCGCACTCGTCAATCCCGGCGACAAGGTGATGTTCCACCAGCCGTGCTACGTCAGCTATCATCCGAGCATCACGCTCACGCACGGCATCGCGGTGCCGGTGCCGACGTATGCGAAGGATAATTTTGCGCTGACCGTCGAGGCATTGCGCGCCGCGTGGCAGCCGGGCTGCAAATTGCTCATGCTGAACCTGCCGTGCAACCCCACCGGCGGCACCTGCGACCGCGCGCAAATCGAGGCCATCGCGAAATTCGCGGTGGAAAAGGATTTGATCGTGTTGAGCGACGAGATTTATTCCGAACTCACGTTTGAGGGCGTTCATACGAGCATCGCCAGCATTCCCGGCATGAAGGAACGCACGATTTTCCTGCACGGCTTTTCCAAGGCGTTCGCCATGACCGGCTGGCGCATCGGCTACGCGTGCGGCCCGGCCGCGCTGATTGAAGCGATGATGAAGGTGCATCAATACTCGATGCTCTGCGCGTCCATCATCAGCCAGGAAGCCGCCATCGAGGCGCTCGTGCGCGGCGAGGATGCGATGAAAAAGATGCGCGACCAGTATCATCGCCGCCGCGATTTCATCGTCCGCCGGTTCAATGAAATCGGTTTGAAATGTCATCTGCCGCGCGGCTCGTTCTACGCGTTCCCGGACGTTTCCGTGACCGGATTGAATGAAAAAGATTTCGCAGTCGGCCTGTTGCAGGCGGAAAAAGTGGCAATGGTTCCGGGCACGGCATTTGGCGCGAACGGCGCAGGTTTTTGCCGCGCATGCTTCGCGACCAGCTACGAGCAGCTCATCGAGGCGGGCAACCGTATCGAGCGGCACGTCCAGTCGCTAGCGGCGAAGAAATAATCTCACTTCAAGCCTGGCACAGATTTTCTTTGGCTTGACTGGCTGCCTTCAGGCAAAGTGAAGTCACTGATGAACTGGAAATGGACAATTATTGGGTGTGGCATTGTTTTATATGCCTGCGTCTTGCTGTTCTTCATTTTTAACCCATCAGTCGGAAGTCATTTTTACCAAAACTCGCTGCGCGCTTAATTGTGGTAACGATTGTTTTCGGATGCGCAACTTTGATTGGAATGAATTCAATGAAAAAATGAAATCAGACGTCAATCCACAAACCGCCGCCGCGCGGCTCCGAAAAGTTTTGCCGCTGCGCCCGACGCTCGCCATCGTGCTCGGCAGCGGATTTCATCACGTCCTCGCCGAATTGCACGTGGATAAAAAGATTTCCTACGCAAAAATTCCCGGCTTTCCCAAACCGACCGTCAGCGGCCACGCCGGGGAATTGTATTTCGGCCATCTTGGGAAAACGCCGGTGCTGGTATTGAGCGGTCGCACGCATTTTTACGAAGGCCATCCGATGGAGCGCGTCACGTTCGCCGTCCGCGCGCTGGCGGTATTCGGTATTCGTGATCTGTTGCTGACAAACGCGGCGGGCGGCATCAATAAAAAATTCCGCGCCGGCGATTTCATGGTGTTGACCGACCACATCAATTTCATGGGTGTGAATCCGTTACGGGGCAGCGACGCCTCGTTGCCGGGCGTTTCTGCGACGGGGGCGTCGCAGCCATCGCTGCCGCGTTTCGTGGATTTGACGGAAGCTTACGACAAAAAATTGCGCGGGCTTTTGTTCCGCGCCGGGAAAATCGCCGGGCTGAAATTGCAGCGCGGCGTTTATCTGGCGGTGAGCGGGCCGAGCTATGAGACGCCGGCGGAAATCCGCGCGTTCGCCAGGCTCGGCGCGGACGCCGTGGGCATGAGCACGGTGCCGGAGGCGATTGCGGCGCGGCAGTGCGGGATGCGCGTGACGGCGATTTCGTGTATCACCAACCTGGCGGCGGGCCTCGGTGGGGAAAAACTGTCGCACACGGAAGTTTTGGAAACGGCGGAGCGCGTCAAAAAATCCGGCGCGGCGTTGCTGAAAGATTTTGCGGAGCTTTACGGGAAAACCAGCCGGGAATGAACATTGATAAAATGGAAAATAATCCATTTTAATCCATGCTCATTTGTGGCAGAATCAAAAGGTGAACATCACAAATCTGAATCCCGACACGGACATCGGCGCGAGCGCGTGGCTCGTGG
>Ga0181520_10002182_pt1 | contig 37168 bp, 62 predicted proteins | sample PEATcosm2014_Bin_29_FD_132451 | JGI IMG/M metagenome (GOLD analysis project Ga0181520, IMG submission 132451) | Peatland microbial communities from MTU Mesocosm Facility, Houghton, MI, USA - PEATcosm2014_Bin02_30_metaG | ecosystem: Environmental > Terrestrial > Soil > Wetlands > Peat | place... | reverse complement strand
GCCTCAAGGCTATTGCAGAGACATTTAAGATTGGAAAAGGCCCCACATCCACTCCACAGCAACCTCAAGTTCCCCTAAATCAAGATCAAATACCCTTCTAATCAGAGGAAAATTATGGGCATATTCAATTGGCTGAAGAGCAGGTTTTTTTCGTCAGATCAAAACTCTCAACAGCGTGATATGTTTGGATTCTGTAAATCGCCGTATGTTCATCTTGCTTGTCGATGCGATAAAAAGAAGAAATTTCGTAGAGCAAGACCGAAGGATCAGAAGAAGTTCACGGGGCATGTTGATACATTTATCGATTCACGATTAGTGTACAACGAAAGCTTGGTGACTGAATCTGATCTTCTCTATGAAGAGTACATAGAATGGTGCAGGCTCAATTCTATTCCTCTGAAGCAAAAGCATACGTTTTTCAGAGAATTTGTTTACGTCACTAGAAACAAAAATGTGAAGCCAACAGATAGAAATGGAAGACACTGCTATTCTGGTCTAGGCCTTAAAAACTATCGACTAGAGACGATCTGATGTCGTCTCTTTCAGATAAACAGCTCTTTTCCTTACATGATTCTGATGCGAGAATTAATATATGGGAAGGAGCTGTCCGTTCTGGAAAGACATACATAAGTCTATGGCGATGGCTAAAAGAGCTCACATATGGTCCTGAGGGCGAATATTGCATCATCACAAGGACATATGATTCCTTCAAACGAAATCTCCTTCCACAGCTCACCAAGATGATTGGCAGTGATGTCAAGTACTATTCTGGGAAGAGAGAAATGATGGTTTTCAGGAAAACCATTCATATCATTGGAGCAGATGACGAGAGAGCTGAGGCAAAGATTCGAGGACCTACATTTTCTGGAGCATATGTAGACGAAGCTACTATCATCCCAGAGTCGGTCTTCAGGATGCTCATTTCTAGATGCGCTATGAAAGGAGCGAGAATCTTCGCTACTACCAATCCTGACAGTCCCTACCATTGGCTCAAGAAGGATTTTCTCACTGATAATCCTGATGTGAAGAGCTGGAAATTCACTCTCGATGATAACCCTGAACTCACAAAAGATGAGGCTGATTATCTCAAGCGACAATACAAGGGGATCTGGTTCCAAAGATTCATAGAAGGACGCTGGGTCCAGGCAGAGGGAGCTATCTACGATTTCTTTGATACTTCCATCCATGTCATCGATTTTCCTCCGGGGACAGCAGAGTTCTACATTGTGGGAGTAGATTATGGGACGACCAATCCATGCTCATTTGTCTTAATAGGGATAAACAGGTCCAGATATCCAAATATGTGGGTGGAGGATGTCTATTACTGGGACAGTAAGATAAAACAAAGACAGAAAACAGATTCAGAATATGCAGATGATCTCAAAAGATTTATAGAAAATAAGGCAATCAAAGCCATCTACATTGATCCTTCAGCGGCTTCATTCAAGCTAGAGCTTGGAAGATCTGGGATACATAATTTATTTGAAGCAGAGAATGAAGTAGTGGACGGGATACGATTGGTCTCCAAATTTATGTCTAATGGGACTCTCAAGATCTGCAGGAAATGCGAGGCATTGATAAAAGAAGTACAGGGATATGTTTGGGATCCGAAATGCCAAAAGACAGGGGAAGACAAGCCTTTGAAAGATCGTGATCATGCTTGCGTTGTTGCGTCGACAATTATATCTACTCCAGAGGGAAATATCACGATCGAAGAGCTTGCAAAGCAAAAGAAATCTGGACGAATATATAATTTAGATATGGCTTCACAATGTATTGTGGAGGATCTTTTTAGTAATCCTTCATTGACTAGAAAAAACGCTGAAATATATGAGCTTGAATTAGATGACGGAACATTGCTTTGTGCTACAGGCGACCACTTGATTTATACAGAAAGAGGATATAAAATGCTCCATGACTTGACGCTAAAAGATATGGTGTTAACATGGAAAATCAACACTTCAATGAATTGTGGAAAAAAGTTTAGGAAAAATAAATATGCTCATACAACAAATTGTTCCAAATCATGCGCAGCCAAAGCTCGTTGGGATACGAGGAATAAGAAAAAAAGGCAATGAAGATGTTTATTGCTTAGCCACAAAAGTCAATGGAAATTTTATAGCGAATGGCGTCATCGTCAAGAACTGCGATGCTCTTCGCTACGCTATCTATACACATTTTTTTGGAAAAGAAATGTCCAGGATGTCCGCCCAGGACCTTGATAGATTATATCTAGAGGCAATGGGAGGAAACAACCTCCCAGCTCCATTCAGAGATGTGCCAGGAGGTTTTGGATACTAGCTATGCATTGGGATGCTAACGCTAAGTTCTTGTAAGTGTTTTAAATTACTCTCATTCTTTGCTTCTTTTTCTCCAATTAATCCAATATAAAAAACAAAGCAAATCAATAAAACACACACCATCAAGAATACAAAAGTCAATAAGTAACTAATTTTTGGAATTTCCATAAATCTCCTACTTTTTCATGAGTGGTATTGAGGCATCAGCTTGGACATCTGCATCAGCTGAGGCATTCGTATCTACAACATCATCAGAAACACCATGCGTATCAGTTTGGGTGATAGAGATGGTACAGCCAATGAGTGAAAAAAACAAAGGTAAAATGAACAATAATTTTTTCATATATCCTCCTTTGGATCTTCCTCATATATTCAAAAAATAAAAATGTCAATGGGAAGAATGGGCAAGAGATTTTTGCCTTGATTTGTATTGACCAAAAATCCTAATATTTTCTCTCACGAAGAAAGAGAGGAGAGAAAATATGTCATGTCTTCAGCTGGAGCTTTTCGAAAGATCAGAGTCCGAAATATTAAAAGGCGAGATAAGAGAAGTAGAAAAGAGCCTCGGAAACATTCGTAGGGGCATGTTTAGCAGGCATGATGAATTGGAAAAGAAATATCAGGAAGCTAGAGAAGAGATAGAGAAGCTGAAGGATGCTATTTTCTTGATGCAGGAGACAATGAGGAATTACGAGGCTGCTCTATTCCCCACGACAATGTTTGCGCCACAGGCAACACAGCAATCGATCTCCATGCCCATGCCTAAAACAATAAATAGCCTTGGAAATAGCCTCCAATTACACTGACAACTTTTGATCCATTGGAGACAGTGAGTAAGACCTGCACAGTGTTGCCAGCAGTCAATTTGAATATCTGCGATCCTATAACCCTTAGCGTTCCTCCTGTGGAGCAATTGAATGCATTGCAGAATTGCATGTCGATGGGCGATGAATTTATATTGAACGCTACGTTGAGAGCTGTGTTGGCGGCCACTATTCCATTTGTCGTGAGGACGTAGTTGAAAGAATAATTTCCATTGACTGGCGCTGTGAATGTCGAGGTTCCATCGAAGCTACTCCCCACATTCTCTGTCACTGTCGTGAATTGCACCACGTAGTCTGTATCATCGCCAGTTACATTGGATTGGAGTGCAGCTGAGGCAATGAACACAGGCTGTGCAGGATTTTGGTATCTGTCCGAAGAGTCTAGCGTGGCATTGGCAGAGGAGACTAGAGCAGTTCCATTGTATTTAACGATTCCTGTCGAGGTTGAGAAGGATGAGGCATTTGTCCCTCCGGCAGAAATAGTAAGGGGAACCTTGAGAGTTGCAGTTCCAGAAGTGACAGAAAAATATGTAGGATCAAACTCTGCAACACCTTTGCTTGCTGTGGAAGCATTGGCCACTGAAATAGTGATAGCATTAGAGGCCGTGTTAGTCGTGGCTACGCCGGACGTCGAATCGCCAAGGAGATTCACATTGTTGGCTATTGGAACGATAGGAGCGCCAGAAGATGGAGTAATTTGCTCGATGTCATTGGATGCTCCGCTATATCCTACCCATGTCCCGGATGTGGTAGTTTTCTTCACCAGCGTCCACACTGTGTTTCCTGCTGTGTTGATCCAAATATCTCCAGGAATATAAGGGCGAAAATCTACAGTGCTGACAGGATCATGAGTCTTGAAATAAACTTGTCCAGGATTCGTTGATCTTGTGCCTAAGTAGGCGGTAGGATTTCTTGAAGGAAGTTGACTACTCATAACTACCTATTTAAAATGAAGATACATAATAAAATAAAGTCATCTCAATAGAATTATCTCCAGCAGCGTTGCCTCCATAATCTGGTCCATTTGAAGTTATTACTAGCGGTTGATTGTTTACTGCTCCACCCAATGTCAAAACAGCTGAATATACATTTGCAGTTCCAGTAATGGCTGAAGTCAAAAAGATATTACCAAAAGCCGAAGTTCCAGCAGCAGAACTCCATTTACATGTTATGTTAGCTCCTCCCGTGAATACATTAGATCCCCCATATATATATTTTGCCGATAATGATATTGGAATGACAGTACTTGTTCCTTGAGCAGCAACGATCACCGTGGGACTGGCGTTCAAAGTCTTTATTGCATTTGAATTAAGAGTTATTGTAGCAATCTGAGCAGATGATTGAAAAGTCGGAGCATTTCCAGCGCCATTTGAAGTTAATATATACCCAGACGTTCCAACTGCCGTAGTATTTATTCTCGTTCCATCAAAATAGCACACGCCATCAGTGTTAGTCATTGAGGTAGCGTTGGTCCCTCCGTTAGCTATGCTGACAGGAGCAGAGATACCATAACTCAATGTCGTTGCATTCGTCGTGACCGCTAATCCACCACCAGACGTTGCGGTAGGTGTCACCCAACCTGGAGGATTACTTGTATTCCCCAAGAATACTTGCCCATTTGTCCCAGCTGCCGTTACGCCAATAGCCGAAGTTGTGTTACCATACAGAACACCATCAGCAGTAAAAGTTCCTGCTCCCGTTCCACCATTTGTTACAGATACAGGAGTTGAGAGACCCCAAGAAAGAGTTGTGGCATTTGCCGTCACGCTTGTCCCCGTCCCAGAGGTAGGCGTTACCCAGCCAGCAGGATTAGACGTATTGCCTAGCAATACTTGCCCAGATGTGCCAGCTGCAGTATCTACAAGACGAGTGCCATCGAAATAAACAATTCCATCGGTATTTGTTATAGATGTGGCATTGGTCCCTCCATTTGCGATGCTAACTGGTGCTGAGATGCCATAGCTGAGCGTAGTGGCATTTGCCGTAACAGCAAGATTTCCTCCAGAAGTTGCCGTCGGCGTTATGACCTGAGGAGGATTGCCTGTGCTTCCTATGACTATCTGGCCATTGGTCAAATTTGCCAGACTTCCTACTCCATTATTTGCTGTCCCTACGAGCAACGCATTTTGTGTTGTAGAAATTGGAGCGCTTTGAAATTTCTGATAAGTGATAGGATTGCCGCTTCCAATAGCAGAGACAGAAACATTTTGGAGCCAGAGAGTATTGGCGTTAACAGTTCCTTGTTGAACTGGAACGACAGATCCTTCAGGCATTTGAGCAGGAGTATCATAATCTGTAGTTCTAGTAAGAACCCAATTAGTTAGAGAAGTTCCCAATACTGTAACTGAATATATACCATTCTGAAAAGTAGAACTTTGATTTTTGATTAAAATTCTATCATTTAATGAAGCTGTGTATCCATCAATAGCGAATGCGGCCTGTGCTCCAGCATTGGTTAATGTAGCGCCAACTCCAGAGACGCCATTAAAATACGTAACAGTTAACGATCCAGTACTAGCCGCCTGAGTCGTATCTTTGAATTCAATTCCAGCTGCTATGGCATCGACATAAGCTTTATTCGTGCCATCAGTGGTGGCAACAGGAGCATTCGAGATAGTGATGCTCGAAACTGTCGGGGTTGAGCTAAAGGAAGGATTAGCGCCTGTATTTCCAGTTAAGACAGTTCCAGTAGTGCCAGGAGCAGAGAATTGAGCCAGAGCGAGAGTACCAGCAACAGAAGTAGTGCCAGTAATGTTCCCACAGCAAAGATTTAGAGTTCCAGTAGATCCTACGGCATATGCTTCAGTACAACTGATGATGTTGACATCAAGGTTAGCTACAGGAGAGTAGAGAGAGGTAGTTCCTACAGATATCCCAACTGCAAGGCTCTCGATTCTCGAAACATTGAGATCAATTTCTCCCTCTACACAGAGAATCCCATGACCAACTCCAGTTCCATTATCTAAGATGTGGTCAATCCGACCCACCATAGAGTTGGTTCCTACGCAGGTAAGAGCATATCCTGTCCCGGAGACATAAATATCTCCTCCCTTAAGGTGGATATGTGTTTCTCCTCCCGTGTAATTTCCAATTCCATAGCCATTGACTACGTAAAGCTGTTTCCAGGTGAAGTTCGTAAATCCACTTGAGCAAGAGAGGCCGTTGGTGGATGTCCCGAGAGTGATAGTGTCAATCTCAAGATCAAGATAGGTTGTCCCTGAGCTCTTTGTAATTGCATATCCGCTTCCACTATATGTTAATGTCTTAAATTTTACATATTCGTAATCAGTTAATGTGAGAGTTCCAACTATAGAAGCATTGGGGGCAAAAATATCTACGTATTCAAGTCCAGTTATATTTTCAGTGTAGACACCGTCATCACAACAATAAACGACGTATTGATTGGTGGCAGAAGGCGTCTGGGCGGTAGCAAGAGTAATCGCTTGCCCAAAAGTGAGGACAGCCTGATTTATACTCGTTCCAGTATTGGAATTGTTTCCAGACTTGGCAACATAGAAGATCTGCTTCTGGGAAACAGCTTCAGGAGAAGCAGAAAGATTAATCGTTCCATGCCCATTCGTGATAACAATGCTTCCATCACTAGACGTCAAATTGCCCACTTGAATGTTTGGAGAAACACTAGAACCGATGAGAAGTTGCCCGTCGCTGGTAATTTGTCCTGGATGGGAAGCTCCGTCAAATCTAACGTTTTGAGCGTACATTACATTATTAGCGAAACCAGATTGTGCCGACATATTTCCTCTTAACTTACAAATACATATTCAGAGACAACTTTCCAATCCATGTTATGGCCAGCAACTCCTGTCACTGAGAAGATTGCTGTGTTGCCAGATACGGAAATGGCTGCATCAGCATCTTCCATTCCTGCTTCCTCGAATTGGTCCAAATCTTGTCCACTAATCAACACTGCCGCAGCGCCACTCGTCCTGACAGCTCCCACCAACGTATATCCCACGCCTATGTCATTGGTTGGGTCAAATCCTGATATCTGCGCATCAAATGTGTAGACACCAGGAACCGCACCAAGAGGGAGGATGATGATATTCGACGTCACCGCCCCTGCCGTAGTCCCTGTTCCAGAAAGCTTTGGCTCTGAGAGCGTGATAGTAACAGTGTTGCCAGAGGCACTTGTGGAAATGCCTTGCGTTCCTGATCCCGGAGTAACAACATTGAGAATATTCAGCGCTGGTATTGCCGTTCCTGAATCTGTCACAAATGTCGTAGGGACAGCTGGGACACTCTGTACGTTTATAATTCCTGCTTGTGACATGTCTTAGCCTCCTGCGTATTGGACGACGAGATAGACAGATCCTGCGCCTGCTGATCCTTTCACCCAAACCTGCGTACCTGTGGCAACCGTCAACCCTGCTTCTCTAGAGGCATTTGCAGTTTCATCATAGAGAAAGAAACATCCTGCGGGACAAATGTCATGATCTGTCACGCCGTCGATCGAAATCGTCACAGGGACCGTGGAAGTATTCACAAGCTTTATCAGAAAAGGATTGTGAGCCAGAGGAGATCCCAGTGGCTGATATGATCCAGTGAAGGTTGCAGAATTAATCGATCTCAGAGCTTCGTAAAAAACTCTTACACTTAGAGAGCTCATTTTTTCCCCTTAAAGTTAGAGAGCTTCGACACAGAGATAGTTGAATTGTGATACATCAGTTGCTACCGCTACTCCTGTTGCATCATATGATGAAACAGTGAGCGTTCCTGGAACTGAGGTATTAGCAATCAAGAATCCTAGAGCTGGGGATGCGTTGAGGCCAGAGCGGGAAAGAAATACTCGTGTAGAAGCATCTACAGAGGCGATAGAAATAGATTTAGTTCCAGCGACAAGTGTGGATGTCCCCATCCTTCCATTCGCGCCTTCCTTGATCTCTACTCCAGTCCCTGCAGTATTCACAACAACGTTCCCATTTGTCAGAGAAACATTGCCAGACGATACCACGATATTACCTGTCCCTTTGGGAGTCATGACGAGGTTGATATTAGCGTTCGTCCCTATCCCTGCCCAAGTATTGCCATTGAGAGACGTTGACGTTCCAGCTGTCGCAGTGATGAAGGTGGTGGCTGTGATAGTTGCAACAGTGGGAGTTAAACTACCTCCAAGACTTAGCCAGGAAGCCACTCCACCACTATTTGATGCCAACGCCCAAACTGTGCCAGCAACTTTGTTGACCCATACCTGCCCAATGATATATCCAGTATCTGATGTCGTAGGATCTCTCCTAGCTGGAATGGGGGTGGGAAATTGATTTACTATTGGTTGTGGTGTCCCGTAAAGCGATTCGCCTTGGGGATTGAGATACCGTGCCATACCTTCTCCTATTATTTGAGCCTCACATGAGGGGTATTGATAAATTTCCTTTACAATACCATTAAACGGGAGATGTGTCAAAAATATTTTATTCATGTATGTTGAGGACTCTAGAAATAGGAGACAAAATGTATGGATTCATGGATAACATTTATTACGGTCGTTGCTAATATTTTCTGCATTTATGGAGGATTTTGTTATATCAGAGAATTTTGTCACGAAGAGGAAAGGGAAATGAAGGAATACCGAAAGATGACAGATCTGTCGATCAGGATGTTAAATCAGAAGATCGAAAAATCCTTTCACAGTATTGTGTGAAGCATCATTTGTTAAATCTTGAGAAAAGAGGTTGTTAAGTCCATGGAGCTCATCATTGCGTCTGAGATTTTGCTTGTGTTTTTTTGGACCGTCCTGCTAATGTATAGCATCAGAATGAAGCAGTAGGTTAATTATGGACACATCTACATTGTTGATGACATATTTTTCTATCACCTGGCCGATAATTTTTGCGTTTTTGTTTTACCATATACTTAAATGGATAGACGTAAATATTGATAGAGGAAGAAAAATCAAGGATCTTGAAGAAAGAGTGAGAAAGATGGAGTTAAAATAACACATGAAAGATGAAATCAAGGTTCAAGTTCTAGAGCTTGTAGTGATTATGGTAACTATATGTGGCATGTTCTTTTGGTCTAGGTCAGAAGGACGAGCAGACAACAGACGAGTAGAAGAGCTACTGTCGTCAATGCATCAAGAGACTTACGCTGAGATAAAAGATTTTCACGGGAGGTTATGTGCCATAGAGGAAAGAAAAAAGTTCGCGGAGGAGAAATAACATGGACTGGACACAACTTATCGTCTTTACTTTTGCAATGGCTGGTTTTTTCTTAATAGGAAGAAGTGATCTGAAAGCTATTGAAGCAAAAATTCAAAGCGATCGTCAGACAGCAGATATGAAAATTCAGAACGATCATAATTCAATGTTAGCAATAATTATTGCTATTAAGGACGAGATCAAAGATTTCCACGGCAGACTTTGTGCATTGGAAGAAAAAAAGAAGCTAAAGGAGGAGAAATAACCCATGTACAGAGATTACATTCAATTAGCTCTTGTTGTTATCGCTTGCTCATATTTTGTTGTGAAGGGATTCATGTACAATAAAAAAATGAGCCATGAAATGAAGCGAGATAGAGATGAATTTAAGAAGGCAATGCATAGGAATTAATTAATGGATTGGTTACAGTTTACGATCTTTTTTACCTGCATTATTTCTTTCATTATCAATATTTCAAACTCAGCCAAGGCAAATCATCAAGAAATCAGAAATGATCTGAGAGACTTGAGAGACGAAACGAAATTATCAAGCAATGAAATGAAGGATTTCCACGGAAGGCTTTGTGCTTTAGAAGAAAGAATTAAATTAAAGAAGGAAGAATAATGTTTACTTTTTTACTGGAAGTAGTTTTAGCAAACTTTGTTTTTCCTGTAATAGGAATTGTTTTACTTGGAATGATTGTTCTACCAGTGTTTCATTATCTGTTTTGGAATGACATGATTCCTGATGAAGAATAATTCTTCCTAAGGCCAATTTATCTGTTTATATTCTTCTGGAAACTCTTTCTTGGTTACTTCTTTTAATTGATTGTATGCCAATTGAGCTATTTTTGGACTATTTGTTTTAGCAGCTCTAAGAGTATTTCTGGAAATATTTTGAAATGATGGATTGGTCAACATCGCTGTAGCTATTTTTCTGATTGCTTCTGCCCCTGCTATTCCTGCTCCTACCTTCACAGCACCTGGAATATTGAATGTCGCTAGATTAAAAAGTAACGGAGCAAACTCACCAAATTTGGCATATTTTTCCAACGTTTCACCCCATCCAACTTCCTTCCTGAATTTTTCTAGCTTAGACCAAAGCTTATTCGCGGATTCAAAATCTTTTGCTAATTTAGGAGAGGATTCTTTCAATGTAGAAGAAATTAAATTTTTAATTTCAGAAAGTTCTTTCTTTCCTCCTTTAATAGCTCTCCAATTTACAGCAGCATTTATGTCTTGATAAAAATTAATTAGTGATTCTGGAGTCGCCCCTCTAGTTTTTAAGTTTGCTATAGCTTCATCAACGAATTTTATTGCAGCTTCCTTATCTGGAGCGGCTTTCAGGGTTCGTTTCCATGAATCTGAAATATCTTGCATCTTTGACCCAAGATTTTCAATTTGTGTGGAAGAATATGGTGCTTCTTGAGCAGCCGATTTCTTGATAGTCTTATAAAATTCTCCCAGAGTAGATTCGACCTCCGACATTCTTTTAGTAATCTCAGGAGATTGCTTGGCGAATTTACCAAGGGAAGCTAACTTCCAGTTCTCTGTCATCAGAGGAGCAAGTTGTTTGTCTGTGAGGCCAGCTCTTTTTCCTGCTTCGTAGAGCTCTTTCGCTTGAGTTGTTGTAGGTGTTATCTTTCCTGAAACGACCAGCGGAATGATTGAAGCGATATTCTTGGCTAATTCTTGCCCTGTCTCACCGACGCCGATGTTTTCAGCTCCTTTTTTTACCAACATTCCTGTTAACGCACCAACTGCAGCGCGTCCAATTTTAGCACCACCCATCAAAGGATTAGCCAATGTCGATCCAAGTTCTAATGTTTCCTCATATGTTTTCTCACCTGCAGTTTCTGGTTTGAGAGATGGAGCAATTTCTTCGACAGATTTCTTGATTTCAGACGTAGAAGGCATCAAAGAAGGAATTTCTTGATCTTCTTCAGCCATTTTCTGTAGGCGTTCCTTGACTTTTTCTGGATCTACACCATACACTTTTGATGTTAAAGAGAGAAGTAGATCTTGTATATCTCCATATCCTCCAAGAATTGGGGCGGCGACAGATTTTGCAGTTCTACCAATATCGCGCCTCACTGATTCTTTTACAGTTCGTTCTGGAGTGAAATATTTATCAAAATCTTGTTGTTGAGGAGCACTGGAAACTGGTTTCTCTGGTAAGAAGTATTTGTCATAATCTACCGTCATTTGATTTGGTATCCTCCAGTCTTAGCTGCTTCTTCTGCAAATTTCCTTGGCATTGGACCCGTACGTCCTGTCTTCAGATTTGTCACAATAACAGGCTCATCTTCTACTTCCTGAAGTTGTTTAGAACCAATAATATTTTCAATGTTTTTATAAACATCATCAGCAAATTTTTCACTTTTCTCGAGAACCTGAGTTTCAAGATCTTCAGGTAATCGTTCTCCTCTAGCCCTGTAGTCTTTTTTTATTTCATTCGCTAATTTCCACTTCATTTCAGACAGTTTATCCATTTCTAAGGATATTTTAGATAATTGGACAATACCTTCAGGAGTATTTGCTAAAGAAGGAACGCCTTTTAAATAATTTTCAACTTCTGATTGAAGTATCCTTCCTTTATAATCTGCGGATATTCCTCTAAGAAGATTTTGAGAAAGCTTTTCTAAAACTTCTCCAGTCTTGTCAAGCATAAAACCAGCAGGTAAATCGTATTTATCCATCAAATACTTTCGTAATACTGATCCTTTCTGTAATTCAGGAGCTTTGGATTCTAGAGTTTTATAGATAGGTCGTTTTTTCAAAGAAGAATTATATTCGTCATTTAGTTTTTTAATATATTCTCTTGGCTCCTTTTCCATTAGAACTGCATGTGATTCACTTTCTCTTTCTTCTCTTTTCCTATTTGTTTCTGTCTTTGTCTGAGCGGCAGTCGTCATTATTTGACTTTTTCGAATTTTATCCGCTTCTTTCTTTGCTGTATTTGATCCAAGTCTGTTCCTCAATGCCTGATAGTGTTCTTCTGGGAGATCGCCGAGGAGAATAGGTTTTTGTCCTTGAGTTAATTCTTGTTCTGGAGAAGTAGCGCCAGGCATTTGTGCCACTGCTGGTGGCACTTGTGTCATTTGCGCTAAAAATTCAGGGGAATATGGCGCCATTGCTGGAGAAGCTCTCTGGGCAGCCGAAAGATTGGCAGCAGTAGTGGCAGAAGTAGGTAGTGGCTGCAATGGAGGCTGCTGAGCCATTTGCTGCGATCCTTGTACTGGTTGCGATGGCAATTGAGTAGCTGGTTGTCCTCGTAGCAACGACGAAATGTCTCCGCCAAGATTCATGGACCCAATATTTGATTCTTCAACTTGTTGCAACAAAGGCGCCCAATGCTGTTCAGGAACTGACGTGAGCAACTCTTCGAGGCCTGGAGTATTTTTGAATTGTGGTAAGGCGGCTAAAGCTTTTGCTCCTTTGGATCGTGATGCCATTTGTTGAGCAGTTTTCTGCTCATCAAAATATCCCTGAATCTTGTTTTGAAGATAGAGATTTGTCGCTCCTTGAAGAGTTTGGCCTAGCGCCTGGCCCACTTTGCTGCTCATGCCTTGCGGACGCTGAGTGTATGCAGGAGGTATGAATTGAATTGACATATTATTCCTATATTTTTTAACCAAAGAATCCTGGCGAAACCTGTGGAGCTTCAATCATACCTTTAGATCCTCCTCCAAATAATCCACTCAGCCAATTTCCGCCCATCGAACCTAATCCAGAAAATAATGATGATCCAAGAGCACTTCCTCCAGCTGCTGCTAAGGATGGGGCAAATTGGCTCCAAAATCCTTCTCTTCCCTGAGGCGCGATCATTGCTGTTCCCCATGGCTGCGTGCCAAGGATTCCCATTCTCTGTTGATATTGCTGTTGCTGCGCGTTCTGATTCAATCTCTGCTGCATCTCTTGAGGCAGGAGACTTGAAGGAATGCCAAGTTGCGTAGCTTGCAATTGTTGCCCAAATCTCTGTCCCGGAAGCTGTGAGTATCCTAATCCAACATTTGCCCCTTGGAGTTGCTGTCCGAGCATTTGATTGATCAAATTCCCTTTTAGAGCTGCAAGGTTTTCTTGCAATCCAGCGCCTGCTCCACCTAAAGCTTGCCCAAATGCTGATGATCTTTGCGCCCCTAATCCACTAAATCTCTCAGCTAACTGTGGCACTGTCTGCTCTTGAAATTGTCTCATGAAAGGCTGTGCGAATGTCTGATATTGCTGCTCAGGAGTGCGCGAGAGAAGATTCTGGAGAAATCCTTGTCCTGCTTGTTCTGTAGGAGAAATAGGAGGACCTTGAGTGATGCCACGTTGCAAGAATTCCAATCCTCGCTTCATGGTTTCTGGCGTTTTGAATTTTTCAGCTTTGACAGGCTTGCCAAATTGCTTCAGGACCTTTTTCTGTTCTTTGGACAGAGTCTCATACCTCTGTAATCGGCCGTATTTATGTCCTGCTTTGAGTTTTTTTGAGGAGGTATCTTGTGCCATTTTATTTTCCTATTGTTACTTTTCTGTATCTTAACAGAAGACAACTAATTTTTTAAATATTCTATGACAAGCGTTCCGCCAGTGATATTCGGTGAGCCAGCCCCATTCTTGATATTGTAGTTCGTTGGATCAACGCTGACGAAGATGTAGTCATTTCCTGAGGTAGGAGCGCTGGGAATCGGGCGCCAGTCTGGAACAGAAGTTGTAGCAACGCCATAAATATGCACAGGAAGAACAAGGCCTGTGATGCCATGCGCCACCGTCAACGTTGCCCCTGCCACAATCGCGCCGAAGCTAAATACCGTTCTGAACACATATCTCTTTGTCTGATTGTTCCCTTGCGTGAAATACTGCTGGCCGGTTAAGATCTCTATGTTCTCGTATCGAGCTATTTCTCGAATATTGACAGCGTTGGCAATATCGATGTAGAGATTTGTGAGCTTGATGAGAAATTGGCTTGGATCTTCTGGGAAAACTTCAGCAGTAGAGAGATAAGAAGTTTTGGTATTAGAAGGGTTAAAGGTCATTGCGTCATCCTAGCATTCGGAGAAAGGTAAAAAGTCATAGCATGAAGGACAAACTCTTCATCAGCGATTGCCTGCGTGGCATTTTGAACATCGTTCATCGTTAGGACGACCTGAAAGTTTTGGGCGATAGCTTGGATAAATTGCCTATGCCAAATCTTCTTCTGATTTGCCTGCTGTGGAATGAGAGTCAAGGATTCGGGATAGGTGAGGATAGTATTGTTGCCAAGAAGGCACACATTCACATTTTCATCGCTCATCGAATCTGAGTTGTCTTCGTTGATGTAGAACTCTCCTGTTAATTGTCCAGCTGTCGTTTTGTCGATCAAATAATCTATATATCCCACTCTGCATTGCGTTCCATTTTCATAGAAAGGAGCGAAAATTTTTGTAGCAATGTTAAAATTATTGAACTTAGCCAAGAGGCCAGCACCGAAGTACAGACTCGTGGAATTCACGAGGCCTGCAGCCAATAAGTCATCGAATGTTTGATCTACAGAATTAAAATAAAACAATTGAATTGTGTTTTCATTAACAACATTTACTTTATAAGTGTTATTGTTTAAGGAAGAAGGATTTAATCCTCCTCCTCCAATAATGTTCGTTACTTTTACTATATCCCCGCTCTCTAAGTTATGATTCGGCACGGTGAATTGAACTGGAGTTAGAGAAAAGTTGATCGACGAAATGAAGAGAGAAGCGTCATTTAAGGATTTCTGTGCTACAATTTCCACGAATCCCTGCTGATTGCCAGCGATAACATTCGGGAAAAGGCTTTGGTCAACCCCAGAATTCCATGGAGTATTCCAATCTGTCCAGCTGTTGTATGGAAGTTGCGCCCAGCTCAAGTCTTGCGCTCTCTGGAAATATCCAAAACAAGTGAAACTATCAGTGTAAGTTGCGTAAGTATTGTTTCTGTAATTAAATACTAATGTTGTGTTTGGATATAATGGATCATCATGTGAATCAGGATAAGTCCAATAAACTAATTCATTATAATAGTCTCTTATCCCATATACTCGATCCACGCCCTGTTTGTCATTGTTGAACCCGAAGATCGTGTTAGGGATTTGCAGATCGATCCTCTCCACATTCACACTGTCATCAGTGGTGATGCCAAAATTTCCGACAGCAAATACTCCTCTGTCAAATGGGACAAGCGAAAAAGTACTCTCTGCTCCAAGTTCTGTGTTGATCTTCTGGAATACAAATGGAAGCGTCTCATTTCCAGTATAGACAAGCTTCCATGAGGATCGTTCGAACTTCACCAGCAGGACGTCTTTCACAAATTCTGCCGATACGATTATTTCGTTTGTGGGAGCGTCTAGATATCCGCCTTTGCCTACCACATCGCTCTCGAATGCTGTAGGATCAAGTGGGCTGCCATTCTGACTCCATCTGACTCGCTGAGGGAAGTTTGAAGCTGCTGTGATCGTTCCAGCGGTTGTGCCTTCCCAGGTATTCAACATGATCAATCGATCTTTATAGGAAAGAATGATCAGCGCGTTATACAAAGTGCTAGTAGGAGCGCCAGCAGTGACAAGAGGAGCAAAGGTTGTCCAGGTCGTTCCATTGTAGTATCGAATTGGGTCCTGCGGCGCGCCTGTCATGTTGTCATTGGTTGCCCAGAAAATTTCATTCCCTGAAGAGTCATAATAATAGTTCGTAGACCAAAAAAATTCAGAATCAGTTCCATTCCAAGTAGTTGGAGCAGTAGAAGGTAATTCTTCGAATTGAAGGGTTGTAGAATTATATTGATATGCGTAGATAGTATCAAAAGCCACGATTGTTTCATTATTTACTGCTGGCCGCTCTCTCGTCCTCAATCCCATAACTGGCAGTCCAGGATAATAAGCGCCAGAAATCGTGGCTGCTGAAGCTGCGGAGGCTGCTGAAAATGTGAGTGTTAACGCTCCTGTATTGTAATTGATCGTAGCTGCTGTGATCACGCCTGCTGGGGCAATCGACAATGTTCCAGTACCAGTAGTATCAGTTAGCACTTGGCTTATTGGAGCGCCAATTGTGATGACGAGAGGATTAGTCGCGGATCCAGGCTGAAGTTGAGCAAGGGGTTCGTCGACATTGATTCCCAAAGCTGTAAAAATATTTACCACAACATTTGGGGGAGAAGCTCCACCCGCTGAAATGTTTCCTATCGATGCTGTCGTCAATATCCTACGTAATCGTCCTAGAAGCTCAAATCCTTGTCTCTTCAACACTCTTCCTCTCCAGCAATATGCATCTTCCAATATTGGAAATGCTTTTTCTGGGATGAGAAAAGGCTCCATATATGTGAACAAACCGCTATCATCTTCAAAGGAAGCGATATAGTGAGGTTGATAGCTCATGTTCGTGACTCAGTGATAATTAAGGTTATGGTAGTAGGAGCGCCTAGGCCATTGACGACCAATTGCAAGACAGAGCCAGAGGACTGAAGCTTTGCAAAGGTATTGCCTGATGCTAACTGTCCTGATCCTACTGGGATATACAGCACTCCACCAAAATATGCGAAGGGAGTGAAATTCTGCCTGGTAGGAGTAGAAAGATCAAAAGTCTGAATTGTCCCCGAAATTTGCGCGCCTAATGCTGCTGTCGAGAAATCTAAAAGATTGACATTGTTTGTTCCAGCAGGAATGGCAATGGGAGTGAAGAGACGCCGGAGAGGGATATACCAGCTATTTCCAGAGACATCGACAAATTCAACATCATTGGTACTAGCAGCCGATACTTGCCGTAGAAGGAGTTCTGTGCCTAGAGGAGCCGCAATCGTAGGATTCTGAATCAGCGTGACATATTTATGTTTCCCATTTGAGGACGCTGCATTAAAAGCAAAATGCTCAGTGCCAAATTGCGTATTCAGCTGAGTGAAGTTGGTGAGGAATTGAGACTGTGACTGCGAGGGAATATCCCCTGGCTGTGGAATCGAAGGATTATATGACATATTTTTCCTATTTTAAAATCCTGAGAAAAGGTTTCCAAATGGGTACTGAGGAAAACTAGTTTGTTCAGTATAAATTGTTGAAGATCTTTCTGAAGTATATTGAACAATAGTTCTTCTTTGTATTAATTTAAGTTGTTCTTCTAATAATGGTCGAAACTTTTGTAAATTTTCCATATCCCCATTATCTGCAAAGATTTTATCTGCAGCTCCATAGGCTAAAACTTGCCACCATTCTCTTAATTGTGGAACACTAGAATCGTTAATTAACGCTGTTGGGTATTTAAAGGCCTCAAAACTGACCGTGTAGGCCTGATCGGGAATAGGGTAGAGGTAGAACTGGTCCTGATAAAAAACACAGCTCTGAGGGCGACTGGCAACATATGGGATGTATTGTGCATTTATATTGGCACCGACAGCAATTGGCTGCGAGAAAGTGGCCGTGACAGCTCCAGTCAGATAATTGATCGTCCCAAGTGCTCCTCGCCATGGAGGAACATTGCTTGGATCAGGATTAGGGTCAGAGGAGAAATCATTGACGTCGAATAAGTTTCCTTGTCCATCATCGACTAGACAAATTGATTGATTTGATCCATTCACCCCTGAAATCAGGACATTCCAGTTGATTTGGGCTGGAGGAATATCGGAGGGAGTATTGATGACAGAAACAGAGTAGGCGCCAGGAGGATTTGTTTTGAATCCTGGGGTAATGGGCGTATTAGTTAGAGTAAATACATAAGGCCCAGCAGTTCCATTTCCAGTTGCCATTTGCTGCAGTAAATTCAGTTGTGGATTGATCCTGAAGAAGTTTTCTCTGCTTTGAGTCATGTAGGATTGATATCCACCAATGAATACTGGTGGCATATTGTCTAGATAGTAATCTCTGGGAAAATCATAAACTGGTTGATTTGCATTTGTCACGAACTGATAGTTGTATCGAAGGGATTCGAGTCGAAGATGCTCTGGCATGTCATTCAGATAGAAAGTATTGATGTAATCATCGATTTGCTGATCAGTGATTTGAGTGGTAGAGGGACGTCCTGTGATCCTCCTCACTTTATTTCTAATATCTGCTAAGGTACTGGGGATAGTCATACATGCCTAAGAGTTAATAGGGATTGTCCCGATCGTCTCGGGAAGAATATTATTATTATTTTTAGTAGCACCATCAAGAGTATCGGCTGGTTCACTGACAGGAATGGCTTGGCCGATGGATGTGGCAGAGACAGGCGAGAGAAAGCCTATGTAATCGTCATATTGGCGTGAATCTACAGCAACTGAAAATGTGTAATCATCAATGACTGTAATTTCTCCTAAAAATCCATTTAATTGCTGCATCCCTACATTCTCAGCGATCTTCTGCACTGTGTTGTTGTAGGTTATCGTAGGAATCTCAATCCTCACGGTTTGTCCTGTGAGAAAACCATGAGGATTTTCTGTAACAATGGTCGTAGACAGCCCTTTGACTATTTCGAGAATGACTTGTTGGCTAGGTACATAATAATTAGGGGCTGTCATAGAGAATTACATTCCTGTATCAAATTCCAAAGATTCAAAACCATATCTTCGATTCCATTTAGCAACGCCAATGATAGGAACTGCAATTCCCTGACCATCTGTTGCACTCTTAGGCAAATCTCCCTTACCATCGTATTTGAATCCATGAGTTGGCCAAGCACAGGTATTAATTTTTGTGTTGCCGTTGCCAGCGGTGATATCCACGCCGTTAAGATGTCGCGCCACATATAGAGGAATCTCGTAAATTTCGTTATCAATCATTATTTTATCAAATGGTGGGATTCCTGGGTATTTTCTAACGATAATCTTTACAACTCCTCCAGGTGTCTCGTAGTTTCTGAATCTTCCCTTGACAAGTTTTGTCTCTTCTTCGATGAACTTATTTAGTTTTGCCTTCGCTACTTGTTTCGTGTCAGGAGGAGCAACAATTATCAACTCTTCCTTTTTTGATTCTGTTGATTGACTCTCAACTTTTTGTTCTTCTTTATTTTCTTCTACTTTCTTTGGTCGCGACATGAACCCTCCTAAGTTAGGTTTCATGCGCAATATTTCAAATATTTATTATTTGTTAAAGTAAAATTTTATTTGACACTGATAGTTGCAAACGTCTCTTAGGGCAACGGTTTAGGGTTTTGTCTCTGGAAAAGCAGGGCCTCCCAGAACGAGAGGCCCAAGAATCACAAAACTTAGATGAATACGCCGTTTCGGGCAATCCAACCATAAGATTTGTTCGCGATCAACATCGAAGGATCTATCGAAATCCCAGTGAACGATGTATTGTATGTCGCATCGTCTAGAAGATTTTGATATGGAGCTGCAGCAGTTTCCCCAACTGGGGTTACTTCTGGAGCACCTGTCCCAAGAGCAGCAGATGCACTCGTCGGGAATGCAAATGCTGTGAATCCTGTCGAATTAATATTGACAGTGATCGAGTTTGTCGATGTGTTGATGGCTGTGATGCTGGCTAGAAGGCCATTCATCTGAGTCATCCCCCATCCTGCAGGGACGCTAATCCGAACAGTTTGACCAACAGTGTATCCATGAGTTACGGACATCGTGATCACAGCTGAAGCAGCTTGTGTGATGCTCGTAATTCTTCGACGAACAGGATAGTACCGTGGGTTGTACGGAATGACACTGAATGATGCTGTGGTGCCTGGAGCTGAAAAGCCAGAGGCATCCAAGTATCCAAGCGTCATGCTTGTAGCAGGATTGACAGCCGTGATCGTGAAATCCCAGCCACCAATTTGATACATTCCAACACTGTTGGTGATTCGAACAACTGACCCAACAGCAGCTGGCGTAATCGTCGATGCTACTGCACCAGCAGCATTTGTGATTGCTGTGATGTTCGTGATGATTGGACCAGGAGTTTGAGCGCCACTATCACTGATGAAGGTAAATCCTCCGCTGGTGATAATTCCTGCAGGACCTAATGTGGCTGCTCCACTTGTCTTAGGATGTGTGAGAGCGTATCCAGCAGGCATATACGACCAGCCTTCTGCTCCCATAATCCTTGTGTCAGCGTCCGTAGAACCCCAGTCTGTGATATTCCAGAACTGGAAGTAATCATACCCTGAAGGAAGGTTGATAGTAACAGGTGTCAAAGTAGACCCTGTTGAAAAAGTACCATTTACTAACGCATGCATAGGTGTAGACATATTTTTTTCTCCTTATGCCAATGTCATTCTAAGATTTAGAAGCCATGTGTCATTGAGGAGACGCGGCACCTCTGCCATTTTCCAGCCCACAGATGCATTAAGAGCCAGAGGCCCATCATAGATCGGTGGTCGATAAATAAATTGTGCGCTATAGCCGTCTTGTTCGATGGCTGCAAAAGATTCGCGGCCGCAGACAAAACAATTATAGACATCATTTCCAAGCAATGATGCGTTTGGCGTTACAGAGCCAATGCTAGATAGTAAGAATCTAACGTTGGCAACAGTTCCCCATTCTGCATCAAGCGTGGACTGTTGATTGGGATAATTCCATTTCTGGATGAACCCATTAACATTGTCGAGTTGCCCAATTAAGTTAGTATGCGCTAACCCAAAATCATTCTGTTACTTTAGACCATTTTTTTGATGGCGGGGAAACCTCTTCGGATCTCCCTCTCTATGTCGCCATAGAGTTCAGACTATCGCATCTCCTTTCGGAGTCTCAGGATTTAGTCGTTCAGGCTGCGAGGAAGTATTGCCTAATGGAGGAAAAGGTTTATCTAAATTTTCTGATGAAACCTTTTGCCACCAGTATGTCCATCTGCATTTGTCATCATCAAATGAGTACCAGTTTTCGTGTGGCTCTGAATCGTCATTTATCCTACAACCAAGTAAGACTTCTCGATCACGCCAGTATATCCAAACTACCTCATGTATTTTTGGCAATGCATCAAAAACATTTATCCATTCCATAGCTTGCCCCTTGTTGTCCTTAGCCTATGCCGCGAGGAGTTCCAAGTCAATTACCCAAGATTTTAGATGCGCATATTTTGTCAACGCATCACGTACTGGAGCTGTTCCAAAACGATTTTCTCCTTCGACTCCTGACAGATAGCTGTAGGCATTGTTTCCTCTCAGCGTTCTGACTACAAAGTCGACGTCACTGCGGGTGATTTCTGTTGGGTTATCACCATCAGATCCACCAATACAATTCACAAAAGTTGCAGTAGACGCAAGCATATCTCGCATCAGCTGATCTTCTGTTTGACGAAGTGACACGCCTAAGCGTTGTGCAGCTTCGTTTAATACCATTCTGTTACTTTTGTGACCAACTATCCGGAAATTCCAGATAGTTGGCGGAGCAACCTCTTCGGATCGCTCTCAGCAGCTTTCGTCTGCTGTTCAGACTATCGCATCCTCTTTCGAGGTCTTCTCACTTAGTCGTTCACCGTGACTTTCGTCTTCGGCCCTGTCACCCCGTGGGGCTTCCAAGTCAATCAGAGAAGATTTATAGATCCCATATTTATTTAAATGAATCAATTCTTGATAAAAATTTTCACGAATGTCAAGTTCTTCTTTAGGAACTGATGCTTGTCTATGTTTAACAGGAGAAAAGTTTTGGCAAAAATTTAAAAGAACTTGTGCGTTTTCTTTTGGTTTAGTGCTCCAGTTATTATAGCATAAATGTCTCATTCGTGAAAAGCAAAATCTATCAAGCTGCCTCCATAATATAGCTAGGATCTTGATTTTGTAAAGTGACCTGCTCATTCAAGAGTACATAGGTGCCGTAGAAGTCCATCTGGGCATCGATGTTAAGTGCGGTCAGATTTTGTGGTGCAGGTGTCACTCCACTATTGCCAAGAGGCACTGGCGCAGTTGCGAGCGGATTGTATCGTCGCATTCTACAATTTTGTTACTACCTATTTCTAGGCGGGAAAGCCTATTGCACTTTCCTCACTGCATTTCTGCAATGTTCAGAGCACCGCATCTCCATTTCTGGAGTCTTCTCGCTTGCTACGTTCAGGCTGATATGGATATGGATATGGTTTGGAATTTACCCATTCAACAATATCTTTGAGTTTTTCTGGTTCTATTCCCTCAGATCTCATTTTTATTATTGCATAATTCAAGAGATCTGTATCTTTTTCCAATAAATCCCAGTTTGTTTCCATATCTTGCCCCTTGTTGCCTTCACCATAACGTGGTAAGGTTTTCAAGTCTATCAGAGAAGATTTAATGACCCCTAGTTTAGTCAAGGGTCGTACCACCATTGCGTGGCATTGCTTTTAGCTCTGCAGGTATCTTGTGGATCATGTATGGCACAGGAACCGAGAGCAACTTAAACGAAAACGACTGCTGCACAGGGGCCGGCAGGGTCGACGTAGTTGTTATACTCATCTTTTTAATTTACCTATTAAAAAGATCCAGCTTACGTTCCTTTCATCGCCTGCTGCATTTCCTTCCACAGCTCTTTCTTGAGCTCTGGAGTCAATCCATTCTCAAATCTGTGCACTTCGCCGATTGCTGAACTTTTCGTCACCGACTGGACTGAAACAGGCTTGCGAGAGTTTTCTAGCGCCTTATTCTTCTGAGGCTGATTCTTTGCCATTTCTCCAAATCCTTGTTTCTTAAGCAATTTATAGGCCGCAACAGCTTGAGCATATGGATCGTGAGCTAGGCCAACGATCGATTGCGCAAGTTCTGGATCTTGTTGTTGTAAAACACCAAAATTTTCTTTGGTTACAATATCGTAGAAATCAGGGAATCTATTCTTGACTCGTTCATCAACAGTTGCTGCTTCCCGCTCTCGAATGACTTGCTCTGCAACTTCTCTGGCCATTTTCTGGCCAATATTCTTGGCCTGTTTGACAGTGATAATGTCATCTTCTGCCAGTTTTGCTAGATCGTCCTCTTGAGGGGCGACAGTTTTTTGATTCTGGAGCTTTGAAATCAAATCATCCTGCTGTCTCGTTCGATATTCTAACTCGTCTATCTTCCTGCGGGCCTCACGCCAGTTATATTCTTGATCCTTGATCGGAGGATCTTGAACTTCCTGAGCCGTCTCCTGCGGGGAGTCCTGCTGCTCTTCTGAATTCGTGGGGGGAGCGACTTCCTCTTGATTCACGCTCTGTTCTACTTCATCAGTCATCAACATTCCTTGGGCCTGCGATAGCCCCGTTACGCCTATTTGAAAAAGCTGAGTTAGACACTTACGGTGTCAACGAATATTTTAACTCAACAATTTTCTTGATAGACGAAGCAAAGGATTTTGTCAAATATTGTTTATGTTATTGGAATATGCACAAGAAATGAGCATTTCGTGTGGATGAACTGTTTCAAGAATGGAAAGAGTTGAATAAAACTGAGAGAGGAAGGAGTTACACCTTCTAATGCTGAGTATTCTTGATACTATTCCTCAGACGATGCGTTTTTTGCCTGCCTCCATCTTTGGCTTCTCTCTCTAAGCTACTTGCCAATCAAAAGGATATTCATCTCGATCCAGCTGCCTCGTGAAGCATCCCTCGACCCATTTTACTAATTCTGGATCAAATTTCTGTGGAGCTTTGGCGATAGTGAGGCAATCATCCCAACCTGGGAGTGACCAGAGACATTTAATATTTCCTTTTGCGCTGTCGACAATATATAAAGTTTTTGTATAATTCGAATACTGTTCCATCATATCAAATGCATGAGGTGCTGTCTGTCGCGCGATAAACCAATTCCTGACGACGTTGTTCGCCCAAAATTCTTTCTTCGTGAGAACAAAGATATAAAATGGATTTTTATACTTGGACTTATTGTCCTCGATGCATTGCTCTATCTGCTTTGCAAAATCAGGCCCGAAGGCGTCTAGAGTATCGCCAACAGTCTGGATTGGCTGTGGCTTAGAAAGAATGTCAACAACCGCCTGTCCTACACGTTTCCCTTTTGAGCCAAAGCGATTATACGAGTATTTGTCAGAATCAGGTTTTTCCATAAATCTCGCGTAGATTATTTATGGTGAAAACTCTTCAACGTCTCAGCCAATCTGGCTCTTTTGCCCAAAGTCCCACCTTTCTTAGCTGCCGTGGCAAGTTTCTTGGCTGGAATTTTCTTTCCCATCTTCACTCCAAGTTCCTTATGGAGTGCCCCGGGATGTTTTACTGCAGATTGGATCCATTTCTTAGCCATTAATAGCCTCTCTTCCCTTTCTTAAGTGATTTCATTAAGTTTTTATCTTCTTTGATCGCTTTCTTTTCTTCTTTGATATCTCTGACAAGATGATGTGAAACCTTTTTTTCAGGAAGAGCTTTCTTTAGCATCTTGCTGAAAAGCTTTTTGTCTGCAGCTTCGTCTGAATGTCCTCGCATGATTTCCTCAATGTTGTAGGTAGGGACCAGTAAGGGTGGTTTTTTCCATTTTCTTTTTCTTTGGAATCTTCACACCCTTACCTTTCATGATTTTCTCAGCGATTTTCTGAGGCTTTCCCCCAGGCCGAATCATGACCATCTTTTTTACTTTTGGTTTGAAATGTGTTTCTTAATTTTCCCTTTGCCATGTTCTACGACTTCATCAATGCCAGTCATCGTATCATCAAGCTCAGAGTTATAATGATCTTGTTTTGGATATTCGCTCATATGTACGTCTTGAGGCATATTTGCAAATGAGGTTTTATCATGTCCAAAATTTTCCATTGATTTCTTTGCCATTGTCTATTCCTCCTTAGGAATATTTTTAGTTGACAATCTGGAGTCTAGTAAAGAAATCTTTTTTTGAATAGAAAAAATATTGACATAAATTTTCTGGCAGATATGATGAGGATATCAAGTGACAGATGGCTCTGGTTCTAGGCTATCCGTTGGTTGGTTTTCGGTTTCTCTTGGCCAGGGCTGTCCTTCGCTAGCCCTGGTTTTTCTCTTAGATACAATTAAATACGCTTAGAAATACACTTTTTACACTTAATTTTTTGAAGTTATAGCTACTTATAAGGCAAAATGGCTATAAGTTGCTATAGATTACTTTGAGAGGCTGTTCAGATGTAGGAATATCAGGAGATTCAAGGATTTCGACATCGACAATATTCTCAATCGTCAGCTCATCTCCCTTGATATAGAGGATTATTTGCCTTCCCTTCCTATCCAAGACTAGAATTGTGTTATATTCCATCTACATCCTGTATCGCCTGGAGACATGAATAATCATTTTTTGCATTTCTATTTGGAATAGTGAATTTATGTATAGCATCAAGCATTAATTTTGTCTCACATTTCGGCCGATCATGGCAACATACGCGAAGCATACCATCAACTGGACAGCCAGCATCGCCCTGTAATTGCTTGAGGACTATTTGCACACATACATCACATATCATTGCATCAATCCTTGCTGTTGAGGCTGGGGTGGCTGCTGTTGCTGAGCAACTTCCTGACTTCCTAAGTTAGGAACTTGCTGACTCCCTAAGTTCTGAACTTGCTGAGTTGCTAAGTTCTTAGCTTCCTGCCTCTGATCTTCCATCTGGACCATGGATAAAACTTTTCCTATCTGATCTATGTCTATGCCTTGAATTTCTTTAGCGGCAAGAATTAACTTCAGAACTCCATCGATTTTAGCTATATCTGCATTGTCGAGTTTCTCAATGGTCGCTGCCTGATCAAGTCTGATCTTGTTAAGTCTTTCCTGAGCCTGGGCGTGCTGTGCATCAGCAAATCCCATCTTGGTAGCATTGTCGACCTGCATATTCTGCATCTGCATCTGTGCCATTTGTTGTTCTTGTTCAGCCTGTTGCTGTTCTGCAGCCTTGATTTGCTCCATGAGCTCATTTTTCTTAGGCAATTGCATATTATCGAGAATGTACTCGGTGGGAATCGGGAGGCCCATTTCCTTGAGATAGAGAGCCTGTTGCAGCGCCAATTGCTTTTGAGTCGATGTCAAAGGAGCTTCTTCGACGATTGCGTCATACTTACTGAATGCTCTGTTATAAAATTCCTCTGTCGGCTCTTCATTAATGATCCTGGAGATCTTTCCTGGAGTCCAATTCGCCTGCATCATCTGAAGATGGAGTTTGCCAAGTAATCTTTGTGACTGATCAAGATTATCGAATAATCCTTGAAGCGTGACGAGTCCCGCTCCCTGTCGTAATGCCGATAAGATGCCAGCTTTCTCATCGACAGCTGATCCAAGAAGCTCTTCATTCACCCCGCTGATTTGATTCAGTTCATTGCCAAGCATCTCAGAAAGCTGTAGCATGCTGGGAGGTACTTGTGGAGGAAGAATTTGCTCCACATCTGTCATCTGCGCTTCTGCCTTGAGAGCTAATCCTCGACCCTGTCCCTGCAGGAATACATCTTTTGGATTGACAAGCGAGTTTTCCTTATATTTCCACCCTGAATTGATTTGGCTCTCTAATATATCCAAAGAGGTGATAACTCGACGGTTATAGAGATATTGAGCATCACGAATGCTTCTCACAACTCCTTGCACACGCCATGGGAAGTAAGGAATTTCTGGCATGTAGTAGGCCCAGACAGGAACGAAAGGATAGCAATCGGTTCCCATTGGATTTGGTCCATGATACATAACCTTTCCTTGAACCACGATTGCAAGCTTTACAGATGGGATTTCATTGTTGATGACAATCGTCTGAGGATATTGCTTAAGGAATTCTTTCAGATCATCATCCTGACCTTTCCATTCGATCGTTTCGCCTGTTTCTGTATCACAAATCATTTTCTGTGATCGAGTTGACATGTACCAAAACTCATCATATAAAATTAGATCTTGCTGGCCATAGGCATAGCTTTCTGGCATGAACTGGAATTTTCCATCCCTATTTCCCCACCCAGCAAGTCCTTTAATCTCATCTTCTCTTCCTGGAAGCAGTGACATGATCTGATTGCGAGTAAGATACTTTCTTGTCCACAGGGAGTTGCAGTCACTCAAATCTTTCTTTTTGAAGTATGGGTCGATGAGATAGGCGTTGTATCCGACGTTGTCTACTTTCAGATCTCCATTGACAGGATCGCGAGTGTAGTCAATGTACGTCGACAAGAGGTTCATCCCTCCTATCAGAGCACCTTCAAAAGCCTCAGAAATCGTCTCCAGTACGTTTCCATAGCTGTTGACGTGATAGAGTAGCTTGGTGAACTGATCGCTCGTCTTTTGGGCAGCAGATTCAATAGGAATGACCATCGTCGACTTCCTGTGCTGCCGCTGATAGCCTGATATCATGTTGATAACACGCTTGATCCTGTTGAAACTGAATTGTCTCTTACGAAACGCCGGAAGGTTCCCATAGATATCGTTATAAATTGTTTGATCGCCAGCAGCAAAACGATGATCGATATCTGCTTCTGACCAAAAAGATTGATTGATGGTGATGTATTTCGCATACGTGTTGTCCATCATCTTCAAAATATTGTGATCATTGTCTACGTAATATGTGTCTGAGAGTTGAGGAAATAGAGTCATAATCCCTTCTATTTTAATTATTTTCTTTACAATACAATCATAGGGGATTTTTCTTCAAAGCCTGAGAATTTTTCGTTGAAAATAAATCTTCAGTGAGAGAACTTGCGAGTAAAGTCCTTTAAATAAAATATTGGAGATAAAAATGTCTATTAATATACCGGCTTGCACCGACACAATTCTTCATGGATTCGATTGCGTAGAACGAGCTATCGAACCTTTTTGCAAGCATCATATCACTTCAATTATTCCTAGAATCGTCCAGGTTGCTCTTATTACCCTCGGCCTATCAGTCACTGTCCCTATTTTGATTCTCTCGAGTGTTGCAGCTATTGTTCCTTTGTGCATTCAGCATCAAATCAACTTCCTACGACGAGAAAGTTTATACATCACCATAAAACTCCTGGACAAACTTGCCAAAGCTATCATTGGAACCATTCCTTTCGCTGGGCTGCACATCTTATCGAAGATGGATGAGGAACAGGAGAAGATAGATATGCTGGAAGAAAAAATTAAAATGTTAGAAAAAACAGAATCGACAAAAAACTCTCCGTCGCCTAAACAAAAAGAAAAGGATGACGAAGACAAGAATTCTGAGGCGTCGACATCTTCCACAGAGACTTGAGAAGAAGACGTATATATATTCTCCTCTTCTTCAGAGACTGTGGAAATGTTCGTAAATCAGGAAATGTTCACTGATTCATGCTGTTCACAGCATTGTGAATGGTTCACAACAAGTGGAGAAAGTAGGATGAAAAAGGTTGCTATCGTCGGGACGCACGGCATTGGGAAGACAACGCTGTGCAAAGCTCTTGCAGACTATGCGAAAGCTCAGGGAAAGAAAGTTTCATGCATCGGTGAAGTAGTGAGAGAATGTCCCTATCCCATCAACAAAGAGATGTGCTACAAAACGTGTGAGTGGACCGGATTGGAACAGATCTTGAGGGAGAGGAAAGCCGAGAGAGAACAACTAGACCTTGCTGTGTGCGATAGATCAGCATACGATCCTTGTATCTACTTCGAGGAGACCCTCAATCCAAATAACCTCACCGTATGTGAAGAGAGAACTTTCTATGGTCTTCAGTCATATCTAAAATACCATTGCCAAACATATGATGCCATCGTGCTTATAAAATCCAGCGGCGAGAAGATCATAAGTGATGGTGTCAGAGACATAGGACAGGAATTCCAACGAAAGATAGAAAAGCTTTTTATGAGAGATTTTGGCTCACGAGATGGCCCAGTATTCAGATTGGGATTCGTTCGTCCAGCCAGCAAAATCATCGAGGCTTACCAAATCTTCAGCGACGCTCAATCAATCAGCAAGGAGATCTTCGAATGTCTATTCTAACCTGGATTTTTACAGGAATCGCTCTCTACGGCACATGGCTTAATGCCAAAGGACAGAGGCAAGGATTTTACTGGTGGATCATCACCGATATTGCTTTCTCAGTCATCAATTTTCAGATTGAGCAATATGCGCTCAGCCTGCTATTTTTGGTCTACACGGTGTTAGCTATCAAAGGATTGATAACATGGAAGAAAATTCAGAAAATCCATCCTTTAACAATCTGCTAGAATCATTGCTGTGGCGCTGTCCTGAGGTGTATCCACCAGTGGAGGGAGAGATAATTCTGGTCGAATGGAAAGGAAAGACCACAGGAATTTTTTGCTATCTTAGAATCCGTGATAAAGAAGACATCAAGAACATCAAGCGATGGTGTAAAATAGACGAAAAAACGTTTATGGAGAAAGCAGATGACGTCCTCCCAGATTTTGAGTGATGAAGAGACAAAGAAAGTTGTCATGAGATCTTCAGTGTATCTCACGGCAGTCTTAGAGACCTTCAACAAGGTGCTAGCAGAACGAGAACTAGACGAGAAGAATGCTGCCAAAGAGGCCACAGCTGTAATGAAAGCTCTCTTCGATATAACAATCTCTATCGTCTCGTCACTTGGAGGGGAAAAAGCGAAGACTTTTTCTATCCTCTCTCAGCACATTGAAATGCTGGACCAATACCTCGTAGATCTTGATGGAACTGACGAAGTTAGCTACTTAGCATCTCCTGATGTTCCTGACTTGCCAACTTCCGAAGTTAGGGAGATTGAGAGTGAGCCCCAACCCACAGTTTAATCCCTATGTATGCATAAGGTTTTCATTGCTAATGGAAAAAGACATAAGAATGCTCGGTGAGCGACGATGTTGTGAGCTGTTGCATCACTTCAATACTGCAAGATGGTCAGGATGTCTTGAAGAAGATGGTTTAGAGGAGATAGAGGAGATAGCACAGCTTAATGCAATAGAGCTACTCACAAGTCAGTTCTTTGGAGAATTGGCGAGTGAGGGAAAAGACATGAAGCAAATATGGAAATTATTCAGTAAGCACGTCCAAGATAATTTATCGATATATATGTCTGAGATTGCATAGAAAAAACAATCCTGATTAGCTCAGCTGGGAGAGCAATTGACTGTTAATCAATCGGTCGCATGTTCGAGTCATGCATCAGGAGAGGAAAAAGAAAGGGCATCGCAATGCTAAACGAACTCAGAAAGCTGAAAAAAAGGCAGGAAAGATTGAAATGAAAGATGACGAGTTTGAATATAAAACTCCTTATTGGTGTACTGAAGGCCTTCCGTCTTTATCAGTAGAAAGTTTTTACATGCCAGTTGGAACAGAGATCATCGTCGAAGAAAAAGTTCCTAATGATCCATATTTCATTCCCGGTACGCCTGAAAATCTAGACGAAGAATCAGAACCAATACATTCAGGCAAATATTTCTATCTCAAAATCAAGGTGAAAGAAGATCTTGAGCCATATGCTTATTGGGCACATGTTGAAGGGACTGACAAGCCTGCCAGAAATAAGATCGTTGGGAAGGTCTTTGTTGTCAATGGTGATGCAATCCCAAAAAAGCCATCTAATGGATGGATGAAAAGATTATTGAAACAAAAGAAAGAAGAAATTCGGCAAATAGCTAGAAAAGAGAAAGCAAATGGACAAAAATGAATTTTCCAAGCCATTGCCCTCATTGTGGTGTCCTCTTGGATGATGGAGACATTTTTGAGTATTTCCTCAAGGAATATGGGGACACGGAAAAGGCTCTAGAAGAAGCGGCAGAATATGGATGGGAAAAAGACAAGCCTTGCCAGTTTTCTAGGATTGTAGGGATGTATGATTGGGATACAGACAGAATCGGAGGCTATTTCTGTTCTGACTGTGGGAAAAGAATTGAAATAGGAAAAGAGGTATAGATGGACGAGAAACAGATCGCTGAAGAAGCAAGAGAATTAAGTAAAAAGCTGGGCGAGGCAGTCGATTTAACAAGGTTTATTTCAATGACGCCCGAAGATGTTGGATGTATTATTATGACTTCAATTGCTACAGTAGCCGCAGCAACTATTTTTATGTTTTATAATAAAGATGAAAAATATGCGGAAGAATTAGCAGTATTAACTAAAGAAATCATTAAAGAAACTACTAAGAATTTACAGCATCAGTAGGCTTTTCAGGCTTCCCAAACTTCGAAAAATCAGATTTCTTCTTCGCTGTGACTTCCCATTTTTCCAGCAATGCCCTCACGTCAGGCTCGGAGCTCGTGAAATTGATCTCTTCTTTCTGCCCAAGGTAGAATTTGCCGAGCCAAATGAGCATCGCAGGATTACCCTCCAGAGCCTTCTTGAATTGGGCTCTGCGAAGCGATGTTTTTCCCTCGTCTCTGCCTTCTTTTATTATCTCTGAGAAATTTTTTAAAGTGGCAACATCGCATCGCATAACAGCGGCGATTTCAGTGTCGGTGCATTGAATATTCGCTAATTCTCTCAAGATATCGACATCAAGTTCTTTTTTTGGCCTTCCAGCTACCATCTATCTACACAGCCTCCAAGAGGTTTTTCTTCAGTGTAAGCAAACAGGAACATTTGTCAAGAGATTATTTTTATTTAGAAAAAACGAGAGAGATGTTGCATATAAATCTATCCATCCTATATAATCTAACCCGTAGCAGCCAGATTGGATGAATCCAATAAGGCTGTACAAAAAAACTTCTAGACCGTATGAAACAGGAAAAATCAGGAGCAAATATGAATCCAATCAAATTTCGAGAAGAGCACAGCAATTTTGGCACACTCTACTACGAGGCAGCAAACGACTTGGCTCACGAAGTGATGGACTTTATCTCATGCGATTCGACATACTTTCTGACAGAGACAAGAGCAGAAAGGATCTTCAACTGGCTCGAGAAGATGGGCCACGAGATCGTCATTCTTGAATCAAGAGAACACCATAGAAAAGGAGTAGGATAATGAATGCAGGACAGATAGGTGGATTTTTTCGGCCCATGAAACCTGAAGGAATGGCACCTTTAGCCGATTCAAATGATTTCAACGATAACTGGACGTTGAGTAGAGAAGTCACAGAAAATCAGCCGGAGAGAGATGATCACACCGATGACGATACCTTCCTAGATGGAAAGAAAGGATAATCATTTCGTCATCTCGATCACTTGGTTCTTAGGATCTGGTTCACCAGGCCCATTTCCGAGTGGTTCGAGACATTGAGAATGATCATGAAAAGGTGCGTCTATCTCTGAATCGAGAGCATCTTCAACCCACCCATCTGGAGTCCAGATATAATACACATTTCTATCTGGATCATAAACTATGGGATTTGGATTGCTTTCTAAGTCTATAATTGCTTTTTGATTACTTGCAATCAAAAATATTGGAAAAAGAAGAATAGAAAACAAAAGAAAAATCTTATGTGAATTCATCATTAAGTGTTATCCTCCATAATTATCCACCCCTCTTTTGTATAAATGTAATACAAATCCTTGACCGGATCATACAAGACATGCCCATAAACCTCTCCTGAATCTAGGACAGGAATAGGGTCATCATCAGCAACCAAGGAAAATGAGACCAGGAAAAGAAATAGGAACAGAAGACTTCTGAGCATCTGAGCTCCTGGCAAAAATTGTATCAATTTTATTTTGACAAAACATTATATCAGCTCGAGATTATATTACCTCTATCATTTTTAGGCAATATTTTTTCGAAATCATTTCTCCAATTGTCAATTATTTTATTTAATCTCTCTACCACCAAACTCATGATAGCTTTCTCAAGCCAGAGAGGATTTTTAGATTTTTTCATTCGTTCTGTTCTCTTCTGACATCGCAACATCTCTCGAAAATGTATGCAACAATGTTCGCTATTCTTTTGCCATTGAGTGATGCCATATTGGTTCGGTAGATTGCCTCAGAGAGAACAGAGGGAGAAAATCCAAAAAAGAAAGCAAAATCATGAGGGTGGATGAGAAAATGTTTCGATCCAATCTTCATGGCTTGTTTCAAGATCTCTGTTGTGTCCTCGACCATTTTCTTGGGACCAGGCGTAGGCGGAGAACCATGCATCGAAGGTGGAAGCTGTCGCTTATCCTGACCATTCGAAGAATGCTCTGATGGCTTGGCTGCCAACGATGACTTGGGCTTCTGTGGCTTGGGCCAAGCCTCTCTGTGTTTTTCTTTTTTAGTAGTCTCTTTCTTATATGGTGACACGGCTGTCATCCCCCCCATGTCACGGTTGTCATGGGTATAAAATCTTTGATTGAATTTCTCTGAGGAATTTATGATTTCTTCTCCATATGCCTTCAGAAGATTGGCCCTATTGCCCCATGTTTCCGGAGTCCAAATTTTCCGCTCGTTGTAGCATTCTAGCTCGATGATGATGAGATTGTGCTTGGCAAGTTTTTTGATATATCGCTGCACTGTTCTTACACATGTGTGCGTGAGTTCTGCGAGATATTGGTTCGACGCCCAACAGAAACCAAACTTGGAAATGAGAGAGTGAAGAAGACTGTAGAAAAGTTTTTCTTCAGCGGTGAGTGAAGTATGAGTTGCAATATATTCGGGAAGGATTCTATAATAGCCTGGCATGGACAATCTCCTGTCTGAGTAGTTTGGCATGGACGGTCTCCTTGTGTGAGGTAGAAGAAGAGCTGACCAGCATGATCTTCTATCTCAATTTTTTAGATGTTTCCCCATTTGTATTTCAACTCCAGTTGAAAGTCAAGGGGGATTTTGGGCGGGGCGTCCTCCACGGAAATCCCCGCCCTTTTTTATTACCTCCCAAATATCGATTAGACGCACAGAATCGAGCTGAGTTGAACGATCTATGATGTAAGTGGGTAAGTGGTCGACTGAAAAAGAAAATTGAACTGAGACAGGATAATGGGCCAAAAAAGGCCCTTCTCTCTTAAACCTTGTATTCGGGGTAAAGAAAAAGAAAGAAGGACCTGCAGATCACGGTTAATAAACTATGCGGCGCGTTTTCCCTGCCACCGTATGTAAGCATCGAGCAAACTCTTCTTGTCACTCGTCAGATATTTATCCAACGTAGGGAAGAGCGGCTTCCTATCTTGCCACTCTGACAAAAATTCTGTCATCTCATTTTTCATGATCACGCACTTCACTTCTCTGTCATCCATCATTTTCTTGGCTACTTCACTTCCTAACTTCTGAAGTTCTTCACTTCCTAACTTCCTAACTTCGGGAGCTCGCAACTCATTGATTTCTTGCTGAGAGAGAACAGTAGCTTCAACAGTCTCGGCTGCGGCAGGCTGCGTTCCTCCAAACTCTTCAGCGATATAGAGATCGCCACATTCTCCTGGAAAGTTTTCTCGCAAGCATCTTGCCTCTGCACATTTCTCAAGCATCAGCTCAGGATGAGTTTTCCAGCAGCTTCCTTTGAGCTTCCCACTAGCATCTTTAGCGAAGCTATCCCACATTGCTGTAGAACATCCTTCAGCCAAGATTCCATTTGGCGTAAGTTTACAGATGTATTTGGTCGCGCTGATGAGATTTCCTTTGTCATCGTATACAAACTCTGTCTTCTTCGAAGATGGGAAGAATCTTCCACTCCTATCTGCTAAGGTTCGCAAGGCTTTGATCGATGTGACATATTGGTTTTTTCCTCCATATCTGATGACCCAGATATTTTTCATAAAAGGATCGAGACCAAGCTTTTTGTGCATGGTGAAGTAGAACAGGAGCTCTTCATCAGTCACATTTGGCAAAACATTTTCCCTGATGTAATCGATGAGCTTCGTGTCCCATCCTTGTTTTTCAATAATTGCTATTGCAGTTGAAGTCATTTTTGCTCTCCTTGAGCTAAATTTTTTGTTTAGTTTTTCTTATGGTGCATTCTTTTTTACACCGCTAGCAAAATCTTTTGACCTAGGAGATACGATTAGAAAGGAAGCTCTGACAGAAAAAATGGATGCCAGAAAATAATGGCATCGAATACTATCTGCGCGGGCTCCTTGATCGCATCCAGGGCCTAGAAGTTCCCCATAGATTCTCACAACAGTTTCTATGGGGTTTTTTATTTCTGAGGTTTGACTAAATCTCCTTCATAGCATCCTTCTATCTCGAATCCATATTTCTGCAGACACCTGAGCATCCGAAGAGTGACATTCTTGTTTTTCTTGAATGTCAACTCACAGATCATGTCAGTGAATGGGCTATCAGATTTGTAGATCTTATGTCCTTGATATTCGTCTGGTCTCACTTTGATCAACATTTTTCCTCCTTCGAAGGATTGTAAAGATTGTGCATTTGGACAGCGGAGCAACATGCAGCCATCATTTCACTTGTGTACTCAAATTCTCTGACCTTTGGATATTTTCCTTCAGGAGAGAGCTGCAAGAAAATGAACTTAGTGCTGACATTGGGGATGTCATTTTGCATCATCAGATAATGGTAGAAACAGCCTTGTAAAGCCCATGTTACGCCCATTTTTTTAGTATATGAGGCAGAAGTTTTCCAATCCAACATCACGAGTTGATCTTCTTCAGGGAATCGAAGTAGAGCATCAACACACCCTGTGATTTTCAGGACGTCATCATAGTATCGTTCTTCAGTCTTGACAGCGATGGCTTTGACATCGTTTTGCCATTCCAGGAAGCTATCAAAATATGTCCCTACATCACTTTGTAGAGCATCTACTGGAAACCCATCATAGTATGTCCTGATGGCATCATGAACCTTCACTCCTATGATCCTTTTCCTTTCTAGGATATCTTTTGGAATGCCTTCTAGATTATTCCACGGCCTGAGAATGTCTGTCACTCTCGTATAGCCCGGTCGTATTACTTCTTCCATTTTTTCCTCACTTGTTTTATGTGTCGCGATGAAATCATATGCGATGAATGGATTTATATGCAACATCTTCTGGGAAAAAAATGTTGTGTAAAATATCTGCATCACATATGTGTTGGCAAAACTAATGTTGAGGAGACATATGATCTTCCTTGAAGTAGATGGCCCTCCAATACCATGGAAAAGGCCTGGTCATAAAATGATGACAGTTGAAGGAAAAAAAATAACTGTAGTTTATGACAGGCAGAAAAAAGAAAAAGAAATGGTCCGATGGCAACTGAGAAGCCAATTCAAGAACGAGATCTACACTGTCCCATTGCTGGTTGATATCACATTCAGAATGCCTGTGCCTAAGTCAGTATCTTCGCCAATCAGAACGCAAATGCTGAATGACATGATTCATCATTTCAAACGGCCTGACGTAGATAACCTAGCCAAATTTATCTTAGATTGTATGAACAATTTAATATTTGAAGATGATGCACAAATTTCAACCCTATACCTGAGAAAGGTATATTGTTTATCTCCTTCAACAATGATTCGTATTAAACCTTTTGAGTTAAATATTAAAAAAGATGAATTAGATGAAATAAAAGAGCTTGAAGAAGATGAATATTATTCACGAGATCGTGGATGGGGAGACGTTCATAGAGATAGTCCTGAGCAAAAAGGAAATGGCACTGATTCAAAACAATCGAATTGTGTCGTCCCTTTTCGAGATGAATGATGAGATTTTTAACATAGGCGTACGCCTAGCAATAAGGAGTGAAGAAAATGCCTCTACACAAAGGTAAGAGCAAGAAGATCATATCAGAGAATATTTCAGAAATGGTGGAGAGTGGCCATCCGAGACGTCAAGCTGTCGCTGCCGCACTTTCTACAGCACGTAAATCTGGAGCAAAAATCGCAAAACCTAAAGGGCGAGGACGATGAAAAAAAAGGAAGAAAAAATTGATGTAAATATTGTTTTAGACATGCTTAGTTTTATAAACACTGCATTGATCTCCTTATTTGCATCAATCATAGATTTGAAAATTAGACTAGGAGAAGATTTAGAGAAAAATGAGAAAAGCATCGGACATTCGGGGAGTCATAAAGCGCCAAAAGATGTACTCAACCCTTGCTCGAAAAGAAGGCAAGTACGCGTTGAAAAAAGAGAAGGAAGAACAGAAAGAACATAAGCCAGAAATGGCCGAGGATAGTGCTAGAGAGGCAAAAATATCTTTCTCGTTCGCTAAGAAGAGGAAGAAGATCGCCTCATTAGAAGAGAAGAAGATCAAAAAAACAAAGAACAAAAAGTAGAGAGTTTATGTCATCAGACAACAGACCAAATCCTCCAGTTGAATTAAGTCAAAAATTTATGGCTTGGAACATAAAGT